>OGQF01000254.1_pt1 | contig 45380 bp, 28 predicted proteins | sample 1553141 | NCBI WGS metagenome assembly OGQF01 (sample SAMEA2580005, study PRJEB22360) | human gut metagenome | biome: human gut; feature: human-associated habitat; material: faeces | place: Denmark | collected 2008/2010
ATGCAGCCGGTTTTTCCAAACCTGCCATTACCATCAAAGTAGAAGGGGATGAATGGGTATCGGAAATCGACCGTAGTGACAAAATAGAATCAAATTCAGATCTGTCCAAAGAAGATATAGTCAAAGCAATTGCTGCTGCCGGTATTGTCGGTATGGGTGGAGCGACCTTCCCCACACAAGTGAAACTGACACCTCCACCGGGAAGCAAAGCTGAATTTTTAATCAACGGAGTAGAATGTGAGCCTTATTTGACATCAGACCATCGCGTCATGCTTGAAAAAGGCGAACAGGTAATCGTCGGTGTACAGCTTTTAATGAAAGCAATTGGTGTATCAAAAGCCATTATCGGTATTGAAAACAACAAGAAAGACGCGATCGAGCATTTAAGACAACTGGCAAGCAAAGTCTCCGGAGTGGAAATTTGTCCGCTAAAGGTGAAGTATCCACAAGGAGGTGAGAAGCAGTTGATTCAAGCGACAACAGGTCGTGCCGTACCATCGGGCGCACTTCCTATTGCAGTGGGAGCTGTTGTTCAGAATATCGGAACTGCTTTAGCGGTATATGAAGCAGTTGTAAAGCACAAACCATTGATAGAAAGGGTTGTAACCGTCACCGGAAAATCGGTTGCACATCCGGGCAATTATTTATGCCGCATCGGTACTCCTGTTTCGAAATTAATAGAAGCAGCCGGCGGAATACCGGAAGATACGGCCAAAGTTATTGGCGGTGGTCCAATGATGGGACGTACGATGGTAAACGTTGACTCACCTATCATGAAAGGTACAAGCGGTATTCTTCTTATCAATGACAAAGAAGCCCAACGCAAACCCATACGGAATTGTATCCGCTGCAGCAAATGCGTATCAGCGTGTCCCATGGGGCTGGAGCCTTATCTACTGGCTAAATTAGCGATGAACAATCTATTGGAACGGCTGGAAGCAGAAAAAGTGATGGATTGTATCGAATGCGGTTCATGCAGTTTTACCTGCCCATCCTCCCGTCCTCTACTTGACTATATCAGATTAGGAAAAGGACGCACAGGCGCCATGATTAGAAACAGAAAGAAATAAATTTGAAAACAGAGATTTAAGCGTATGAATAAATTATTGATATCTCCTTCTCCCCATGTTCACAGTGGCGATTCCATTGAAAAAAACATGTATGGAGTACTCATAGCACTGATTCCGGCATTTATCTGTTCGGTCGTGTTTTTCGGGATGGGAGCCATTATCGTGACATTAACCTCGGTGCTGGCATGTCTCATTTTTGAATATCTAATTCAGAAATTCATCCTTAAACGCCAACCGACCATCTGGGACGGTTCGGCAATTATAACCGGAGTATTATTGGCCTTTAATGTCCCTGCTAATCTTCCGATATGGATTATTCTCATCGGAGCATTGGTCGCCATCGGCATTGGTAAAATGAGTTTTGGCGGCTTGGGCTGCAACATTTTTAACCCGGCCCTAGTAGGACGCGTATTCCTGCTGATATCATTCCCGGTACAAATGACTACCTGGCCTATGGCTCAAGGTTTCAATACATCCTATATTGATGCACAGACGGGAGCAACTCCCCTTGCCTTGCTAAAGGAAGCTGTCAAAACAGGTACACCGGTCAATGAGGTATTGAATACAGAAGGATTCGTGACCTATAAAGACATGCTGCTCGGCAACATGGGCGGCAGTTTAGGAGAGGTAGCTGCACTTGCCCTGCTAGTCGGCTTTGCCTTTATGCTTTTTCGTCGGATTATTACTTGGCATATTCCCGTAACCATTTTTGCAACGGTTGTCATATTCGGAGGGATTTTGCATCTGTGCGATCCGGTACAATTTGTAAATCCATTATTCCACTTGCTGACGGGAGGTATGATGTTGGGAGCTATCTTTATGGCAACAGACTATGTAACTTCCCCGATGAGTTCCAAAGGCATGATTATTTATGGTGTAGGAATTGGAGTCCTGACTATCATTATTCGTGTATTCGGAGCCTATCCGGAGGGTATGTCGTTCGCTATTTTAATCATGAATGCCTTCACACCATTGATTAACAGATATTGCAAACCAACCAGATTTGCATAGATAATCACATTCATTTCTTAATCTTAAGATTATGGCAAAGAAATTAGAATCGAATTTTATCAATATGGTGGTGGTGCTTTTCAGCATCAGCCTGATTGCCTCGGCAGGTGTAGGATATGTATACACATTGACCAAAGGCCCAATAGAAAAAGCAGCCCAAGATAAACAACAGGCGGCTATCAGCAATGTGTTGCCCGGCGAATTTGACAATGACCCCGCAGCCGAAAAATGGACCAAAGAAATTGATGGGGGAATTTTAGAATTTTATCCGGCAAAACATAATGGAAAATCTATCGGTACTGCAGTTAAAACATTTTCCAATAATGGATTTAACGGCTAAATAGAAATCATGGTCGGATTCAATCCCGATGGCAGTATCAATGATTACTCGGCTTTGATTAACAAAGAAACTCCGGGTCTGGGAAGCAAAATGAACTTTTGGTTCCGCGAAGGCAATCCGGGAAATGTCAAAGGAAAGACTCCAGGCACAACAGGCTTGAAAGTCAGCAAAGACGGAGGAGATGTAGATGCCATTACAGCAGCGACCATTTCTTCGCGGGCATTCCTTGATGCCATCAATCGTGCTGCATCAGCTCTTAACGGTGCTGATGCATCTTCAGGAGCAACGCAACAAAACAATCAACAGTAAAACATTGCAACATGAGTAATATTAAAATACTTACCAATGGTCTTTTTCGAGAGAATCCGACATTCGGACTTCTACTCGGAATGTGTCCCACACTGGGAGTGACAACTTCAGCTTTCAATGGCATGGGTATGGGACTGGCCACCACCTTTGTGCTGGTGATGTCCAATCTTGTGATATCTTTAGTTGCCAATCTGATTCCGGACAAAGTACGAATACCGGCATTTATTGTCATCATTGCAGCTTTCGTTACGATAGTCGACTTTTCGATGCAGGCATACGTCCAATCTCTTTATGAATCACTTGGCTTGTTTATTCCATTGATTGTAGTGAATTGTATTGTACTAGGACGCGCAGAAGCTTTTGCTTCTAAAAATGGCGCTATAGCCTCCATTTTTGATGGTCTGGGAATGGGATTAGGATTTACAATGAGTCTAACCTTATTGGGTGCCATTCGTGAATTATTGGGCAGCGGAAAAATCTTTGACATCACCATCATGAGCGACCAATATGGAATGTTGGCATTTGTCTTGGCACCGGGAGGTTTCTTGGCATTAGGCTTTTTGATTGCAGTGGTCAACCGTCTGAGAAAAACAAATTAATTTTTAAAGAAAGAGAAAGATGGAATATATACTGATATTTATAGCAGCCGTATTTGTCAACAACGTGGTGTTGGCACAATTTTTAGGGATATGTCCTTTCTTGGGAGTTTCAAAAAAAGTTTCTACGGCAATCGGCATGACCGGTGCTTTGACTTTTGTCATGATTCTAGCAACTCTGGTAACGTTTATCATACAGAAAAGCATCCTCGATCCTTTTGGAATAGGCTTTATGCAAACCATTACTTTTATTCTCGTGATAGCAGCCTTGGTACAGATGGTTGAAATCATTTTGAAAAAAGTCAGCCCGGCCCTATACCAAGCTTTAGGGGTGTTTTTACCTTTGATCACCACCAACTGTGCTGTGCTCGGTGTAGCTATCATGGTCATTCAAAAAGATTTCAATCTGTTGGAGTCGTTGGTATTTGCAGCATCTACAGCTATCGGATTCGGCTTGGCACTGACAATCTTTGCCGGAATTCGCGAACATCTGGAATTAGTCGACATTCCCAAAGGGATGAAAGGCTCCCCTATCGCTCTTATTACAGCCGGTTTGTTGGCCATGGCTTTTATGGGATTCTCCGGAATTGTGTAAATAAACATTTCTAACATACCAAACGCCTACAGGGATTCACAAAAATCAAGTAGGCGTTTTTTTATTATTTCCCGGAACACATCATTGTATTTCTCATTCACCAATTAATTTCATATTTTTGCAAGTTCAATACTAAAACCATTCATTGAAATAGAGAAAATGCAGTTACCATTAAAACACCCCATATTTGAAGTGTTGGCAAAAATTGCCGATGAAAAAGGAATCGAAGCGTATGTAATCGGCGGCTATGTTCGAGATTTGTTATTACACCGGCCATCCAAAGACATAGACATTGTTGTGCACGGAAGCGGTATAGAATTGGCAGAAGAAGCTGCACACCGTTTAGGGGGATTACATGTGTCTGTATTTAAAAATTTCGGAACTGCCATGTTTCGCTACAAAGGAATGGAAATCGAATTTGTAGGAGCACGAAAAGAATCTTACAGAGCTAATTCGCGCAAACCGATTGTAGAAGAAGGCACGATTGATGATGATCAGAAAAGACGAGATTTCACAATCAACGCATTGGCTATATCTTTAAACAAAACAAATTATGGCGAATTAATCGACCCGTTTGGAGGAATCGAACATTTAGATGAGCGACTTATCAAGACTCCTCTGGAACCGGGTATCACGTTTTCTGACGATCCGCTACGAATGATGCGCGCCATTCGCTTCGCATCGCAATTAAACTTTCGAATTGAAGAAAACACCTTTAACGCAATTAAAGAATTCAGTCACCGCCTCCCGATTGTCTCAATGGAGCGAATTATGGACGAATTCAATAAAATCATGCTATCCCCGGAACCGTCAAGAGGAATTCTGTTGCTTGATGAGTCCGGATTATTGGAAATTTTCTTTCCGGAACTGGTAGCATTAAAGGGGGTAGAAAATGTCAATGGAGTGAAACATAAGGATAATTTCTACCATACGCTGACAGTACTGGATACATTGTCTCTATACACAGAAGATTTATGGCTCCGTTGGGCAGCACTTTTACATGATATCGGGAAACCTGTCACCAAAAAATTTATCAAAGGACAAGGTTGGACATTCTATGGGCACAACCATGTAGGGGAACGCATGGTGGCAAAAATATTCAATCGGCTCAAGTTGCCTCAAAATGAAAAGATGAAATACGTACAAAAGCTGGTAAATCTGCACATGCGTCCCATCGTATTGAGTGAGGATATCGTTACGGATTCTGCTGTACGGCGACTTCTATTTGATGCCGGAGATGATATTGACGACTTAATGACACTGGCAGAAGCAGACATAACCTCCAAAAACGAAGAGAAAGTAAAACGCTTTTTGGAAAACTTTAAAATTGTACGCCGCAAGCTAAAAGAAGTGGAAGAAAAAGATTCAATCCGTAATTTTCAGCCACCTATCAGTGGAGAAGAGATTATAGCCACCTTTAATCTTCCCCCTTGCAAAGCCATAGGAGATATTAAAAATGCCATCAAAGAAGCAATATTAGACGGAATTATTGGCAATAATTACGATGAAGCCAAGGAATATATGTTTAAAGTAGCTAAAGAAATCATCAAATAATTCAACGCACTTTTTTAGGAACAACAACTTTAAGAGCTCCCTGCAATACCTTCAAGTGAAGTGGGGAGTTCATAATATAAGCATCTCCATCAATATGGATACGGCTTATATCTCCTTCTATGATCGCCTCCTTACACTGAATTTCTTTAAAATAAGATACTTTGTAGAGTTTTGCACTCACAAAAAACAGTAAAAACCATATAATCTCAAAGAATGCAGGCCGTTTCAAGATACAAATATCCATCATTCCATCGCATACAGATGCATGAGGGGCAATGTATGCATTATTACCATATTGGGAGGTATTTGCAAAAGAAAGGATAAAGCAACTCACTTTCATCGCCTTACCATCACTGATTATCTTATATTTCCTTTCCGGATAGCGAAACCACAATTTCAATGCAGCATAAATATATGAAAATACTCCCCGCAATTTCTGATGATTAAATTCATGAGCCACTTCTGCATCAAACCCTACCCCACTAACGTTCAGAGAATACCTATCATTTATCTGCAACACATCTATATTTACATATTGCTCAGTCAACACTTGCTTCAAAGCTTTAGACATAAAAATGGAATATCCCAAATGCCGGGCAAATCCATTCCCACTACCTAAAGAAACGACAGCAAAAGCGATACCACTTCCACACAAGGCAGCACCGACTTCATTAACAGTCCCGTCACCACCAACCGCAACAATATGCGTATATTTACCCGAGAGCCGTGCATCCTCGACCAACTTGCGAGCATGCCCGGAATACTCGGTAAACTCAATATCATATACAACATGTTCGTACTCCGGCAACTTTTTAATATGTTCGGGCACTTCTTTCCCTAATCCTAAACCGGAAATGGGATTAATGATAAATAATATCCTACGGGAGTCTGTCATCTACCTATCCCGTAATATATATAACCAAATTCCAACATCTGTTCCGGACTATAAATATTACGTCCGTCAAAAATCACTTTTTCTTTCAAAGCACGTTCTATATAAGTAAACTTGGGAACTTTGAACTCCTGCCATTCTGTTACAACAATCATGGCATCAGCTCCTTCCAATGCATCATACATAGCTGATGCATAAGTTATACGATCACCTATTCTACGGCGACATTCCTCCATAGCTACCGGATCATAAGCTGTAATTGTTGCTCCGGCCTCCAATAACTGGTCTATCAATACCAAAGAAGGAGCCTCGCGCATATCATCTGTAGCCGGTTTAAAAGAAAGTCCCCACAGACCAAAATGACGTCCTTCCAGGTTGCCGTTATAATGCTTCCATATTTTTTGAAACAACAATGTTTTTTGCCGATTATTTACCTCTTCCACAGCTTTTAAAACCCCCATCGCATAGCCATAGTCATCCCCTGTCTTAATCAATGCCTTGACATCCTTAGGAAAACAAGAACCTCCGTATCCACATCCGGCATTCAAAAATTTTGTTCCAATACGAGTATCACTTCCTATTCCCTGTTTCACCGCATCAACATTGGCCCCTACCAATTCGCATAAATTAGCAATGTCATTCATAAAAGATATACGTGTAGCCAACATTGAATTAGCCGCATATTTAGTCATTTCAGCAGAAGGTATATCCATGAAAAAAATAGGGGTATTATTCAATACAAAAGCATGGTAAAGCCGCTCCATCACTTTCTCTGCACGCTCCGACTCTACACCGATAACCACTCTATCTGGATGCATAAAATCATTGACAGCATCTCCTTCCTTTAGGAACTCCGGATTAGAAGCCACATCAAAAGAGATACTAACTCCACGACGCTCAAGTTCAGACTGGATTACAGCCTTCACACGCCGGTTTGTTCCTACAGGAACTGTTGATTTTGTGACCACAACGACGTAATCCTCTATCAACTCGCCAATCTCTTTAGCTACGCCTAATACATAACGCAGATCTGCACTTCCATCCTCATCCGGAGGTGTACCGACAGCAATAAAGACAGCATCAGCATCCACCAATGCCTCTTTCAAAGAAGTAGTAAAAAACAAACGTTCAGAAGCTCGGTTTTTTGCCACCAATTCAGACAACCCCGGTTCGTAAATAGGGATTCCTCCCTCATTTAACCTTGCAATTTTCACAGCATCTACATCTACACAAGTAACTGTAACTCCCGTCTCTGCTAGACAAGTACCCGATACTAAACCGACATAACCTGTTCCTACTACAGCTATTCTCATATTTTCTATTTTAGGCAATTCATATTGTCTGCAAAGTTACGTTATTTGTCCAAATTATTCTTATATTTGTTATTGACAATATTAAAAAATACGGAATATGGGACAAAAATATTTCATCGCAATTGTAATAAGCCTTATTATTACGCTACTTGGTTGTAACCACAAAGAAAAAACAGATTTCAGCCAATATATAACAGGCTATACCAGCGGTATTATCACCTCCAACACGCCTATCCAAATATATACGGCTTTTCCTATTGACAAAGATTTTCAACCGGGTTCTGCCCTTCCTGACAATATACTGAATTTTTCACCGACAATGAAAGGAAAGCTCATCCTAAAAGACAGTCATTCGATAGAATTCATTCCAACAGAGCCATTTACAAATGGCAAAACCTATAAAGCGACGCTTCAACTAGACAAGCTATGCAAGGTAGAAAAAGCGCATCAAGCATTCACCTTCCAATTCAATATCATTCCTCTTTCCTGCCTATTTGAAGCCGGGCAACTAACCATATCGCCCGACAATGATAAAGCACTAGAATATCAAGGGACATTACATTGCTCCGATTATATCGAACCCACAAAAGTGGAACAGATGCTGAATGCAACTTTTGCCAATCAAAATATTATACCCATTTGGAATCATATGGGCAATCGACACCATTTCCGTATCACCAATCTTGAAAAAGGGAACACATCCAAGACCCTACTCCTCTCATTTAGCAAAGAGGTAAATAATGACAAAGAACAAAAAATAACAATACCTGGACTTCACGAATTTACAATATTAAACATTGAAGTATCAAATACACAACCAGCTGTCATCAACATATACATGTCTGAAAACATAGATCCACAACAAGATTTAAACGGGCTGGTCACACTTCGCGGCATCACGCTTAATAACTTTAAAATTGACGGCAATGCCATACGAGCCTATCTCCCTACGTCCATATCAAAAACTGAAGTTGAACTAAATATATTCCCGGGCATTCGAAGTGCTCATGGAAATTCTTTAAAAAATGAATATTCGACCTCAGTCAGTCTCCGCACAACAAAACCAGCAGTAGAACTTATCGGCAAAGGAGTAATTGTTCCGGGAAAAAATAAAGTACTAATACCATTCTCTGCCGTCGGATTAAAAGCCATTGACGTTGAAATCATTCAAGTGCTTAATCAAAACATGAATTTTTTCCTACAAGAAAATGATTATAGCAGTTCTTTTGACTTGATTCGCACAGCACGTCCTGTATTCATGCAGACAATTGACTTACAGAAAAAACATCCCAACATACAATTAGACAAATGGAATGATTTTACCATAGACCTTTCGCAATTAGTCAAGCTCGAAAAAGGTAACGTTTACCGCATCGTTCTAAAATTCAAAAAATCATACACTATTTTGGATTGTGCCAACGAAGAACCGGATTCAGACTATGGCACTACCGATTGGGAAAATAAAAGCGGCTATGCCTATTACAGCGAATACAGTTATCCTACTGGATACAATTGGGCCGAAAGGGACAATCCCAACAGCGTATCCTATTACAATTTCGATCGGTTTGCAGCCCGCAATATCATCAATACTTCCTTAGGTATCATGGCGAAATTAGGTGCAGACAATCGCTATCATATCTGCATTACTGATTTAATTTCCGCACAACCGATTTCAGACTGTCAATTAAGCCTATATAATTATCAAAATCAAAAAATAGACTCTGCCCTAACCAATCAGGAAGGATTTGCAACCCTACAACCCCATGGTAAAGCTTTTGTTGTCTTAGCCCAAAAAGGCAACGACCGAGCATGGCTAAAACTGGCTGATGGCAACGCTCTATCACTAAGCAATTTCAATGTCAACGGACAGCATGTACAAATGGGTGTAAAAGGTTTTATATATGGAGAACGTGGTGTATGGCGACCCGGAGATAACATTTACCTATCTTTAATTCTTGAAGATAAAATGAAGGTATTACCGGAGGGACACCCCATCATAGCCCAATTAACAGACCCCAATGGACACATAGTACAAACTCTAAAAGGCAGTATCGGAAAAAATAACATTCACGCCTTTACCTTCAAAACAGATACTAAAGCACAAACCGGTTACTGGAATGCGTTATTCCGCATAGGCGGTCTGACTTTCCGCAAAACATTAAGAATAGAGACCATTAAACCCAATCGTCTGGCAATACAGATGGAATTTGCCAATGACAAAATTATCGGCAAAGGGGGCTCCAGCTCAATTGTCAAAGTGGCCACCCGCTGGCTAAATGGCGCACAAACCTCCAACCAAAAAGCCATCGCAGAAGTCAAACTATATAACAACAATACCGGATTTGACAACTTTCCGGACTATACATTCTCAGACCGTACCCGATATTTCGAACCGACAACAGCTACTCTTTTTGAAGGGAATACGGATAGTAAGGGTAACTTCGAATTTAATACACAAAAGATTAAAGCAGAAAATGCTCCAGGACTACTAAATGCCATTTTTACGACACGTGTATTTGAAAATAGCGGAGATTTCAGTATCAGCTCTCAAAGAATTCTATATTCTCCCTATACGCAATATGTAGGAATAAAACTACCGGAAACTGCAGATGGGGACAACTGGTATTCCACCCAATCCCCACTTCGCATACAGGGAATAACAGTATCCCCTACTGGAGTTTTAAGTGGAAATTCTCCAATACAAATCGAAGTATACAAACTCAACTGGCGCTGGTGGTGGGATGCAGAAGACGAACATCTGAGTTCATACATTAACCGCGAATACAGTAGAAGTATCATCCATACAACCATTCAAACTACAAACGGAAAATTTTCTACAGACTTAAATATTACAGAACATGGCAGATACTTCATTCGTGCAACAGCTCCTTCAGGACATACCACAGGAGTGATTGTCTATATGGGAAATTGGGAAGACAATGCCAATGAAGAAACAGCCACAATGCTACGCCTCAGCACAGATAAAGAAAACTACAAAGTCGGAGAAACCATCCGTGTTCAAATTCCATCTGTTGCAGGTGCCGTAGCCATTGTCAGTCTTGAAAACGGGAAAACAGTCAGTGATATCTGCCGATTACCATTGTCATCCAATCAAGCAACGACTTTTGAAGTCAAAGCCACCAGCGATATGTGCCCCAATACCTACATCGCAGTATCTTTGATACAACCACACAGTAACCGAGACAATGATCGTCCCATCCGCATGTATGGAGTAGTAAACGTCAACATCGACGATCCGTCACTACGGTTGAATCCGGAAATAAAAATGCCCAAAGAACTTCGTCCAGGACAAAACTTCACAGTAGAAGTCAAGGAAAAAAACGGTCAAGAAATGAACTATACAATTGCAATTGTTGATGAAGGTCTGCTATCCCTTACTGCCTTCCGAACACCGGAACCCTTCTCAGCATTTTATGCCCGCGAAGCTTTAGGCGTAAAAACATGGGATTTCTATGATTTCATTTATGGTGCTTATGGAGCCCGTTTAGACAAAGCTTTTGCAGTAGGAGGTGACGAAACCTTAAAAGAAATTCAAGACGAAAAAAACAATCGCTTTAAACCGGTTGTTCTATTTGCAGGTCCTTTCACATTAAAGGCTGGAGCTACCGGCAACCATACGTTCAAAATGCCTGAATATATAGGAGAAGTGCGCACTATGGTCATCGCAGCCAACAATGGTAAATATGGCTCTACAGCTATTAACAGTCAAGTAAACAAACCATTAATGGTAAGCATAGCTTTACCCCGCTTACTCACCCCTGGAGATGTCATTGATATTCCAGTAACCATTTTTGCTTTAAAAGACCACATCCGTGAAGTAAATATCTATATGACAAATGACGATAAAATCACTTTAACTAATGGAAATTCCCGAACAGTTCAATTTGATAATAAAGGAGAACAAGTAGTTTATTTCAAAGCAAAAATCAATAAAAATATAGGTACATCAACAATCCGTGTAACTGCAAAAGCAAATAATGAAGAAGCTAGTGCAACAGAAAATATTGAAATACGGATACCTAATCCCAGAATAACCCAAATAGAAGAGAAAGAAATCAAAATGGGCGAAAGTTTTTCTTTCGACTCTAAAATCTCAGGTTATGATCCAACTTCAGTATTGGAAATATCAACCATTCCTGCATTAAATATAGAGCAACGTCTTGCCTATTTATTAGAATACCCTCACGGATGTCTTGAACAAATAACTTCTAAGGCTTTCCCACAATTGTCACTTTCAACATTGCTTCAACTTTCAGCAGAACAACTGTTGCAGGCAGAGTCTAATATCCGAGATGTTATCAGTCGTCTTTCCAACTATCAAACCAGCGATGGAGGCTTTGTCTACTGGCAAGGAGGAAAGCAGGTAGCAGAGTGGGCAACAACTTATACTGTACACTTTTTAATATCAGCTCTTCAAAAAGGATATACAATTCCCGAACAACTTTTACAAAATGCTATCACGTATTTAAAAAGAAGCAGCAATACATGGCATGGCTCAGAGCCTTGGGAACAACAAGAACAAGCATACCGCCTATACGTCTTGGCCCTATCCGGACAACCGGATTTGGCAGCTATGAACCGTTTGAAAGAGTCTCAATTACAGCGTCCTACCAGCATTTGGCTATTAGCCTCTGCATACACTCTTTGCAAACAGGAGAGAATAGCCGACAATATGATTCGCAATCTCTCACAAGAAGTTGCATCCTATCGTGAAACAGGCAGGACATACGGTTCTACGACTCGTGACAATGCCATACTATTGCAATCTATGGTCACCTTAAATAGACGCCAGGATGCCTACCGCATGCTTGAAAAAATATCCAAGACAATAGGGTCCTATGCTTGGTGTAGTACCCAGGAAACAGCCTTTGCCCTACATGCTGCAGCACAATTTGTTAATAAATACATAGGACAACAGCAAGGGGTGCAAGCAACGATTATGACCCAACAAGGCAAAAAAGAGATTCGCAGCGAAAAAACCATTTGGCAAATTCCACTTACACTTCAAAATAAACAAATCAATGCAACCATCCACAACGATGGTGAAGGCGTATTATTCGCTCGCTGCATAACAACAACAACATCCTTAGAACCCATAACCGAAAAAATAGCATCAGGACTCTCCATGCAAGCTAATTATTATAACAGTAAAAGTGCTCGTATCAATAATAGCGAAATACCACAAGGAGAAGATCTTACCATAGAAATAACTATAAAAAACACAGGTTTAACCGGAACTTACCAAGAATTAGCACTAAACTATCTTGTGCCTTCCGGATTCGAAATTATCAACGAACGTCTCTCCGGCAACATGACAATGCCCGGAGCAGACAATTTTGATATTCGCGACGACCGCTTCTACGTTTATTTCAGCTTACAACAAGGAGAAACAAAAACTTTCCGTTTCCGCTGTAATGCAGCCTTCCGCGGAGAGTACATGCTCCCTGCTATACAGTGTTCTGCAATGTATGATAACAGTATACAAGCTGTTGTTCCCGGCGGAAAAATTATAATCAAATAAAATACGGGGTACCATTAAGTACCCCGTACACTAAAAACATAAAAATTGAAGAATCTCTAACAAATTACATACCCATCATTGGCATAGCAATACTTTGTTTTTTCTTACCGCTCAACATCTCTTCTAATTTATCAGTCAAGGCTTTACCTCGAAGATTTTTTGCAACAATCTTTCCCTCCTTATCCAGAACCAAAATATAAGGAATTCCTGAAAACTGATACAATTTCATAACATCCTTGCCGGCTTTAGGTGCTTGAGCTTGCTCCCAAGGCATATTCTCTTCTTTCATCGCTTTTCTCCACGCAGTACCATCTTTATCAATAGACACACTAAAAAACTCTACACCTTTATCATGATATGCTTTATATGCCTCTTTTAAATGAGGAATCTCCTGTCGGCAAGGTCCACACCATGAAGCCCAAAAATCCAACACCAAAATTTTTCCCTTAAAATCCTGAGGACCCAAATTCTTTTTACCATCCGGAGTCGGATAAGAAAATTCTGGAGCCACCTTACCCTCAGCCAAACGCTCTCTCTGTGCTTTTGCATCGGCTCTATCAGCCTTAAACTTCAACAACGGAGCATAATTCGGATTTTTAGCTTCCAATTTAGCCATAACTTTTTCCACTAATTCTGCATTCTCCTCACCTCCCAATCGGGCCAATACTGCCAACACACTATTACGATCAGCATAATGTTCCGCCAAATATTTTATTCTTGCAGAAGACTCTTCTCCCAACATATCATAAAACTTACCTGAAACTTGTTGCTTTGCCTGATCGTCAATACCCTGAATCCGATATACACCTTGAGCAACAGCGATCATCAATTGGTAACCACGATAACCATCCCAATTTATCAAATTCATCAATTCATTATTAGGTCCACCATTAATGTGTACGTAAGGAGGATTCTTTATAACAATTTTGGCAGTATCTTTTCCACGAAAATTAATTTCCAAATCTTCATCTTCTGCCCAAAACTGTACACTTTGCCACTTCTGACAATCCAACGTATAGACTCCCGGACGATTTACTTTCATTTTAAACTCATACGTTCCATCAGGTCGCACATCACATGAATCCAGAACAGTTTTATCGAAACCATTCCGTTCAATAATTTCCATCTTAAAACGATTCTCCGGGAACTGCACTTTTCCCTTAATTGTAATTGTTTTTTGCGCAAAAACCGAACTAACGCCTAATAACAGACAACTACCTAACACTAAATTTAATAATTTTCTCATACTGATTATCTAAAAAATTAAATACCTTATCTTTTCTTTTCCTTCCAAGGATTTTGTAAACTAACAGCCAACTCTTCAAAGAATTTTCTATAAGACATCATACCAACCGTCCCTTCTGCTTCTTTTTTGGCAGATACAGCCGCAGCATCAATAAACCACTGTGCCGCTTGTTTTCTATACACCTCATCTTTACATTGTTGATCTACACGCAATCCCCAATTGAACAATAACATATCACCGACACGTCCAGCCTTTAACTGCTCATTCCCTAACGAAATATAAGTTTTCCAATCTCCTACTTTCTCGGCATTGGCCATCTTTGCATTAGCAATAATCTCTTCTTGGTCTTGCACATCTGTTTTCTTCAAGCGCTTTACATATTTTTTGAACCCTTTTTCATCTAACACAGCCTTTCCATTTTCCTCTTTTACAAATTCATAGGCACCTCTTGACCATACAGAAGCGATCTTTCTTCTTACCTCCTTTTCGCCAATGTTTTCATAAAGTTCCTCTCGATGCTCATACACATATTGAAACACCTCTGCATCAACATCATTTACATATTTTGCAAACAAAGCCCAATACTTACGCTCACTTAATTTTGCCTTATCCAAAGTTGCAAAATACTCCAAACATACCTTCTCAACTTCTTTCTCCATGTATGCTGCTTCCAATGCTTCCATGTAAGCCACCACAAACTCAGGATTACGCTCACCAGTTTCATACTTTCGGGTCATAGCAACCAATCCTCTCCCTTCCAAGGCATCTTGTCCTGCTTTCAATAAACCTGCTAAATCCGGTCCACCGACAACACAATGTTCAACTTCTCCAGCAACATTGATAAAATACAATGTCGGATAAGCTTTCACACCATATTTATCCTTTAGCATCTTACCCTCACCCTTTTCCATATCAAACTTTACATTCACAAACTTCTCGTTAAAGAACTTTGCAGCATCAGGATCGGTAAACACCTCTTTTGCCAACATCTTACACGGACCGCACCAAGAAGTATAACAATCCATGAAAATCATTTTATTCTCTTTCTTAGCCTTTGTCAAAGCCTCCTGCCAAGTTCCTTTTTCAAAAGCGATTCCGACAGCTTGTTTTAAAGCCTCCTCTCCATAACCGATAAACTCCTTTTCCTCGGTGTATCCTCCTGCTATATACACCGGCTTTCCTTTACCATTTACAAAAATAAAAGCCGGATATCCATCCACATTAAATTTATTTGCCAATGTTTTTTCCTTACCAAAATCAAATTTTACATTGATAAAATGCTCATTATAGTAATCAGCTACGCTGTTCAGCGAAAATACATTTTTCACCATCAACATACAAGGCTGACAATAATCGGTATACGCATCAATAAACACTAATTTATTCTCTTTTGCCGCTTTTTTAACAGCCTCTTCATAAGTCAAATCTTCAAAACGAATAGACCGACTATTATTACGCTTCACCTCTGCTGCCTTCAAAGCCTTCTTCCCTGCCGTTATCAATGCTGTAGGATCTTTCTCCAACGCATAAGGACTTATTGTTCCTAAAATATTACCGTTCGGCATAAAAAATCCAAATGTCGGATACATATTCATCACCAACTTAGGAGCAAAAGCTTTACCAGCCTCCGAGCCCATATCAATACGAATTGCAACAGCATTCTTTTTCACAAAATCCACCACTTCTTTCGCTTTGAATATTGCACGATCCTGCTGTACTTTAGCTTGCTTCATTTCATTGTTCATCGGCTTCATCATTGCATCGACCAACACAATCTTTCCCTCTTTCTGAGCCAAAGCAGCAGCTTTTTCCCAAGTTAAATCTTGAAAAACTGTATTCTGTGCCATTGTTGGCAGTGCTAACACTGCCAACAATATTCCAATCCATCTTTTCATTAACATATCATTATGATTTATAATACATATCTTTAATTATACCTAATCCTGAATATTCTTGAGGAATCGTTATAGGCATTCCGTTCATTTCATTAAATAATATCTTGTATACTTTTCCTTCATTTCCTTTTTGTGTCGCAACAAACAATAACTTTCCATTCATCGAATTATCTTTTGGATTAATATATAATTTCATATTAACAATCTTTTCTCCACTACCTACAGAAAGAAAATCAGTTGCTGTTTCTTTACCATATCGCCAAGTATACACTTTCGAATCTGTTGCATAGAACATAAAATCACCTCTTGTTCCGAAAGCATAATAAGTAGCCTTCTTAACTTCTGCCAAACTACTTAAATCAACACATGCAACTGCAACAGGATTATTAGAAACAAAATTAGCACGCAACAAATAAGGAGTCCCTAACTCATCTTTCATCACCAAACACGTTTCACCATCTTTCCCTTCATTCATATAAACATACTCCCACTCAGAATTTATCGCTCCTGTGTTAAACGCTCCACCAGCAGAAACTGGAGCAGTAAGAGCTCCCCAAGTACCAATTGTCAAGAAACGATTATTTTGCAAATCAAATAAAACTGCACAATTATCATTTCCTGTTACACGAATTGGGGCAATAGCTGGAGCAGCCTTATAATCTCCTACACCTTTAGCTTCAGTAAACTGAGTTTGCCCCATCATACGATAAGATACTGTATAGATTTTGTGATTATTTACTAGAACCTCTGTATTTCCCCCCTTAGTATCATAACTTTCCGCTTGCGGATTTATTGCGTCTAATGTCACCACAGAGCTAAATAAATCTACATAACTCACATTTGTTCGTTCAACATATGTTGAAGCGTTCAATATATAAGCTCCTTCATCTGAATAAATATACAAATTAGATTGGAAATCACAAAGTGCTATAAATCGACCATTTTGAATTTTATTTCCCTGATTATTTAATGAAAAATAATTTTTTACAATACGTCCATCTCCTCCATTTACGATATCTTTATCACGAATAATCTGCACATCTCCATTACCAGCACCATCCTCATCCAATACCATCCAACCATTTACAGCAGAAATAATAAATTCAAACTTTTGTTCATTCAATGCCTTGGTTTCCTTATGTATAACCTTATAAACCAACCAATAATCTCTTGGACTATCCACGACTTTATAATCTAAATTTTGAGTCATTGCAAGAGTATCCGCCTGTTCATAATGCCCAGATGTTCCTTGCGGATTCTTAGGAAATCGAAACCATATAAACTCATAATCATCAGCAGTAGAACCTGCTTTAAATTCCAATTCCGGAGTCAACTTAATTTGCTCATGTTCCAAACAAACAAATTTATTACCATTATCTGTTACTCCTGGAATAGACTTAATTACAGCTTCCTCTATCTCTTTATAATCATAATTTCCTTTATCATCATAACAAGAAAACAAACTTCCCATTACTAATAATATAAATATATATACCAAATTTCTCATAATTTCCAATTTATAAATTAATATCCGGCACCAAATTTCATCACAGACCCATCATCATCCAATAAAGGAGGATTCTGTTCTCGCAAAATATTATTCAGTTTATTGGCCAATTCCGCATATCCACTTCCCCATGAGCCTTGGTATGCAGATAAATCCAAAGTTCCTAATTGCTCAAATACAAATTGATATTTTGCCTGTGTACATTCACCTAAATAATATTCAGCAGCCCAACCAGTGGGATCTTTCCATTGCGTAGGAAAACCTATCATTAACTTTACCAATAATTCACCCGTCACACCACCAACAAAATCACCCAACGGATCTACCACGAGATCAAAAAACAAAGGTTTCTCTGTAAGACCTGCACGAAAGACTTTACATTCAATAAGCGTATCCATTCTTCCTGCTTCAATATTTATCGTCATAGGCAACTCAAAATTCGTACCAGCAACAGCCGTATGTTCTTCTCCAAAAGCTAGCTTCAATACTCTATTCTTTGAAATATCACCTTGCAAAGCTAATTTTATATTAAATACTTTTTCTTCGTCCTCTTCCCCTTTAACAAAAGTTCCATCTCCCTCTATTGTCATATTAATTGCAACAGGACCTGTGTAAAAATCTATTTCATCCTCTTGACAAGCTACAAATACACTCATCAAACACATTCCTAATAAGATGGTAATCCCTATATTCTTCATAATTTATCTGATTTTTATTATTGACGTTGTCCAAGATCAATCTCATCCTCTGGCATCGGAAGTACGTATAATGCATTAGCAGTTGCTATCATTTTTGTATTCATCCTCTTATGATAAAAGAACAACTGACCTTCACCTATAAATTCTCTATAATATTCCTTTTCTAATTCTTGCTGTAATTCATCTTTAGTCAAATTCTTCAAACTAATCAGTCCACGATAGCCTCTCAATGTATTCAACAAATTAGTTGCTTCCTCCAAATCAGTTTCCTTCAAAACTTCTGCTAAAATATAATACATTTCAGAAATCCTGATTGCTGGCATTCTATCACGCTTAGGTGTTACCATTCCTTGCCCAGAAACAAATACTTTATCCAATTGCCAAAATTTAGTCAACACATTAGGTGAGCCACTATATGTTTCATAAATAGCAAGGCGATAATCATCTGCTTCATAAAGGACATCAGGTAACAAACGTTCCATCAATGGTGTTGAAAATTCTCTAAAATATCCTTTAATATATTCTTCTAATTTTGTTGTATTAAAAGCAAACAAATGTTCAGAAGAAAACGTTCTATCTCGAAGATTCATTTCTGTTGTTGTCAAATCTTCTGTTTTAACCCAGGGAAATAAACCTCGTTCTTGCTGAGCTGACACAACTTCATTAGCTGCATCAAATGCAACTTTTGTATTCTGCGCATACAATGCAACACGTGCTTTCAAACCCAATGCAGCATAATAATTCATATGAAAATTACGATTAGCCAAATAACCGTTATCAATTCCTGATACATCAGAACCTAAATAAATTGGGTCTATTTTCAATAAATCCAAAGCTTTATTCAAATCATCCAAAACAAACTCTATAAATTTTGCAGGAGTTAACTGAGGGGCAATTGCTGGTTTAGGTTCTAATACATAAGGAATTGCAACCTTAGCATTATCACTAAAATCATAAGGAGCAAATAATCTCAATAAATCAAAATGCATATATGCTCTCAATGCCAATGCCTCTCCTTTCACAATTCCATAATAATCTCCTAAAACATCTTTTTTTAAGTCCGAATACTGAATCAAAGTGTTTACATTAGCAATACTTTCATACATTTTATTCCAAACGGCATCTATTAAGGATTTAGAAGCACTCTGTTCATAATTATAATTCAAAAAATAGCTATATGCGCTATAAGAGTTATCTAAAGTTGCACCCTCTCCCCATTCTTGCCCTAACACACTCACCATTCCAAATGACATCTCACGCCCATACAATTCTGGCTGAGATAATCCTAGGTAGACTCCAGCTAAAGCAGCTTTAAAGCCATCCATATTTGAGAACAATTCTTCGGCTTCTTCCTCTGTTTTTGGCTTTACATCCAACCAATTATTGCATGCTGTTACACTAAACAGAATTAATAGTGCAGTCAATACAATTTGTGAATTATATATTTTATTTTTCATAATTATTTATTTTTCTATTATATTCATTGCGTACTGATCAAAACGTTGCTTGCAAAGAAAACGAGCAAGACCTTGCAAAAGGATATTCAATTCCTCGTTCAGCTTTAATAGTTGAAGCTCTGAATACATCATTCATGTAAAATTGCAACTTCAAACGCTCAATTCGACTTTTCTTCAAAAAACCACAAAACCTAAAATCATATCCGATATTCAAAGATGTCATTTGTAATTCCCTTACATCTTGCACAAAACGTGAAGTCGGTCTCGTTAAAGGCGCATATGGATCAAATTTACGAAATTTTGCAGGGACTCCAGGAGTCATCCACCGATCAGTCAACATCCTTTTATCTACATTATACTGAATATCTACATTTTCAACCTTATCAACTAATGTCTGATTATAATATTGACCACCCAATTTATAATAAAATGAGGTATTTACACTAAAGCCTTTATATTCAAAATTAAATCCAAATGTACCACTCAATTTGGGCTGTTTATCACCGACAACAACTTGATCTGCTGCATCCCACCAATATACCATCTTCCCATCTTTATCCAAGAAAACTTCATCTCCAGTCACGGGATCTATTCCTAAAGAACGTACAGCCCATATAGCATCCATTGACTGTCCTTCCGCATAACGCACAGATGGTTTAGTTATAGCGGAGTTTTCTTCTAAATTAGGATTACCACCTCCACCATTATCTTTATCTTCATCCCTATCTTTATTCATCAATGAAAGTGCATCAGATATTTTAGTAATTTTATTTTTATTATGCATACCAGAAGCAAAAAGAGTTAAATACATAGCCTTTTCATTGTTCTTCAAAACTCTATAATTAACTTTAAACTCAACTCCTTTATTTTTTGTTTCACCCAAATTCTCAGTGTAGCTAGTAAATCCCGCAGAAGGAGGTAAAGATACCGGGGTAAGTAAGTTCTCAGTATTTTTTACATAATAATCAAATGTTATATCCAACATATCAAACAAAGTAATATCAATACCAAAATTATTATCTTGAGTTTTCTGCCACTGCAAATCCGGATTAGCTAATCCTAATAACTGAGCACCTATAATATTGTCATAAATTTCATTATAATATTTATATGTAGCAATAGCTTGATAAGAATTAAAATTCTGAGAGCCTGAATATCCTGTTGAAAGCCTAAAACGTAATTGATTCAAGAATTCAATATTTTCCATAAAATGCTCCTTATGAAAATTCCATCCTATACCTGCAGACCAAAAATGTCCCCATCTCTTATCATTTCCAAATAATGAAGAAGAATTTGCCCTATAAGTAGCATCCAGTAAATAGCGGTTATCGTACGAATAATTCAAAGATAATAAAGCACTTGCTTCTCGGGAAAGAGATTCATCGCCTGTAGGAGCACCTTCAGCATACTCTTTTGCGTGAGTAATATAATCCATTTTGTCATTTGCAAACCCTCTAGCTTGAAAAGAAACAGTATTATATTTTCTTTCACTAAAACTCCACTGAGCATTGGCAAATACTAAATGTCTACCCATTTCACGAGAATAATTAGCAGACAAGTCTGCATTATATTCAAAATGCTTGCCGTTTCCCATAGTATAAAGCCCACGTTCAAAATACTCTTCTGAGTCAGGAGCAATATCTTTAAACATCGTATGATCACGAGGATAAAAAAGTTCTGATTCGTCTTTTTTACTAATAATTCCCAAACGTCCTTTAAATCGCATACCTTCAAAAGCCAACCACTCAAGATAAAAATTATTAGTAACATCAACATATGAATTTTTATTCTTTGTATTGATGTCTGCATTAACAAGAGGATTATAAATAGGTTTAGTTCCTTGAAAATTAGCTTTCTCATAATCTCCCATAATTTCTTTCACAGAACCATCATTATTATATGCTCTCCAATAAGGATTCAAACGAGCATATTCAGAAAATGAGCCATAAGGAGATTCTTTTGCCGTATTAAAAGTCACTGAAAGTTGTTCTGAAAATATCAAAGACTTATAACGATACTGCAAATTAAATCCAACAGAAAGAACTTCTCGACTAGATTCTTTCATTACTCCTGCAACATTATTATATTGAAAATCGACTCCATATCTAACTGCATCATCTCCTCCTTCAAACGTTAATGTATGTTTATGACCCACACCAACTCTCAACGGCTTATCCAACCAATATGTATTAACTCCTCTCAGTATCTCGTTATAATATGACCAATATTTAGTATCATAATTTTGCTGAGTAAGAGGATGCCCGTAACGGTCTGTATATATTCCAGCTCTTTTTTCAATCTCTAATTTTTCGGCAGCATCAGCTAAATTATAACTAGATAAATCAGGGAATTGAATATTTAAATTTCCAATATAAGAAACTCGCATTTTCCCTTTTTCTGGAGCCAAAGTTTCAATCACGACAACCCCATTAGCACCTTTAGAGCCATATAATGCTTTAGCAGTAGCATCTTTTAGTAAAGTTATAGAAGCTACTCGATTCATATCCATATCCATAACCTTCTCTATTGACTGCTCAAAACCATCCACAATAAACAAAGGCTGATTAGGATTTGTCTGATATTTGTCTTTCATGTCTGTAAAACTAGAAGCTCCTCGCATCTGAATTTCAGGCATTTTATTTGGGTCAGAACCAAAATCATTATTTTCTAATACTTGAAACGACGGGTCTATATTTTTCAACGATTGTAAGATGTTTTGATTTCCTACACGCTTCAAATCATCGGCTTTAATTGTTGTTACAGCACCAGTATAACTATCAGCTTTTCGAGTAAACATACCTGTCACAACAACTTCTTCAATCTCTGAGGCCATTGTCTCAAGCATAATTATATAATCATTTTTTTTCGTGATAGGTATTTCTAGCGTTTTATAGCCCACAAAAGAAACTTCCAATGCTACAACATCTGTAGCAATGGTTAATTGAAACTTTCCATCAACATCTGCTGCAGCTCCAATTGTTGTTCCTTTTATTGTTATAGTGGCACCAGGTAAAGGCATTCCAGTTGATTTATCAATTATCTTACCCGTCAAAACTCGAGACTTAACCTGTTGTAAATATGATAAATCTGAACGCTTAATCACAATGTGATTATTAACAAAATCATAACGAAACCCCTTTCCTTTCAAACAATAATCCAAAATTTTACTTACCTCTTCATTAGTGAAATCCACCTCTACATTTCCCAGTTCTTTCACATCATCCGAATTATAAACAAATGCTAAATCTGTAAGCTTTTCTATTTCCATTAAAAGCTGCTTAACACTTACCACACCTAGCTTCAAACTCACTCGAGTCTGTTGAGAAAATCCATTTGCCTGTATTTGCAAGCAAAATAACATCAAAATCAAAGAGATCCTGGCAACAAGCCAAAATCGACCTTTAAGTTTTCCTTTCATAAATTCTTAGTTTAGTTAGTTAATAATTAAGTTTGTCATTTCATAACAGTAACCGTCCTACCTTTCACCACAAAATCAACCTGTCCTGTCGTTTTTAGTATTTCAAAAATATCTTCAACACTATCAAATTTTCTAAGCTTTGCTGTCAAACGCAATGCTCCTAATTCTTCGTTTTGATAGAAATAAGTAAAATCATACCAACGAGACAACTCTTGCAAAATCTGGTCTAATGTCATATCTTGGCAAACAAAAAATCCATCTTTCCACGCTGTATAAAGGATGGTTTCCACCTCTCTAACATTCACGCCATCAGCATCAACTACAGCTTGTTGACCAGGCTTCAAACAACATTCATTATCCTCGTAACCCACCAATACACTTCCTGCAACCAACGTCGCTGCAACTACACCTCCTTCATAATTCTTTATATTAAACTCCGTCCCTAAAACTGTAATTTGTGTTTTATCAGAACAAACTATAAACTTTTGTCCTTTGCGCTTTGCAACATCAAAATATGCCTCTCCTTTTAAATAAACCCTACGCTCCGGCCCATTGAAATGCACCGGATATTTCAATTCAGACTCTGCATTTAACCATACTTTTGTACCATCTGACAATACTACAGAATATTCGCCTCCCCGAGGAGTAACCAAACGATTATACTCTTCTATTTCTGCATTTTGATTTTTACCATTATATACTAAAGTATTACCCTCCTGTTTAAAAGCTGTATTCTCATATAAAATAGTATCTTGTCGCCCCTCGTTCAATTCAACCTGACGATTTTCTCCTAAATAAAGTATTGCTTTTTTACTGCCAGGCTCAATTTGGCTAACCGCAATTTGACCTTCTACATTATCGAATGAAGGATCTCCCCAATACCATATACCTCCGGCAATAAAAAACGTGATTACAGCTGCCGCTTCCATCCAATACACCAGCAAACGTTTACGATGTCTCAAAACGTTTTTCTTCAAACGTAATCCTATTTGCATCCAACCTCTATCAACATCGTAACGCGCATCCTTACCCGCCTGCCTCCACAGTTTACAAAAATCTTCATACAAAGCTATATTTTCGGCAGACTCATCCAACCAACAATGCAGACGAACCAATTCATTATCTGTTGCACTCCCTTCCAAAGAAGCAATTATTATATGTTGTATTTCATCGGTCATAGTAGTTCTCACATATATTTTACTCTCGTTTTAATATAAGACAAACTACCATTACAAACTACTTACACATTTTTTGGAAAAAACGATTTTAACATTTAAGATACAACACAAAAGAAACGAACAAACTGCTGAACGCCAGAGAAAAGCTGCAAACAATTATTTTACGCAATCCCACAAAAAGAATAGCAAAATATCTGCATTACGAAGATGTGCAAGTTCTGAACGTAAATGCTTCATCGCACGATAAAGTTGTGTTTCCACTGTACGAACAGATATATTTAATGAACGAGCTATATCGACACTCTTCTTGCCGCCAAAACGACTAAGCAAAAAAATTTCACGACATTGTTCAGGAAGAGTATCAATGGCTCTATTAATTTCTTCCAATAAATATCCTTGCTCTTCTCTGTCAAAAAAATGTTCTATATTATTTTCTTCTTTAATACCATGCTTATTGACAAACTCAATAAAACCCAGTTTCACTTTTTCATGCTTGAGAACATTCAAAGCTGCATTATAAACTGCCCGATAAAGATAAGCATTTAACGAATCATGAATTTTCAGTTTGTCTCTTTTTTCCCACAACTCACAAAAAACCCCTTGAACCAAATCCTCAACAACCTCCCTATCATGCAACAGCGATTCTGCATAAATACACAAACGTGTATAATTACTTCGGAACATCTGTTCAAAAGCTACTTTACTGCCCAATGATATTGACTCTCTATCTTGATCCATTTATCTTATTCAATATCCCATAGATACGAAATTAGGGATAAAATTTAGTGATTGGCAAAAATACGAATAGATTGGATTAAAAGAAACAAATAACCCCATTTAATCTCGATGCTTTCATTTAAACAAATGAACCTTCAGAAACATCATATATTTGAGAGGGAGATAAGAGGGCACAAAGAAAGCGCAATGGAGGATAAAATGCCACTATTTTTCAGTTAAATAAAAGAATCGTGCATGAGGAAAATAAAAATCTCCCATACAAAACTGAATGCAATTTATCTTTTGTATACTTGCAACCGCAAAATTAACAGAGAAAGTAGAGCAGAGAAATGAATCACTATATATTCGACTTGATAGCACAAGGGGAACACCAGCAACAAGACTTTAAATTTGAAATTTCAGACGCACGAAAAATAGCGAAAACACTTTCTGCTTTTTCAAATACAGATGGAGGACGTCTGCTTGTTGGCGTCAAGGACAATGGTCGTATCGCCGGCGTCCGCTCAGAAGAAGAGATTTATATGATAGATGCTGCTGCAAAACTTTATTGCCACCCTGCAGTAGAATGTGAGATGGTCACACACCAAGTGGAAGGACGCACCGTATTAGAAGTCATCATTCAACCAGGAATGCACAAACCATATTACGCTACTGATCACAATAATAAGAAATGGGCCTATATACGTATCAAAGATGAAAATATTTTAGCAACTCCCGTACATCTAAAGATTTGGCAACAAGAAGCCAAATCACAAGGTGCATTTGTACATTATACCCAACAAGAACAAATATTGATGGATTATCTGTCACAAAACCAATCGATATCCCTAAACAAATATTGTAAAATAGCACGGATTTCCCGTGCAAAAGCAGAAACGACTCTTGCCAGATTTATACGATTCCAACTGATTGAACCGATTTTTGAAAATCACCATTTCTTTTATCGCCTTACCTCTTGCCAAACTACCGAAACCACATGATTATCAGATGAAAATTTAAGACAGTGTTTTAATAAACAAAGTGATTCCATCAAAAACCATCTGCAAACCAATGGTAGCTACAATCAATCCGATAATACGAATCAGTGGATTCATAAAATTATACTTAATCAAAAAATTTCCGATTTTTCGAGCTTCCAACATAAAAATCAGATTCACAAGTAATGCCAACAAAATAGCGACAATGGTGATAAAACGTCCATATTGAACCGGAAAAGTCACGGCTGCTGTAATAGTTGCAGGTCCTGCAATCATCGGAATGGCTATCGGAACGGTTGTCAAATCTGCAATTTTAATATGCTCGTCTACTTTCATAAAAAAACCTTTCAGCAATCCGGAAAGTCCGTTATACATCAATACTGCCCCACAAGTAATTTGAAAAGAATAAAGCTCTACGCGAAAAACATAGCTGAAAGTAACCTGCCCTAAATAAAGAAAAAAGATTAAAATCAACATTGCAGTAAAAGTAGATTTCAACGATATATATCTTAATTCTGCAGGAGAGAAACGTTCTTGCAGTGACGATACAATCAATACTTTCTGTATAGGATTCACTAATGCAAGTATAGCCACAAAACAGCTCAATATCATATTAAACTTCATAACCAACCCAGCTTAATTATTAAATAGCAGTTTGGTTTTAAATAAAACCAAACTGCCCTCCATTCTTAGTAACCAAAAATCTGTTCCGTTGTCACACGTGTTACGGGACCACGAGCAGAAAGTTTCGACATATCTATAGCTTTTTCATTTCCTAATACACAATAAGTATAGGTACGTCCCTTTACCCATTTCTGTTGGAAATTCTTCACATCAGACAAGGTAAGCTTCTGAACATCATCAAACAATACTTTGCGACGGTCTATATCCAATCCTAAGTCCTGAGCCTCCAGATAACTGTTGAAAACAGCGGCACCAATAATTCTATCTGTTCTCAGACGTGCCAACAAGGCCTCTTTAGCCAAATTAAAGGCAGCTTCAGATTCCGGCATACTATTTATAATCTCGTCAAAGGCATTCAAGGCATCCCCCATTTTGTCATTTTGTGTTGCAATGAATGTATTATAAAAATATGGCTGATCCAAACGGCCCGGTTCATTCATACTGGCTCCGGCTGTGTATGCCAAACTCCTGGATTCACGCATTTCCTGAAACACGATAGAATTCATTCCTCCACCAAAATATTCATTATATAGTGTCATCACCGGATAAACGGACAAATCGAATTTTTCGCCCCGATTGGAAATTGCTGCCATATACACCTGAGCAGCATCATACGGAGCAATAATCACTTGATTTTTCGGAGTTTCCTGGAATGTGAATTTATTTTTCTTATCAACTTTTGTCAATGTCGTAGGTACTCGATGGTGCTTGTTCACCTCTTCAATCACTAATTCTTTTGTTGCGGGTCCATAATACATTACAGAATGCTCAATGGTATTCAATTCACGCAAACATGACAATAAAGTTTCCGACTTCAATCCTTTTAATTCTGCTTCGGACAAAACATTTGTTGCTGGAGATTTTGGTCCATATAAACCATACTGCAACAGCATTGTAAAATTAGCCTGCTGATTCAACTTCTTGTCTTCCCGAATTTTTAACAAATCAGCTTTCATAAATTCTAGAACCTGCGGATTTGCTTGTGCATCTGCTAACAGCGATTCAAACAACTCCATCGCTTTACCCATATTTTCAGCTAAACCGCTAATAGTTATAAAAGTACGTTCTGAAGCCGGTCTTACAGCAAAATTACAAGCCAATTCATAGAATTGCTGTTTCACTTCCACAGGAGATAAAGTAGATGTGCCCAGGTAATCCAAATACTGTACAGCTGTACTTAAATTACGATCTTCATTATTACCTTTTTCAATCACATATGTCAATACAAACAAATCATTCGTTGTGTTTTTCTTATACAATACCGGAATATTTGATTTTGCACTACCTTTCTCTATATCTCTTGAAAAATCCACAAATACCGGCTCTATAGGTTTAACTGTCGCACCCTGTATTTCTTTCAGAAAATCACTGGCCACATCACGATTCATAACAATAGGAGTAATAGAAGGCTTGCTGATTGTCTTCGCATTATTATCTTGACCCATCCGTTTATAAATCACAGCATAGTTATCTTTAAAATAAGTATTTGCAAAATCAACCAATTCCTGTTTAGTCACTTTACTCAAACGATCAATAGCACTCACCTCATCAGCCCAATTTGAGCCATTAATGAACGACTGTACAAACCAGTCTGCTCTATCTTCGTTACTTTCCAGACTTTCTTGGATACCTTTCTTCAAATTATTAACAGTAGCAGCCAACAGAGCCTCATCAAACTCACCTTTCTTCAATTTTTCCACCTCAGCCAACAATAAATCACGCACCTCTTCCAACGATTGTCCGGCCTTTGGATTTCCCTGCATAAGATACATTGAGTAATCAGCAAATAAAATAGGATAAGAAGCTGCATTCAACATCTTCTGTTCTTGATTAATATCCAAATCAATCAAACCTGCTTGTCCGTTATATAAAATAGAACTCAGCAAATTCAACATTTCTGCCTCTTTACTTGCCGCTCCGGGGAATCTCCAACCTAATACCAAGAACTCTGCCTCAGCACCTACAACTTCTTTTACAATAGGAGCCTCAATCGGTTTTTCAGCTTCAAATTTCAATTTAGGCAAATTAGGATTAGGCTGCATACCTCCGAAATAACGATTTATTGTTTCAATCATCATTTCCGGGTCAAAATCACCCGACAAACAAATAGCCATATTATTAGGCACATACCATTCTTTAAAGAAGTTTTTTATATTCGTAATGGAAGGATTCTTCAAGTTCTCCTGTGTTCCTAAAACAGTCTGTGTACCATAAGGATGGTGAGGGAAAAGAGCAGCCATCATCTGTTCGAACACCTTTCTATCGTCTTTTGTCAAAGACATATTCTTCTCTTCATACACAGTTTCCAGTTCTGTATGAAATCCGCGAATCACAGAATGTTGAAATCTGTCAGCCTGAATTTTTGCCCAATTCTCAATCTGGTTAGATGGAATATCTTCTACATACACCGTCATATCATTTGCTGTATAAGCATTTGTCCCCACAGCGCCAATAGCAGCCATCAATTTATCATATTCATTAGGGATTGCCACTTTTGAAGCCTCATAAGAGACACTATCGATTTTGTGATAGATAGCTGTGCGCTCTGCTTCATCAGTGGTCTTACGATAAACTTCAAACAACGCTTCTATTTCATCCAACATCGGCTTTTCCTTTGCATAATTTTGAGTACCGAAACTCTCTGTACCTTTAAACATCAAATGCTCGAAATAATGAGCCAAACCGGTTGTTTCTGCCGGGTCATTTTTTCCTCCGGCACGTACTGCAATAAATGTTTGTATACGTGGCTGCTCTTTATTTACAGTCATGTATACTTTCAATCCATTTTCAAGCGTATAAATACGCGCATTCATCGGATCATTGGGAACTGTTTCATATTCAAAACCAGAATTATTCCCACATGCCGCTATCAGCACAATAAATAGCGACAACCATAAAAATTGAAAAAAATTTTTCACCATGATTTCATTAAAGTTAGATTCATTATTTCTTTTTCTTTTTTTGAACAGACCAACCGAATTTCCCGACTTTGCGACCTAAACCAAAATATTCGCCATGAGCATACACCAAAGGTTTGGCCCGGTCCAACTCAAACTTTTCAGTCTTAGGATTCAGATAATGATCATCAGCTAAAACATTCACAACCTCAGCAACAAACATATCATGCGATCCTAAATGAACGATTTCCTTAACACGGCATTCTATAGAAATCGGAGCTTCCTCAACAATCGGAGCTTTTACCACGGTTGCCTGCCCAGGAGTAAGTTTCATTTCTTCAAACTTACGGTAATCTCTCCCGGAACGCACACCACACCAATCTGTAGCAAAAGCCAATTCCTCTGTCGTTAAATTAATGACAAACTCCATATTCTTCTTGATAATATCATATGAATGACGCTCTGGACGAACCGAGATATAACACATCGCCGGGTCGGTACAAATTGTCCCGGTCCATGCTACTGTCAAAAGGTTATACTCTTCAGGAGTACTTCCACAACTCACCAATACTGCAGGCAACGGATAAATCATCGTTCCTGGCTTCCAATTATGCTTCATTACCTTCCATTTAAAATTATCCTTGACCCCTCCCTACTTATCCTCAATTTGCAAAAATACTAAAACATCCTCTCAAATAAATAAAAATCAAAAAATATAAGGGTCCAAACCAAACAAGTTCAATCATATCCGAATAGAAAAGAAGATATTATTTTTTTCTACGCAAAAAACCAAAGTACTTACGTAATAATTCACGCAAAGTATCAAATGTTTCCTGATACGAAATACCTACCCCTTGAATCATTTCAGTATTATTATAAAGGATTTTCTCATTCGTGTGTGAATAGGCTTTCATTTTCAATGTTCCTTGCCGGTTAAGCTTTACCTCCACATCAAAATCTCCAGCAATATTTGTTTTACGGTCACTATCCGTCCCATTACGAGTGTTTCCCACATCCATATTTCCATTTGCTGAAATTGTAACCCGGTCATTTAGCAACTGAGTGGAAAGAGCCAATTCAATTTCATCCGAGCTGACTTCTCGATTGGGATCTCCCATACGATAAGCAACCCCTATATCTACATTATTACTGATTTGAGACAACCAATTGGATAATTGATTAGACATCATTTCTGTCACGGTTGTCACTCCTGCTGTCTGAGCCTGCGTTCCATAATCTCCGGTATTATCACTCCGATAAAACCTATTCAGCACCAACAAAGAGAACATCTGTTTATTTACCTCATCCTGACTTGAAAACAGACTTTGTATATAGCTCTTACTCTGAGATTCCAAAGACGGGAAATTTATATCAAATTTCACAGAAGGATTGCGCAGATTATCACTCAAATTCAACACACATTCCACCGGAACTTTTCTACCGCTCTCCGAAACGACCTCTTCTCCATCGGAATCTTCCGACGCCCCTACATCCACTGGCAACAATTCGCTGATCGTTGTTTTCAAATTATATACAGCACTGATATCTAACATTGCATCATAAGGCGAGCCATTCCAAGTGATCGTTCCCCCCGGAGTAAGAACAAAACGTTTATTGACCAAATTGCTCAACGTAAAAAGATAGTCTCCTTGAGTAATACCATACTCTCCAAACATGCTCAAACTACCATCTTTATCAAATGTCAACTTGATATTGCCGTTTCCCGAGGTCTTTAAAATATCACCCACTGCTGGGTCAAATATCACCTGGACATCCAAATTATCATTCAACTCTAAATTAACATTCAAGTTAATATCGGTCGGTTGGATTAGCAATTGCTCATTTTTCGCTACTGAATTACCAGGTTGTATAAAATGAAGAAAATTATTCGATTGTTCAGTAATTGCAGAAGTCAATGGAACATTAAATTGAGACTTCGGTTCCGTACGGGCATTGATTGTCACATTCATCACTCCATTCTTATTATCAACGGCAGCTATTCCACTTAAATTTACCTGACCATAAAACATCTCATCTCTCGTAGACTTTGTATCCAACATCCGCATGTTATTAAACGAAGCTTTTATATCATATCTATCCTCCCAAAAACGATAACTCCCATTTACCAGCATTTTATGTCTCTCCGCATCATATACCGTAAAATCCATAAAATTCAACTGATCTCCCATCACCCATACCGTATCATTAACATTAAAATGAGTATTCAGTGCATTCACATTCATCCCTACCGAATCCAAAATAATCACACCTGAAATATCCGGCTGTTTCGTCGTGCCTTTTAATACCAAATTACCTGACAACGCTCCCTTTACATCAGACACCTTATCTGCAACATACGAACTAAAACGTTCCAACTGCATCTTTTCCATCAGCATACTAATATTAATTGAATCCGTACGAGGATTATATGCTCCGTCCATAGTTAAAGCTACCTTACCTTTAATCTTATTCTCTGCACCGACAATCAAGTTTCGATTATCCGCATCCCAATAAGAATGAAATTGTAAAGAACCCAACGTATCTCTATCTATTCCCCAATCATTCACATTAAAATCTGACAATAACAAACAATCATGATAATAATCTTTCAAAGTCAACGAACCGGTAGTCACCCCAAACAATTTCATATTCTTTTTCAAAGCCACTCGTGCCAAATACCCTAAATTGAAATTTTCCAGCTGAACAGTTAATGTCTCATACGGATTTTCAGAGACTTTACCGAAAACTGTAAATGATTCATCACCATGACGAACAGAAAAATTCTTTATCTCAACCTCTTTTCCTTTCATAAAAACCGTTGATGGCTCAACATGCCATACACTGTCATCCATAACAATCACACCGCGTTGAAGCAAGATTTTAGTGGGAAATCCTTCCAAATACTCCGGTTGAAACACCACACAAGCTGCCAACGAACCACTATAAGTTTTTTCCTCCCAATTACACCAGCTTAACCGATTATCCAAATGGTTTTCAACCATAACTAAATCATTCCGTACATTACATAACTGATAGTCATCCCCATATACAAACTTATCAGCATCCATCCTCATAAACAGACGTTTGGGCTCACCAGACATTGACAACTCAGGCTTAATCATATCAACCGTTTTATAACCGATTGAATCAGCCTGAAAATGTAAATTCATCCGATTATTTTCCGTGCTAAAGCCAGACACAATTTTTGCACCGGAAGCTATTCGATAATCAGGAGCTAAAACCCTCAACACCCGATTAGCATCCTTTATATTTACTTCATAACTAAAATCAAACTGCTCCAAATACTTACGTCCACGTAAAGAATGACTTCTCTGCCCCATAGAATATGCAGGTAAATAATTCTCTATAAAACCCTTTACGAAAAGCATCGGATTAACATCCTGATAATTACCTTCTACAGCCACGTCAACAACATCAGAAGAAAGTGAGGATACGTTATACTTCCCATTTCTACGGTCTTCAAAATAAACATCCTCTATCTCAAAACCTCCGTTTTCTGTCTCATACCCGACATTTGACAAAAGCAGATTGGTAAATCCACTCTTTCCGCCACCTGTATATATCAAATCGAATTCTGAAGCTATACTCTCTTTTCCATCCTTCAATCCCCAACCCAAATAATCAAGATTATCGATTTTCAATTTACCTTTTAAACTGGCAAATTGCAATGAATCACTTGTCTCATAAGATCCTACCATCCCTCCACTCACATTCTTATCCTCCAAGGAAGTCATCAAATCCAATCGATCATCTTCCCAAACCATTGCCAAGTCGATATCCCTGACATATCCCTTATTAACCCGCAACCAAGGCAGGGTTAATTTTACATTAAAAGACAAATCTTCACCTGCCCACACTCCATGATATTCGCCTTGAAATGCACCATTTCCCAACTGATTCACACCTGCAAATCTACCAAAATCCACTTTTTCAAACTGAAAATCACCCCGCATATCAGCACAATCCTCCACATCCTCACCACACATTCCATAAATAAAAGTCATTTCCCCTGCCAACTCCGGAGTATCGCTTTTTGCATGCACTATAAAATCCGACAACAAACCATCAAATCGAATACTGCTGAAATCCACAAACGGAACACGATAAAGAAATGAAGGAACGGGTATATTCATCTCAAACCAAGGCAAATAAACTGTTGCCAAATCCGCTGGAGCAAAATGAGCCTTTTGCAGTTTTATATTAAAAACCGTATTCCATACATCCGGCAATCCTACCGATTTAAAACTCCCCTGAAACACGCTGTGTTCTCCCAACTCAAAATACAAATCCCTTCCTTCCAACTGCTCTATTGTATTAGAAACCACCCCACTGAATTTCACCGTATTTGTAATGCCCCGCAATATTTCATTAAAATAAGCCAAATCAATAAAACTGACTGATGAAGGTCCCAGCTCATAATACTGCTGCATCCGCGTTGTAAAATATTTCCAATCATGCTGATTCGGAGTCCAATGATATTCCAATTTCATCAGATCGACATCACTTCGCTCCATCCCGATGTGGCAATCTGTAATCAGCAAATCAGAAGCTCCCGCCCGCACCTTACCCCCCATATCCCTAATTTGCAAGCCCGACTTCTCTACAAAATTCAAATCCGACACCGTCATACGCATCGGGCTTTCCATAAAATTCAACTCCGTAATATCCACATTCAAATCCCGACAATCCACATCGGTCCAGTTCACCCCATATTCTATAGGTTCATAAATTTCCTCCCGATAGGTAAAACGCGAATTTCTCAAACTTATTTTCCGTAAACTGAACCACCAATCCTCCTGTTCTTTTTTATTTCCCGTCACCTCTTGTGCTGCCCCACTTCCCTTAGCCAAAGAATCAAGCAATATCTCGATATTGGTATAATTAGTACTATCCTGCACCCACAGATTAAACGTTGCACCGTCAAGCACCACCTCCCGCACATTAAACATCCGATTCGCAAAACTCAAAGAATCGGCTTTCACACGCAAATCACGGCAATACAGCAAGGTATCATTTCTAAAATCACGGACCAACACATCATTCAGCACCAATGAATTGATTGGGCGGAAATCCACACCACCAATCTGCACCTGTACCCCGGTCACCCTCTCAATTCTATCTGTAACATATTTCACCAAAACAGTCTGGACAGACGGAGACAACAACAGGGCGTAAGTTACCCCCAGCAGCAATAGAAATCCTCCTATCAAATAGAATAATATCTGAAGAATCTTTTTTATATACCTTGTAATTTTCAGTTTGCAGACAAAAATATTAATATTGCAGGATATTTGAAAAGAAATCAGCTAATTTACTTTTACATTTTGAATTAAAGTCATGACTGTAATTTTAGGCATAGAATCCTCTTGCGACGATACTTCCGCAGCCGTTTTACAAGATGGTGTGGTACTTTCCAATGTAATAGCCAGTCAGAAAGTTCACGAAGCATATGGAGGAGTTGTTCCGGAATTAGCCTCACGGGCACACCAGCAAAACATCATCCCTGTCGTACACGAAGCAATCCGTCAGGCCGGTATTGAAATAAAAGATATCAATGCCATCGCATTCACGCGTGGCCCCGGGCTATTGGGCTCTCTATTGGTAGGCACCTCCTTTGCCAAAGGTTTTGCAATTGCCAATAAACTTCCCATGATTGAAGTCAATCACCTGCAAGCCCATATATTAGCCAACTTCATCAAAGAACCCGGCGTAGAAAGTCGTCATCCATCCTTTCCGTTCCTAACATTATTGGTATCGGGAGGGAACTCACAGCTCATCATTGTACGCGACTATCTTGATATGGAAATGATAGGTCAGACCATTGACGATGCAGCCGGAGAAGCGTTTGACAAATGCGCCAAAGTCATGGGTCTTCCCTATCCCGGCGGTCCGGTCATCGACCGTCTGGCCAAAGAGGGAAATCCGGAACGATTCTCATTCAACAAACCACAAATTCCGGGCTTGGATTACAGTTTTAGTGGTTTAAAAACCTCATTTCTTTACTTCCTACGGGATGAATTAAAGAAAAACCCTAACTTCATTCAAGAAAATCTCAATGACCTTTGCGCCTCACTGCAAAAGACGGTCATAGATATCCTCATGAGCAAACTGAAGAAAGCTGCCAAACAGACAGGAATCAAACAGATAGCTATCGGCGGAGGAGTATCTGCCAACTCGGCTCTACAAAAAGCCGTACACGATGAAGCAGCCCGTTCCGGATGGGATGTTTATATTCCGCGTCTCGGCTTCTCTGTTGACAATGCCGGCATGGTTGCCGTCACCGGTTACTACAAATACCTAGCCGGACAATTCATCGGCTTGGATGCAGCCCCGTTTGCTCGCACAACATTAGATTAAAGCAAATACAGCAACACATAACAACACCATAAATCACACATCATGAAAATACTTGTCACCTATAATCTACCTCGTCTCCCATTTGAGAATCTTCCATCAGATTGGGAAATCACATTTCCGTTAAACGAACAGATGTCCAGAGAGGAAATCCTGCGGCTATTGCCAGAATACGATGTACTATTATCCATATTTCACAGTCATGATTTGGTCGACAAGGAAATCATAGATGCAGGAAGCAAGCTGAAACTAATCAGTAATTATGGAGTTGGATACAACAATATTGATGTACAGTATGCCCGAGAAAAAGGGATAGCCGTAACCAACACTCCTCATTCAGTCAACAATCCCACAGCAGAACTTGCCATGGCCTTAATGCTAAGCGCAGCCCGGCGAGTATCTGAATGCAATCTTCGCATCCGCAAAGAAAAAGAATCCATGTGGGGAACCATGAAAAATCTAGGTTTCAGTCTTGATGGCAAAACACTAGGAATCATAGGCATGGGCAACATCGGTCGCAATGTAGCCCGCAAAGCTGAAGCATTCGGGATGAACGTTATTTACTACAACCGCCGTACAGAAGTTGCCGGTTACCAGCGCACAGACCTAGAAACCCTACTGCGAATATCGGATTTCATCACACTACACACTCCGTTAACAGCAGAGACACGCCATCTTATTGACATTCGCGAATTCAGTCTGATGAAACCTACTGCAATACTAGTAAACACAGCCCGTGGTGCAGTCATCAACGAAAAAGCGTTAGTCGAAGCCTTAAGGAGCCATGTCATCGCAGGAGCTGCATTGGATGTATTTGAAGACGAGCCTCATATCTCCGAAGCACTTTACGGCTTTGACAATGTTGTACTGACTCCGCATATCGGAACCGGCACCATTGACACCCGTATTGCCATGGCAGAAGAAGCACTTACAAACATCCGCAACTTCTTCAATGGCAGTCCGACCAATGTGGTAAATTAATTTTTATCACAAAAAATTTGCAGTGTAAAGAAAAAGCTCTATCTTTGCACTCGCAAAAAAGAAATAAACGAGTTCTTTAGAGCATGGGCAGTTACCAGAGTGGCCAAATGGGGCTGACTGTAACTCAGCTGGCGTAGCCTTCGGTGGTTCGAATCCATCACTGCCCACTCATCAAATTGCGGAAATAGCTCAGTCGATAGAGCACTAGCCTTCCAAGCTGGGGGTCGCGGGTTTGAGTCCCGTTTTCCGCTCAAAAAAAGTGTATCACAAATGTGATACACTTTTTTTGTTCCATTTATAGAATTATTCAGATAATGTTCAATTATGTATTTTTTTACTCCAAGAAGGTACAATTGTAACATCCTTGTTTGTTATAGTTTTTACGTCAGGTAGTTGCAAAACCTTTGTGTCGTGGAACCAAAAGTCTTTAAAATCATTTCCATATACATGCTCGCCCCACATGTCAAAGACATTTTCTTTTACATAATAAATAAAACTCTTTTCACCTGGCAACGTAAAACTATATAACTCATCCCATTCTTTAATGCCTTTCAAAATTTCCGTAAAATTAAATTTGAGAAGATTTTTATCATAGTAATTCGTTGTATTGATTTTAATTTTATCTACTGGATTACAAGTTACCTCATACCATCTATTCATCTCTTCTCCAAGATGGAATATCGTATCTGCTAAAGTAAAATCCGTAGCGATATTTGCAGTGGTAAAGCTTACAGACGTTATGGTATTTGTTTTATTTTTATCCGTTAGGAAACTGACAATACTAAATCTCCCTCCTTTCACAGGTATGACTTCTTCACAATCTGTTAATCCGTCGGTCAGATGAAGTGGTTGCCGACTAAAAGTCAAGGCATTCACTCGAGTATTGGCTTGGTACGTAACTTTTACATTGTCTGCCAAAGTCCATTCATTTGTTTTTTGAAAGCATTTTACACCATCAATAATGTCAGTATATTCAGTTACAATCTTTTCTTTCATGGCTGCATGAATTCTTTCACGGACACTATCTGTTTTCAAGAGTTGAATCATTTCTTGTGCTTTATATTTATAGTCCCCCGTCATCCTGTCTTTCATTCTTGTACAGAAATCATCTAGATGCGTATCCATACTTGCGATAATTTCTTTTTCTTGAGCTTTATACGCTGAATTTGCTATTGTATCATATAGATGCTGTCTCAAATTCTTTATTTCCTTCCTCTGCACATCGGTGCGGGTCACCAGGCGGCGCAGCAGAACATCGTTGCGTTTAGTGGTGGTGTTTGCATCCGCTTTCAATGAGTCCTCCCACAAGTAGTACATATTGTTGTCGCAGAAGGGTACTTGTGGCAGCAGGATTTGTGCTGTTGCGTAATTATTGACATTGCGTACTACTGCCGGGTGGGGAGTTCCATCAGGAAGCTTAAATAGTGTGGAATCGATATTGGCAATGAAGAGAATACGATAAGTATAGCCGGCAACCAAGGTATCTTGCAGGTCTTGGCGAAGCTCCCACGGCATAGAATCTCGACCGCAGATAGGCCATTTGGTAGTCTTATTGATTCCGCGGATTTTACGCTGTTTAATCAATTCTCCGGTCTTCTTCTCATACACGTAATAATGGAGCGAAGAGATGCGTTCGTTGGCTTTTAAAGCATTGTCAGACAAGGCACGGGTGGATGGTTCTTCCGTGGTGCTGTAGCTTACAATAAACTGACCTTCGCCTATTACAGAGTGATTTTCACTGTCCGAAATTTCTGGATTCCATGGTTGTTCATCGTCATTACAAGCGGTAAACAAACTACATGTAACCGACAGCCACAGGGCAATAAATAGAGAATATTTTGTTTTCATCATCTTTTCTTTCGTTTAATTATTTTGCTTAGGAGTTTGAGGTATAAGTTTCATGTCTTACCAACCATTCCAATTGTCATCAGCCACACCAATGTTGGTACCATCGTAACCGGCATATTTCACGTCGAAATCTCCTTTGTAGATACCATTAAATTGCAAGGTTGTTTTAGTATTACGCTTGATGTTAAAGCTCTGTCCTGTGTCTGTTTTCAGCGAAAATTCAAAAACCTCCTTCACTCTATTCTTTGCCGTGGTGTACACAAATATTTTGCCATCCAATTCACAGGGCAACAAATTCACAATTAACTTGTGATGCTTACGCTCATTTTCTAGTCGCTCACTTTGGTCTGCTGGATTGGTTTTAAAACGTACGGTTTTCAATTCTGTAATCTTGATTTCGTCCTTATCATTGTCGGTGATATACAGTCTGGTGGGAAGATTGGTCAGCTCCAATACAATACTATCTACATAATGTTCAAACTGGTCACACAGAATACCCATGTCAAGGATGAGCTGTCCGTTCAAACGAGTCAGCACCACGTGTTCGGTTGCTGTTTTGCCTTTCTCTAGCCATAAACTCACCACCTTGCGGTAGATGTTACCATCTTTAATGGGAATATCCGGAGTTATACTTCCGGCACCCAGCTTTAAAATCGGTTCATAGTCTACCATGATGCGGTTCATGTCACATGTCGCTTCTCCCGGATTCTCCTCTGTAAACAACTCTAGCTCCGGGTAACGAGGAACACAGACAAAGGCAAACTTATACCATTGCGGTTTCAGATTATTGAAGGTAAGATGACCTTGCACCACATCCTCCATCACTCCCAGGAGGTGCAGCTCTTCCACTCCATGCTCAGGCTTGCGTTCGCCCACAAAGAGGCGCATCAATTGATTTTTGCTTACCGTATCTGTAGTTGCAGTAGCCTTAGTAGAAATGCTGAATTCTACTGCACAGGTTTCGTTGCTCTCTATGCCGTCTTCCTGTTCGTTGCAGGCTGTAAATCCTAGCGCTGTGGCTAACATTGCAATGTATAGTTTCCAATGCTTCATCATTTTCATTTCTCGTTTTTAGTTTTTCGGTAAAACTTCTTCTTCCGGTTTATTCCATCCCGGGTCTATGGTAATGTCTCCTCCGATGCCCGCATTCGGATCGCCCGTCCAGGCATTCTTGCGACGGCAGCATATCACGTTATATTGACGGTCACGCATAGCAAATGCCTTTTCTCCCTGCCCCATCTTCACGTAGAAGGCGCGTCCCGGCACCTCTGCACTATAGCCCGCCAAGTAGGGAGTGGAAGAGTGGAAACGCTCGTCGCTATTCTGGAATACGATGGTGGTCTTTTTCAATTCCTCCTTCAGATAAGCCAGTTCGTCAAGAGCAGGTACATACCATACGATTTCGTCGTAGTCAATGTAGCCGTTACCGTTTCGGTCACGGTTTTTGCCCAACACATATTTAATCATGTGGTTTTCAGGAATACGGTTGATAACCTTTAGTGTATCCGGCAAGAATGGATACAGGTAGTCTACGGTGTAATAACCATTATATGCCCCCATATAAATACCTGCATCGCCAGCATTTGGATTTTTAGGCATCTTTATCGCCTCTTCATAGAGTCTTCGCGTATTGGCCAGTCCGTCCCAGCGGTCGTTAATCATACTTGTCATCACCGGGTTGGCTCCGTACTGCATGAATCCCCAGGTAATGTTCTTGCGCTCCAGTTCATATTCGATGTAATATTCGTTGTAGAATTTCACATGTCCAAACAAGTCCTTTACCGGCATCTTTACCACCTGTGCCGGACGCTGTTTTACCTCTAGGCGCACCATGCTGCCGTTCTTTTTGTCGCGCAGCACAATGATGCCCTTACGCCACGATTCTTCATTAAGGGTATTGTTCAAACTCCCGTTGGCTGCCGGATTCTCCGGTATATATTCGTCGGTATGCACATAGAAGTAGGAAGCTAATGCCCCCTTACCTTCAAAACGTGTACCGGTATAAAATTTGTCTTCTGCCGGTTGAATCGTTTTGCTTGCGATGCGTGGACGATATTGCGAGGAGAACGAAATCTCCAGCCACGGATGCTTATCGGGCTCTTCTACATATAATTCCCAACCCTCGTTGCGGGTATATCCGAAGCAGGGCACTGCATTGAAATGTGCATCCAATGGATTGTTAAACGAAGGCGTTATATGGCTGCCCCCCAATACCATGACATCCACGCGGGTATCCAGTTTGTTGCATGTCTTGATGGAGGCTGTCACGATGTATCGAGTGTTGCGGCGCACATTAAAATCCTTGTAGTTGTTTCTTCCCAGGTAGATGCTGTATGATGCCTTGGCCGTCGTATTACCTGATTTATAGTAGCCTTCAATCTTCAGGTAACTACTGTTTGTATATTTTTCTTTGCCCAATTTTCCCTTTAAGGTTTGCCACATCTCCTTGTTGCTGTCAAATACATCTATAAATACTTTATCTGTTTCTTCACAACCTCTACGATTTTCAAAAAGGTAGGTCTGCAAATGATACTCATTCTTGCCTGTTTCGTAAGGCAAATTTATGTCACTGAAATAGTTGTTTGCAAATTTCTTCGAGTCTGAGTCGTACACGGCATCTTCTGTTTCCATTGGCTTGATGGTGTCATTAGTCGTTCTTTCGCGTTGCACCAGCCAGCTCTGTTTCGGAATGTTGCATAGACGGATAGAGGTCAGGTAGAATTCATCACCGGGAATCTCTGGCTCGAATTTTAAATTAAGCTCCACCCGGGCAGCGATGCGGCTAACCGGAATTTTAGTCGTTGCACTCTTATCACTCACCTCTGCTTTGCTCATGTCTTTTTTACCATGCATCACCATCGCTCCGTTGAATGCCCCGTCTGGTTGGCTGATGGTTACCATTACCCGATTTAGAGCATCAACTGTTTCAATATTATGATTCTCCCATAGGTTGTGGTAATTGCACACGGCATGAATCTGCAAATCCTGATTTTTCGGCAGCATCACACGCACTTTTAAGTCTGGATGTTCCAATTCCTGCTGGTAGCGGGTCAGCAACGTTGTTCCCTGTGCATCGAATACATACAGAATGACATGTTCCACGCGGCTATCAGCCTCCACCTCTTTACCGCTTCGTGTTTCAATTACCGGCATATTATCCGGTTGCAGTTCCAGACAGATTTCCTCTCCCTGACCATATATAGGTGTCTCCAATTCCAATTCATCGCTACAGGCTGCCAAAAGCAGTAGCAACCAGAGTCCTATGTATCTGAATCCTGTTTTCATATATTATAGACTTTATTGTTTCTCATCAAAATGAACCATATACATGGCGTGGTAAGAATTGTTTTTATCCTTCTGCATATTTGCTTGTTCCACTCCGATTTTAGCAATATAGGCATCCTTATACCAGCCGTTGTCTCCGCTTGATGTCCAATAGGCTTGATCAAGCTTATGTCCGAATGCTTCGTAATTCGCACCAAAAGTCAGCGAGACACCCCACATTTCGTAGAAGGCAGGCAGATACCAATTCTTCTCTCTTTCATGTTTTTCAGGGTCAGCTTCATTCATGTCGACCACCTCTTTTTTCCCATTCATGTCAACCGTTTTCAGATGAATGAACCTGCGGGTTAACCGTTGGATAGCCGAACCCTTGTAGGCATGCGATCCCCAGGCTCCCTTCATCATGCGCTCATAGCAGTGGTCTGATGTTACCTCTCCATCTTTATAGTCCATCGGATTGTCGCCTGATACGTATGCATTTCCTGTAGTAAAGTATCCCCAATCAATCATAGCCGAATCGCTTACAATAACTTCCCCGAGCTCTTTGTCATATTCACAGCCGAAATCCAGTCGGGAAATGCCACGATAGGCAGCACCTTTACCATGTTTATCTCCTCTACTATAGACGGTCAAAGTGTTATATTGACGTATTCGTAGGGTATAAGGCTTTTTCGACTCGCCAACTCCACCATCATTTGTGTAAACCTCCAAAGTTGCCTCGCGAATATCGTTCTTAAACTTTGTAATATCCGCTTCTGTATAAATATTGTCAGCAGGCAAATTCCGGCGTACGGCATAGTCGTTGATCATCACTTTTATTTTTACTTCCTTCGTACCGTCTCCGTTTACCTCATTGGTCCACGCTGCAAACTTTCCTAGCTCATCATAAGTTTCAAAATGAATCCAGTCAGTAGGTTTCTCTTGATATTCCTTGTTACCCGGTTCGTAGTTCACTTTAAGCATCCAAGGCTTTTTATTCCCCGAATTTTTGTCTACTGCCGGCTTGATGGTAATAATCAAACTATCATTCCAAGAATTAAATATGTATTTATCATCGTTGAAGTCTGCTTCAATGCTCGTAGGAGCTATCACTGTAGGGAATACATTCTCCAATGGAATATTTTTCCAAGGCACCACCTCCAACTTTAGCAGGTTTCCGCTCAAATCGGCAGGCTTGTCTCCGCTGGTCGTGGAGTTGCTTAACTTTTTACCGATAGCGTAAAGGGTGTTTTCTTTAATATCGAAATCGGTGACTGCCGCTGTGCCTTCTTGAGCATCTTTAGGTGTGTAGCGCACCTCGTAGGTCTTGAGTATATGATTTTCCGTAATAGTACCGGTATTATTCGTATAGGTACCAATCAAATCGACACTGAGAGTTGCTTGGTTGGCAATCTTTGCTATCGGTAGTAAGTAAGATCCTGCCAAGTAAGATCCTGCCAAAATGCTGTCATTGCCATCTTTTTTGTAATATTCACCGTTAACTGTAAAGCCTGCATTTTTCAAATCGACATTAAATAATATATTGCTATTATCTAATGGTGTGTTGCCAAAGACTTCAGCTTTGGAATCGGATTTCCACAATGGTAATTGTGTGTTCTGGTTTGTATGCAGACGTACCTGCAATTTTTCGACCGGCTGGTCTCTCCCATCCAGCACTACATTCACCGGTATATTCCGTAGATACACCAGGATGCCTGCCACTTTGCGACGCAGGGTCAATGCCACATCCTCGACAGCATTTGTCACCGTTTTTGAAAGTGTGCCCACAAAAAACTGTTCGTGTGCTATATCATTCTGGGTCATGCCTTGTTGAACCTTTGCCATACAATCACCTAATTTGCTTCCTTTCTCAATGATGTCGGGAAAACCATAAGTAGAATTTATCTCCTGCTTACGGTCACAGCCTACTGCCAGAAAAGTATGTTCCACGCCTTCTTTCAAGTCGGCACTAATCCAATGCTTTTGTGTGATATTACCTTTCCAACCCACCTTCTCTGCCAGGATACACTTTGCATCGGCTGTGTTTCCTTCGAAGATATAAAGATATACCTCTTTCACGTCTTTGTAGTTCACTTCGCTGCTCTGCAGGGTGCTGCGTGTCTGCTGTTCATCATTAAAGTCAAACGAGAGCCACACCCCCGGTCCGTCAGGCTGTTCGTCGCATATATTGCATTCCGGTTCATGGTCGGTGCATGCTGCAAAGGTCCACAAGCACACAGCGCAAACCCAAACCATCCATGTAAATTTCTGCTTCATAGTTTCTATATCTTTTTATCTCTTGTTATTTCAAAATCAATTCTTTTCACCAAGTTCCAGGTCTGCCTCCTCGTCCCACGAAGGGTCTACTGTGATAGTAAGATCTGTACCGCTCCCCTTCAGGTCGATGGCCTTGCCCGGTCCGCCCAAGCCATAATAATGGTTTGCTACAATGGGAAAGCGGAAGGCACTTTCCGTATCAATGATTCCCGTACCGCCACCGGTGCTGCCGTGGTCAAGGCTATCATCTTTCGGCAACTTGGCGCGACGCACGCTGAGTATTTGTCCGGCGGCATTCAGCAGTTCGATGCGCAGCGTATATTTTTCCTTGTCTGCCGGAGCCACTACCGGCAACACCAACGAACCGCCGCTGACTGTGTCTGTGGAATTATAACCCGTTGGTATCTCTATTTTCACCAAAGTCGTCGCATCATCACCTTTAGCTGCACTCGGTATATAGTCCTCGAAATCGGGTTTCTGTTTACGTGTCAGCAGAGGTAAAGCCATATTCTGTGCCGTATAAAGCGAGATGCGTAATGTTGTCACTTTCCCATCTGTGACACCCGCTGTGATGGGCGACAAGACCTGCGTAGGCACGTTCGTAAACCAGCCTGCCACTGCGGCAACACGCCGGCGCAACGTGATGCGCGTAGCACTATGATTCTCTGGTTGGTATGCTTCCCAACCTACATATATCTCCGAACGGCGGATAGCTGAAGCT
>OGQF01000262.1_pt1 | contig 44994 bp, 32 predicted proteins | sample 1553141 | NCBI WGS metagenome assembly OGQF01 (sample SAMEA2580005, study PRJEB22360) | human gut metagenome | biome: human gut; feature: human-associated habitat; material: faeces | place: Denmark | collected 2008/2010
GGAAGCCCTTACCTTTGGAGATTGCAGAAGCATCTACCTTATCGCCTGCAGCGAAGATGTCAGCTTTGATCTCTGCACCAAGGGTGTACTCCTCAGCGTTCTCAAACTTGAACTCTCTTACATATCTCTTGGAGCTTACGCCAGCCTTCTTGAAGTGGCCCTGCTCTGCTTTGTTAACACCATGTCTGTGTACGATCTGCTTCTTGCCGCTGGCATCCTTGTTAACAACCTTATCCTTCTTGTCAACGAAGCCTACCTGTACAGCACTGTAGCCATCATTCTCCACGGTCTTTACCTGAGTAACCACGCAGGGACCAGCCTGAAGCACGGTTACGGGAACGAGCACGCCATCTTCATTGAAGATCTGAGTCATTCCAACTTTTGTTGTCAAAATTGCTTTCTTCATTTTTACCTCCTGTGTTCTACATAGCGGACCAAAGTGTTTCTTGCAAAACCCAAAGTGTTTCTGCGAAACACTTAGAAATACGCTTCGCGCATTTCCCTGGCGATTGTTCATCGCACTGTGTTCTTACGTCTAAGTAGAGGTTTTTGTTGTTTTGGCTTTACTTTGAAAAACTTACTTATTAGTTGTTCTTCATCTTGATGTCGATGTAAACACCGGCAGGCATTTCCAGTCTCTGAAGAGCATCAACAGTCTTCTGAGTGGGAGCCATGATGTCGATCAGTCTCTTGTGAGTTCTCTGCTCGAACTGTTCTCTGGAGTCCTTGTACTTGTGTACTGCTCTCAGAATGGTAACAACTTCCTTCTTGGTAGGAAGAGGTACGGGACCGCTCACCTGAGCTCCGGTCTTCTTAACAGTTTCGATGATTTTTTTGGCAGATGCATCAACAAGCTGATGTTCATAAGCTTTCAATGTAATTCTCATTACCTGATTTGCCATAAAAAAAGTCGCCTCCTTTTCGCACTTTTGTAAGTTAATACTTACTTTTTGTACGGACAAGCGGTGACTGTACACTTTCCCGTGTGTGTCTGCGACCTTTGTGCAACGCTTTCTTCTCTCCGGTCATAAACTTACACGTTGTTACTGCTCAAGGCAGATGTTAATTGGTACAGTGACTTGCCGTCAGTTTTCTAACTTGACATTCGCTCCACGGAAAACCCGATCTCCATTACTGGGAACCGGCAACCTCACGCTTCACAGCTATCATGCCACAGCAAGGATTAGTATACATTGAATTTACGGGCATTGCAAGACTTTTTTTCAAAAAATTGTATTTTTTTAGATACAATTCTTTTTTGCTGTTTTGCACAGGTTCGCCACTGTATTTTTGTGAGTTTCTTCTTAAATATAATATAGCCCAGTATAATATCGCCCAATATTTTTTATGGCAAATGAAAACGTTCCCCCTTGGATGCTCTCAGTTGCCGTCGGGCTTATTCTGGCAAAATCTCTTTCTACGCCCCGCTGGTCTGATATCGTCGGGGCTTATCCTGGCAAAATCTCTTGCTGCGCCCCGCTGGTCCGATATCCCCGGGGCCTATTCTGACAAAATCTCTTTCTGCGCCCCGATGTCCCAGTATCGACGAGGCTTATTACGGCAAAATCCTTATCTACGCCCCGATATCCCGGTATCGACGGGGCTTATTACGGCAAAATCCTTATCTGTGCCCCGATGTACAAAGGTGGAGGGTATAATCGACCTGATTTTGTCTCACATACCCGCTTTCGCAAGTTCTGCTGGGTACAGATAGCTTGTTTTTGCCTCCCATACCCTCGCCAACACAAATACATAAAAATACTGACAGGCAGATATCTTCGCTGTCCATCAGTATTTTTGTCTGTCAATATTTATTTCATCAACGGTCTGTTACAGCCGGTTCGCCTTCACGTCCTCGAACTCTTGCAGCATTTCTTCGGAAGGAGCCTTGGTAGCGAGGCTGACTGCGATGATAGCGATGAGTCCCAGCCCGAAGCCTACTACCAGGGAATACAATCCGGTAGCTTTGCCCAGGGTCTGTCCGCCCACGAGAGGAATGTAATCCCAGATGATAACGGCAAGTGCACCGGTGACAATTCCAGCTACCGCTCCTGGGAAGTTGGTTCTCTTCCAATATAAGGACATCACTACCAGAGGTCCGAAAGCAGCACCTAAGCCTGCCCACGCATTGGATACCAGTCCCATTACGGTGTTGTTCGGGTTCCATGCGATGATGTAAGCCAGCACAGCTACCACCAGTACAGTGACACGGCTGACATTCATGACCGTCTTGTCATCCGCATCCTTCTTGAGCAGTCCCTTGAAGATATCCTCCGCCACACTGGAGGCGCTGACCAACAGCTGGGAATCCGCCGTAGACATGATCGCCGCCAGGATACCGCAGAGGAACAATCCTGCAACGAACGGAGCCCGCATCTCTACGGTAAATACCTTCTTGATCATCTCAATAAATACCTTCTCATTATTGCCATTCACCAGCTCCGGCAGATAAGCTCTGCCCAGGATACCGATAAATACTGCAAATCCCAGGGATAATGCTACCCAGCTGATGGCAGTAGCCTTGGACTTGGTCATTTCCTTCTCATCCCGGACTGCCATAAATCGTACCAGGATGTGGGGCATTCCGAAATATCCCAGTCCCCAGCCGAGACCGGAGATCACGCTGATGATATTGTTGCTGCCGTCACCGTTCTTCATCAGGTTCAGGAAGTTGGCACTGTCAGCACCGCTGGCTTCCAGACCGGCTGACAATGTAGTGCCGCCGGTTGTCAGAAAATGATAAGCGAACAGCGGTACTGCCAGAATACCAACCAGCATCAGCATACCCTGGATAAAGTCTGTCACACATACCGCGGTAAATCCGCCGAGGAAGGTATAGACCAAAACTACCAGCGCACCGATGGTCAGTGCCACATGATAATCAATACCGAACACGGACTCAAACAGCTGACCTCCGGCAGAAAGCGCAGACGCGCAATATACCAGGAAAAATACTACAATAGTAATAGAAGAAACCGCCATCAATACCTTCTTCTCATCATGGAAGCGGTTCTCAAAATAAGTCGGCAGCGTAACGGAATTGTTGGCGCGGATCGTATATCTGCGCAGCTTCGTGGCAATGAACAGCCAGTTCAGCGTCGTGCCGATGAAAAGTCCGATGGCGATCCAGCCGTCACCTCCGACACCGGTTAAGTAAATAGCTCCCGGCAGCCCCATCAGCAGCCATCCGCTCATATCCGACGCCTGCGCGGACAGCGCAGCGACGAAGCCGTTCAGCTTTCTGCCTCCCAAAAAGTAGTCTTCGGAATTGTTATTGCCCTTTGCATAAAACGCTCCGATAGCGATCATCATGAGTAAATACAGCACGAATGCCACAATTACCCAGCCTAACGTATTTCCTGTCATAATAGCCTCCTCAAATTTTTCTTCTTGTACATTTTCTTAATTGTATACAGTGATACGATTTATTATATACAAGAAATGGCTTATCGTCAACAGATTAGTTTGCTATCGCTGTAATGTGCGAAAGCCTGATTTGAATGTTATTTTGTCATGTTGACAGGCTGAGAATAGTTTGCTATTCTCTATCTATAAGTAAATTTTCTATTTCAAATCTTATTTAATTTCAGTATTTTGGTGAATCACCATAGTTTTCATTATTAAAACTGAGTGGCATTAAAATGTCTAAAATATGAAAGGGGAATTGATGAAAACATATATAGCATATTTTGATGAAACAGGGGATGACGGAGTAACAATGAATTCATCAGACCATTTTATTTTAACAAGTTTGTATATGCCTGCAGAGAGCTGGCAGCAAAATTTTGAAAAAATGCGTATTTTGAGAAGAGAATTAAAAGATAAATATGGCTTTCATGTATCAGAAGAGATGCATACAAAACATTTTTTGACGGATAAAAATCCATATCGTGAGTATCATTGGTCAAAAGAAACAAAACAAGATATAATAAAAGCATTTACGTTAACAATTGCAAAGATGGATTTAAAGATTGTAAATGTGATTATTGATAAGAAAAAATTTAAAGATAATAACTATCACGTTCTTGAAAATGCATTGAAATATAATATACAACGTATCGAGAATGACAGCGATGGGCAATGGAATTATTTAGTGATTACGGATGAGGGCAGAATAGCACCTATGAGAAAGACAGCCAGAGCTATACGTGCATTTAATCCGATCCAATCCAAATATTTGCCTGGGTTTGTCAATCATCCGATCAGCAATATGATCGAGGATATTATGGAAAAAAATTCATCAGAATCCTATTTTATTCAAATATGTGATTTCGTTTCATTTTTTGTACATTTATATTTCAAAATCGAAATTCGGAAAGAAGAGTTACCCAAACGAGTGGGAACTGTAATTGACAAACTCTTTGTAAAACGGGTTATGGTGACGTTAAAGGAAGCGGAAAAATTAAATTTGAAAGCAAATGAGACAAATATGTATGGATTAGTAATATATCCAAAATAAAACACCACCTACATCGCATTCGCGAGTTCAGTGGTTCATTTATATTATAATAAAAGGTAAGTATAGTGTCAATAATAAATGAAAAATAAGATTGCAAGACAAAAAGCCTCGCTACAGGTATCATCTCTGTAGCGAGGTTTCTATATTATTTACGTTATTCTTAGTTCTTCTTTCTTCTCGCCAGCATTCCTGCGAGTCCGGTCAGGGATATCGCAAAGAGCATCAGCCAGATACCGAGAGGATCTCCGGTAGCCGGAACCTTGTCCAGTTCCTGCGCAGTAGCAGCAGCGGTGGGAGCTGCGGCAGCTGAGTTGTCCGTACTGTCATTATTATCGTTATTGCCGGTGTTATTGCTGCCGGTATTATTGCTGCCGGAGGTGTTCCTTGCTACCGTAAAGCTGGTGCCTGCGGCGCCGTCTGTCCATACGATCTCAAAGGTGTGACTGCCCTCGGACAGAGTCTTCAGGTAATCTGCATGTAATTCGATGATCGTGGAGCCCTCACTCACGGTATAGTTCTTGGAATCAATGATATTCCCATCTACCTTTACATTCTGGAACTTGGAATATTCACCGTTTCCTCTGATTTTGAGACTTCTTCCGTCCGTATTCTGGTTCCAGGAGCCGTTCGCGCCTTCAATGATCTGATACTGTACCGTCAATACTACGGTATCGGTGGTAACTGAACCGGCCGCATTGCTGAGAACACACCGGTACTTAAATCCGTTGCAGTCTCTATCCGTTACTCCTATGGTGTAGGTTGCACCGGTAGCTCCGGTGATGTTCACAAATCCATTACCGTCGTTTCTGTCGATCTGCCACTGATAGGTTACGTCCGTACCGGTTGCAGTAACTTCAAACGTTGCTGTGTCTCCTACTGTCACAGATACACTCTTGGGCTGTGCAGTGACTGCCGGAGCATCCACATGGTAAAGTTCGATTTCACCGGTCAGAATCTCATAATTGGTATCCGCAGGGGTGAAGCGCCACTTGTAAGTCTTGTTCATATCGACTGCCGTGTCATTGGGAAGTACACCTGCATCATCTATCCACTCCAGTGTACCGTCTGCCGGATGAATGGTGCTGCCTGCCAACGTCAGTCCTGCGTCTGCCAGGGTCTTACCGCCTGTGGTAATCTTATGGTACTTCGGTTCACCGCTTGTAGCAGCCTGGGTAATCATAATGACAAAAGGTGCACTGGTGATCTCACTGTAATCGACATCACCTGCCTTGGTTGCTGTGATAACAACGCTTCCGACCTTAACCGGAGTCAGAACGCCATTCTCATCAATCGTCGCATCGCCTGTGCTTCTTACTTCATCCACTTTGTAAGTAATCTCGCCTGTTCCGGAGCCGCCGACCGTGCTCAGTTGCAGCTTCTGTCCATAGACCACAGTGTTGTCACCGGTGATGCGCAATGTCTCCTGAGGTTCCTTTGCCGTCAGGGTCAGTACCAGATCCTTGGTAAAGTTTTTATAATTTGGATTGGAAATCGTTACCGTCCAACAGATGGTGTCATTTTCCGCACCGGCTGTCAGCCTGTAGGTGATCTTTCCGGCTGTATTAATCATAGCCGGTTCCACCTTTGCAGATCCCGAAGTTTGTGCCTCGGAAATGCTGTATGTCCATGTCTCCCCGGCAGGAAGTCCTGTGTAATCGGGTGTGAAGGTCTTCTGCTTCCGGTCGGAGAATTTCTGCTTTAAGTTCTCCTCCTGCAATACACCGCCCTTAGCCTGCGTAATCGCTACCTTTGCGGTGGTCATGTTGGAAACAAGCTTATAGTTGTCTGCCGCTTTTCCCTGCAGGGTCACCGTAACGGTAACTTTTTTGTCTGTGCCGACATTCGCATTAACCATCTTGCCGGTCGCGGTATAATCGAAACTTGTCAGCGTTGCAACAAGTGTGTTTGTGCTGTCTTTGAAGGTCACTTCTAAAATGGTCACGGAGGTATTATTCCGCTCGTAGCTGCGGTCTTGCGTGCGCGCGGTTGCAATGCTGATAGGCTTTGCAGTAATAGTTGCCCTGGTCTTATATGTTCCGCCGGTCAGTTCATAGTGAGAGGCAAACTCACCAAGAAGTTTTACCGTTACCTCTGCATCCTGTTTCCCGGCGTTTTCACTTTGGAAAGCACCGGTCACCGTGTAGTCCATACCCGCTACCAGACTATCTATTCTCACGTCTGCCTCGTTGGCAAAAACTACCCCTGTGACGTCAGCATTCACGCTTCCATCGTATTCCTTGTTGGCAACGGTAGCCTGTACAATATGAACACGTGCCTTATTCACCGTCAGTGTGTAACTTGCCGTGCCTAACTTATAGTTCTTCGTCTCGGCGGCTGTCGCGGTAATGGTTGTCTCGCCCACTCCGACAACGGTAACCTCACCTTTTTCATTCACAGTTGCAACGGAATTGTCGTTGCTTTGGTAAGTCACCACGCCGTTGCCCATATTGGTAAGCTTATTGTTGGCAGGCTGCGTTCCATAGGAGGTCGTCACAGTGGACTTTTCAAAGCTCAGCTTCGGATCCGCCTTCTCAATGGCAAATTTCTTAACAACATCTGCAAATCCATAATTCCCCTTTGCCTTAACGGTTACGAAACCGGCATTCGTACCGGCGTTTACGTTATCACCGTAAATAATGGTGTAGTCCGTACCCTTCGTCAGCGGTCTGCCATCGATGGTTACGGTAACATCCGGTGTAATCCGTTCGCCGGTATAAGTATAAGTTGTGTTACCGCTCAGTTCCACAGTCGGTTCGGTAATAATGGGAGTAATCCTAAACGCCCAGTTTTCATCCGTCAGGTCACTTGCTGCGTTAAAATTCGAGCCGTACGCCACACTGATTTTAACCTTGTATTCACCCGCATTCATGGGCTGCACTTCCGTCTCGCCCTGATAGTATTTCACCATAACATCGCCCATGCCGGTGATGTTCGTCGCAGTCTTGATGTCTGCAGTCTTTGCCATGCCGTCATATGTCAAGCTGCCCGGTGCGGTAAAGACAAAATTTTTCGCTGCGGGATCTGCCTTTTGAATCTCATAAGTCACACTGGCTGTCACACCACCCACTGTGATGCTTGCGGTATAAGCACCGACATTGGTGGGATAGGAACCGTCAGGGAGTGTAGCACCCTGTCCGTTTCCAACCGTGTAGCTGATTGTGGGATCCTTCTCACCGGTGAGCAGTTTGTTCTCAAGTATTGCCGTTTTGTTGCTGCCATCGTAGATCAGAGTATTCTCCTCAGGTGCCTTGATGGTCACGCTGCCGCCGTCAATGTTGGGACAGTTCGTTGTATTAACGCAGGTGGCGGTAATCGACTTGCCGTCTGCGCCCGGCTTGTATTTCCAACTGTGCTGGTGGGTGCTAAGGTACAGATTACCCTGCTCATCCTTTATAACCATATAGCCCCTATCTGTATTGTCCGGCTTGAAAATCTTAGTATAGTCCACCAAGCCGGTTGCTCCGGTAGCAATCTGAACCGGAGCCTTTGGCCTGGGGCTATTGGTAGTAGCCACACCAATACTTGCAGCATTCGTCAGACTTGGATCAATGTGGATAATTGATTTTGAGTTTTCATCCTTTTCGTACAGGAAAACATCCTTTTTGGTGTTGCCTATAATCCTTGCCGTCCCACCGACCGTCATTGTAATCTCCGCAGGAATATCTGCTCCTACTCTATTGCCGGTGATAGCGCCACCATACATATTGAACACACCGGCACTGGCGTCCTGACACACACCAGCATCAGTTCCGGTGATGGTGCCGCCATACATGGTGAATTTAGGAATGCCATTGTAAGCCTTGAACTGCACACCATAAGACTTCTGATCTTTTGAGGTGATAGTACCGTCCTCGTGGTCACATAGTGTCAGATTGCCCCTCGCGAGAACAGCAATCGTCGAAGCATAATTCTGTGCTAAATTGGTGATGCACTTTCCGTTCAGACAGAGATTTACGTCACCGGAGATTTTAATCGTACCGGTAAACGTAATATTGTCCAGTAAGTAGTAGTTTCCAGTAGGAAGCACATATTCCATCCCTTTTGTGCCATTACTACTGCTTACTATCGTTCCACCACACATCATCTTCTGTGTATCTGCATTATAGGTCAGTGGAGTCCACAGAACATCGTCATGTTTAGTCTCGTGGCTGCAACTTGCGCCACAGATTGCATGCTTATGCAGCGCACCGTTTACCACATACAGACTGTTGTCGATGTTCTGCACACTGTATGTGTTGCTGCTATTATTGTCTATGGTGAACCCGCCCGCAATTTTATCCGTCAGGGTAACACCCGTGGCTGCCTCGACAAACTTCACAAAATTTCCCTCCGCAGGCAGCTTTTCAAGCGTCACACCAATACGGATATTATGCAGCACGTTTTGACCAATGGAGATATTCGTGCCGCCGGGCAGATAGACATTGCTATCGTTGCCTTTTGCATCCTTGTTGCCGGTGATGTTCACGTCCCCGGTATGGTCCGCTGTCCCGTCGACACTCATGTTCGCAGTACTTGACTCTACATACACACCGCCACCGTTAGCAGTTGCCGTGTTACCGATAACACTGCCGCCAAAGGTTCGGAACGATGTCTTATCTTTCACGGCAACACCGCCTCCGTTGGTTGCCGTGTTGCCAGTAATCGTTCCACCGTACATGTAAAAATAGCCAGAGATCCTAGAATTCTGTGTATCAGGATTATGAAAACTAGCTGTACGTATCGCAACACCACCGCCCTCATTTGCGCTGTTGTTTGTGATGCTGCCACCAGACAGATAGCCGAAGCCGCCGTTTAAGTACACACCGCCGCAGTCATTGGTGCTGTTGCCGGTGATGCTGCCGCCCCACAAGTGGAAGCTACTGCGGGGGTGTACATACACGCCTCGCCCGGTCTTGTCCTCAGCATGAGTGATTTTTCCGTTGCCGGTGCAGTCGCAAACGTGTAAATCACCGGCAGTTGAGCTATCTTCGGAGCCTACTGTGATGGCATCAAAATTGCCGTTAGCTGTGATGCTGTGACCATTCAAACAAAGCGAGATGAAGCCTGTCGGATTCCAGCTCGTATCATTCAGTTTAATATTATCTGTTAGATAGTAATACTGCATGTCCGTTCCACCCTTGATGGCACGCAACTCCGCTTCCGTGTTGATTGCAGTCCACAGCACATTTTCGTGATAAGTAAGGGTGCAGTTCGCCGTGCCACAGAGACGATGCACATGTAATTCGCCGTTTGAAAAGTTGACAGCGTTGTCTAGCGCATACCTCTTATAGCCGATATCGCTGTTGAAAGCATTCAGGTCATTCGCGGTCAGTGTGTAATCATTGCTTGCACCCTTGGCGATGGCAACATACTTGTCCGTATCGAGAACCTGTCCCATGGTCACGCCAATCTTGGCGGAGCTGTCCAGCCCATTCGAGCCGATGAGAATGGTCTTGCCGCTGGGCAAATAGACATTGTTATCGTTTCTATTACCCGCGTTGTCGGTGATTTGTGCCGTACTGGACACAGTAAACTTGCCGTAATAGGGCTCAGAAATATATACACCACCGCCGTTTTTGCTAGCGACGTTGTTTGAAATCCTACCACCGGACATGGTAAACCTCATATTTCCATATGCACTCTTCAGCCATATACCACCACCGTTACCAGTAACGGCTGTGTTTCTAACGATATTACCACCAGATATATTGAATTTTACTGACTTACTAATTGTAGATTCATAGTATATACCACCACCGCTAGACGGTGCATGGTTGCTGTCAATACTACCACCGGATATAACGAAGTTGGTGCTATCTTTTGCATACACACCGCCGCCGTTACCGTTTATGGTTACTTTGTTATCAGAGATACTGCCCTTATACATGTAAAAATTACCACCATCTACGTATACACCGGCACCACTACCTTTGGCAATCTGGTTTTTGGTAATTTCGCCGTTATACAGTATCAAGGTACCCAAGGACATTATACCTCGTCCTATATTATCCTGTGCATGGGTAATCTTGCCGACCTCATTCTGACAGTCAGTGATAGTCAGTGTCGTTCCTTTCGCAACCCTAATGGTCTCCTCTCCTGCTGCACCGGTGATTGTTTTTCCATTTAAGCAAAGGTTTACACTAATATTGCAGTTCCATGTTTCATCCAGTGTAACATTGTCTGTCAGATAATAATTGCCACTACTCTTGATGTCACTCAGCCTGGAAACACCTATCCATGTCTGATTGCTATGCTTCCCACTGTCACCACAGGTCTCTCCACAAACGGGATGCCGATGCGGTACGGTCGCCGACAGTTTCACCTCACCGTTCACAAGAACCGGATAGAGGTTCTCTTTATCACTGCTAATATGATCCACATATTCTTCGGTCAGGGAACCAACAGCCCCAGACTCCACAGCTGCAGCGGCAACCGTTACGAGGTTGCTCCCAGTGGGCGTATCCTGGGTGGATACGCCGATTTTGCCGGTGAATGTGGATAATTTACTAATCCGAATTGCATTGCCGGTAGCCAGATAGACATTGTTCTGAACATCTTGACACAAGTTGTCACAGACCCGAGGAGCACCGCCGGCAATTTTAAAAGTACTATTTTCTACATAGACGCCGCCACCATTCTCGGTTGCCGTGTTATTGCTAATCTGCGCATTGCCGCTCATGGTAACCTGACCGTTTTTACGTACATACACAGCACCTCCTTGGGTGGCTGTATTGCCGCTGATTTTCGCATTATCGGACATATATAAGCAGTTACTGACTTCTCCGTCAGTGCTGGCAAATATATACACTCCGCCACCTGATGTCGTCCATTTGGTGGGAGCAATGTTGTTACTAATCTGTGCATTGCCGGACATGTTCATGACGCTTTTGTCCGACAACAGTACACCGCCAGCAGAAGCAGAGACCATGTTGTCGCTGATTACACCACCATACATGTTAAATGTGCTACCGAGCGCAGCGACGCCACCACCCCAACTTGCAGCATTGCCTCTGATTGCACCGCCATACATATTAAATGTGCTATTATGCACATACACACCGGCTCCATTATAACTGCCTTGGAGCTTATTACCACAAATAGTTCCACCGTACATGGTAAAAGTGGCGTTATTATCCACTTTCACACCTAAATCCGACCTTCCCACGCTGTGAGTGATAACTCCACCTGTAACGGAGATGCGGTTCTCCGTATTTTCCTCGCACGGCACCCATCGAGTGAACAGACCTTCCTTGCTTGTGGTGAAATAGTGCATACTCTCACTACTATTGCAGTCACAGAGAGTAAATTGTCCCTTATCTATCTCAATGACAACAAAATCCCCGTTTGCCGCAATGCTGTGACCATTCAGACAAAGCACCACGTTATTGTTCGGTTTCCATGTTTCCATTGTCACGATATCCTGAGTCAGGTAGTAATATCCTTCCGTTGCAGCTTGCAGTGCTGCTTCACTGTCTATGGACTTCCACTCTGTCACAATGCTATGCTTATACTTATCTGTGCATGTCGCGCCGCAGATGGGATGGTCAACATGCTGACCTTCCGCCACCGTCATCGGAACCGTCATCGGTGTATTCAACGCTTCAGAAATAGCATGAAGTCGTGTCATATCCAGTTCTGCGATCTGCTCCTTGGTCAGTGACTCCATAGCCTCGTCGATGGCTTCCAGCTGCGCACCGACACTTTCTGCATTTTCCACCGTCACTTCGTCCGGCAGAGCATCGATGAGTGCCTGTACCTTCTGCACTGCTGCCTTCTTCTCATCGTCTGCCGAGGTATCCTGCGTGCTGGCATCACTATCGCTGACACTTTTATCGGGGGCTTCGCCCGCAGTGGAATCTTCCGTGCCGGGAGTTTCCACAGTGGTGCTCTTATCGGACGAAGTCTCTGCCTCCGGTGCCGCCGCTGCTTCTGCTTCCTCCTGCTCTGCGGCAGGGTCAGCCTGCTCTGTCACAACATCAGCTTCCTGTACAGCCTCCTGTGCGAATGCTGTCATGGGCAGTGTTGAGAAGCAGAGAATAAGTGCCAGTAACATGCTCAATACTCGTTTTTTCATACCGTTTTACCTCTTTCCGTTAGGCATAGTGATACCCATTATCTTAAAGATAACGTACCACACCTTCTCTCAGTAAAACCGGTTTCTGCATGAATCGACCCAAAAATGACATGAATCGACCGTAGGGGAAATCTCTGCAAGTATTCCTTGAAAAAGTCTTTCCGGTATTATATTCTATTATTATGTCCTATAAAAGTTAGTTACAAAGTATACACACAGAAAGGTTTCTATATGTGGATTGCAGATCATTGGAAAGATTATGAAGTGCTGGATACGTCCAGCGGAGAAAAGTTAGAGCGTTGGGGAGATTATATTCTGGTGCGTCCGGATCCCCAGGTCATCTGGAAGACGCCCCACGATCATAAGGGCTGGAAGCAGAAAAACGGTCATTACCACAGAAGTGCCAAGGGCGGCGGAGAATGGGAGTTCTTCCATCTGCCGGATGAATGGGCGATTCATTATACCCTGCCTTTTCAGAAGGAAGCCTCCGGTAAGGCTGATCCTCTGACCTTCCATCTGAAGCCCTTCAGCTTCAAGCATACCGGCCTGTTCCCGGAGCAGGCTGTGAACTGGGACTGGTTCTCCGGTCTGATCCATGAGGCAGGCCGCCCCGTGAAGGTGCTGAACCTCTTCGCTTACACCGGCGGTGCCACTGTATCCGCCGCAGCTGCGGGAGCTGCTGTGACCCATGTGGATGCGTCCAAGGGTATGGTCGGCTGGGCAAAGGAGAATGCTGCTGCCAGCGGGCTTGCCGATGCTCCTATCCGCTGGCTGGTGGACGACTGTATGAAGTTCGTAGAGCGTGAGATCCGCCGGGGCAACAAATACGACGGCATCATCATGGATCCTCCTTCCTACGGCAGAGGACCCAAGGGCGAGATCTGGAAAATAGAAGATAATATCTGGGATTTCGTAGGACTGACCGCACAGCTTTTATCCGATGATGCGCTGTTCTTCCTGATCAATTCGTACACTACAGGATTGCAGCCCGCCGTGCTGTCCTATATGATGAATTCCACCCTGACGAAAAAGTTCGGCGGTCATGTGGAAGCCGAAGAGATCGGCCTCCCCGTCACCGAGAGTGGGCTGGTACTGCCTTGCGGTGCTTCCGGGCGCTGGCAGCGAAAGTGATCAGACTAGCATCATAAGCCAAATCAAGAAGGAGCCTCTGGTCGAGGCTCCTTCTTGATCACAGCCAAAGTCAGCAACTATCGCCTGATGATTGAATTCCAAATATGGTGCGTTTTTACTCCTCTGTTTCAATCTCCAATCTCTGAAGAATGTCTCTCACAATACCAGCATCCTCAATCAGAGAAATTCCAAAACACTTTTTTCCTGCATCTTTTAAGGAGGCTCCTATATGATAAACATTTTTCTTATCCAAGATTAAAAAGCGATCATGAAATACTTTCGTGTACCGCACTTCCAGTAAAGGATACTGGCTGTTGAAATTATTAACATCTTCTTGAGATAACTTGGTTCTTTTCAATGTATACATCACAACAGTCACATTTTCATTCTTTTTTGTGAGAAGATTCAGCGTTCCTATATCCACATAGCCATCAATTAAAACGATTTCCTTTTCCGCTTTTTGAATCAGGCTAACAATTAGGCTAAAAGCATCATATATCTGTCCATCAAAAAAGACTTTCTGATTTGATTCCTCATGGTCCGATATATATTCAAATATCTGATCCAATTTTTCATCCGTTTGCTTTTGATATTCCAGTTGTTTTAACTCCACATTACTGATACGCTCAAAAAGCAAGGCGTTATTAGCAATAAATCGCCTCATTTCCACGAATGCGCGCATAATACCAATACTTACCTTAATTGCCACTTCGCTATGTAGAACACTAGCCAACATAGAGATTCCCTGTTCTGTAAATACATAAGGAAGAGTCCTACGACCACCATAATTATTTTCGCCCTGCGCAAAACTTGAAATGCCAGTTTGGCATCTCAAGTTCTGATACTCCTCTTTCGTGAGCTGAAAACGAAAATCTTCTGGAAATCTACTAATATTTCTTTTTACTGCTCTATTCAATGCCCCTGTCTCTACTTGGTAAAGAATGGCAAGATCACTATCCAACATGACTTGCTTATCTCTAATAACATAAATCATTTTTTCAATCGACGGTCGAGTGATTTCAACTAAATCATTTGTAATACCATCCGTCTTTTTCGCTTCTGGTTTAATTTCTATCATAAATTCTCCCTATAACATTTACACGATATCCCGATACCGTACCTTGCCATTATGTTTGGAATGCCTTTCCCATAGAATTCCTTCCTGTGTTTGTTATAACCGCAGGATCAGACATTCCATGTTTATGAGATTATAGTAACAAAAGCAGACATACCTATGTCCCATACAAAGTACGTATATCGCGGTCAAAACCCCGCTGTTATTTTAGAATGTTGTAAATTTGGAATAAAAGCATGGACTTTCCGACTCGCTATTCAGAACTTCACAAGATATCTGTAGAAATAGAAAACTTCTATGCTTTGTGCACATTCTAGCATAGAAGTCTTCTGCTGGCAAGGGGTATGCTATTATCAAATATTTGTAATGCAAAACCAGATTTGTCACCTATCTTTCACTTCTGATCACAACACGAATTTTCTTAACACCGGAATCTTCCGAAGCACCCACGCGGTAGCCGTTGCCAGTGCCAGCACTACCAGGCAGAATGCAGCCAGCAGCAAAATCAATACCGCTTGCCCGGCGGCTACAGACTGCACACCGCATTGTTCCAACACCGTAAAGGGTGTGATCTTCACGAATTTATACAACAGGTTCACATACACCGGATGTACCAGGTATACGGCGAAGCTCAAAGCTCCCGCCTCCTGCCAGGGGATCCGGTGTTTTTTAATACTCCCATTCCATCCTGCAGCGAACAGAAGCACTGCAAGCAGTACTGTAAACGGATAATTGTATGCCATCTGAATGGAGAATCCCGCAAGTGTTCTGCTCAGGATCATTCCCAGAGCCAGAACCGCTACTGCAGCTGTCAGCCATACGTTCCTTCCCTTGTCCACACCTACTTCTCTCACCGCGAAGAAATATCCACACAGATAATACAGGAAATACACACCGCCATCCGGCAATACCGGAATACTGTTGACATCCAGTACCTTATTCAGAAACGGTGCCACACTGCTTCCTAAGAAGATCACTGCCATCACTGCCGCAACACCCCACACCGGCAGCACACGCAGCACTTTTTTCAGAAGCGGCGTGATCAGATATAAAAACAAGATCAGATACAGATACCACATATGGGACCAGGTATGTCCCGTCAGAGTCATCTTCAGTGCCTCCGGGATCATCCTGATCCGGAAGGTCCGCTCCGTCACTACCAGCTCGGAAGCTGCATACGGAACGCCGAATAGGAGGATCGCCAGTGCAATCCTCCTGCAATATTTTTTAATCATGACCGGATAAGTCAATGTACGTTCCGGATTCAGGAACAAATATCCCGAGATCAATAAAAATATAGGAACACACCAGGTCACCAGATCCATAACTGACAGCAATAATGACCGGTATTCCGGCACTATCGACGCATCTGTCACATCTGTCGCACCTGTCAGTACATGCATCAGCACCACTGCACAGGTTGCCAGTACCCGGAGCACGTCCAGGAACTGCTTCCTGGGTCCGGATAAGCCGTTTGTCATGTCTCTCCCATCTCCTCCATCAGGCGCATGCCTGCAGTATCTGTCACAGGAAGGGAGAATACTATGCTTTGTGCTTTACTCTCCAGTCCTGCTTTTTCCATTATAGCACGCATGATGGAATTTTTCTGCTCACTTTTTACCACAATGAACAACATTTCTTTTTCCGGCACCAGTGTCACGCCCAGAAACTGCTGTGCATTCTCTGTTCCGGTGCCCTTGGCATGGATGACTGTGCCGCCTGCCGCATGTACTTCTCTCGCTGCATCCATGACCAGATCCGTATATCCATGATTGGCTATCACTACCAGAAGCTCATTCTTCGTCTCTTTCAATGTGGACTCCTCTCCTTTTACGAATTCCTGCCCGCAGGTCAGGTAATTCAATGCTTTCTTGCCACCGACACTGCTCACGGGAATGATAAATGCGATTCCCATTCCTGGGAGATCGATCTGCATTTTCTTACGCAGAGCAGCCTTGATCTGCCGCCAGGCAGCATCTGTGACAAGATGGAACAATACGCTCTTCTCCATGCCGTCCAGTCCAAAATAATCTAAGATCTCATTCGCCGCGGTTCCCATGCCGACGGTAACACTGCCGACCTGTGCGCCTTTTTCTTTATAGCATTCCACGAATTTCCTCGTCAGCTGACGATTGGTGATGGTGACCATCATATATAATTCACTCATGGGCACACCTCCTACAGTTCAATGATGGCATTCTCATCCAAAGCACCAAATGCATCCGCCGCACCAGCAAATACGCCTGCACCGTTCTTCTGCTGCTTTAACTGATATACCATTCCCAATATCTGGATCGTGATCAGCGGTGTCATGGCTACCATTGCTACCACACCGAAAGCATCTGCGACTAAATTGCCGCCCACCGCCACACAGGCACCCTGCGCTAACGGCAGTAAAAAGGTAGCTGTCATGGGACCGCTCGCCACACCGCCGGAGTCGAAGGCGATCGCTGTGAATATCTTCGGTACAAAAAAGGATAGTCCTATCGCCACGCCGTAGCCCGGGATCAAAAACCATAGAATCGGAATCCCCGTCAGCACGCGGATCATCGCCAGTGCTACGGATAAGGATACGCCCACGGACAGAGAAACCCCCATGGATCTGGCAGAGATGGCACCGTCCGTCAGCTCCTCTACCTGATGATTCAGTACATAGACCGCGGGCTCCGCTTTTACGATAAAGTAACCGATCAGTGCTCCCACCGGCACCAGTACCCACCTGTAGAATCTGGCTGCCATGACCTGACCGAGGTAATTACCGGCAGGCATAAAGCCCACATTTGCCCCTGTCAGAAACAGTACCAGACCAATATAAGTATAGATCAGACCGATCAGGATCTTCGCCAGTGTCTTCCCCGACAGCCGCAGGGCAAATATCTGGAACAGACCGAAAAACAATACAATGGGAAGTAATGAGAGTGCGATCTCTTTCACATAATCCGGAATCCCATGAGCAAAAAGCTGCGCCAGTTCCACGGAATCAGCGATCTCCGGGATTGCCACCGGCTGGTAATCCGCATTGGTCGGCTTATAGATCAGCCCCAGCACCATGACCGCCAGGATCGGGCCGATGGAGCACAGTGCTACCAGACCGAAGCTGTCGTCTGCCGCATGATGGTCATTACGGATGGACGCAATACCGACACCAAGTGCCATGATAAAAGGAACGGTCATGGGTCCCGTGGTCACACCTCCGGAATCAAACGCCACTGCCCGAAAGTTCTCCGGTACGAGAAATGCAAGAACGAACACTGCTATGTAGAAAAAAGTTAACAACGGCGGCAGTGCCACACCGATCAGCATACGCAGAAGGGCAATGACCAGGAAGATTCCAACGCCCCCTGCCACTGCCAGGATCAGCGTCATGTTCGGCACCGAAGGCACCTGTGTCGCCAGCACCTGCAAGTCAGGCTCGGAAATGGTGATCACCACTCCCAACAGAAAAGATAACACTACGATCAGCAGAATATTTTTACTCTGAGTCATTCTGGCACCCACTTTTTCTCCCATGGGGGTCATGGACATCTCCGCACCCAGGGTGAAAAACATCATACCGGCCATGACCATCACCGCCCCCACCAGAAAGCACAGCAGGATACTGGAGGTAATGGGGGCTATGGTAAAGCTTAATACGATCACGATCCCTACTACCGGCAGGACCGCCTTCAAGGATTCTGCAAATTTTTGCCGGATCTTTGGATTCAATAACTTCAATATTGGTCTTTCCTTTCTTTAGGTTTTCTTTATCTTAACATGAAGCAAAGACCCGATCCTACCGTTTTTCGTGAATTTATAAAATTTTCACGGGTTCTTAACGCAATCTTTATGCAGATAGCTCCCGGTCCTGCCCAGACTGCTTTTTCACAAATTTTAAAGCCCAGACATCCACCGCGATCACAAACAGGAAAAAGAAAACGAAGATCCAGTCCGCATCCAGAGACAATGCGGAATCATAGATACCGTGTTCGATCATCGGCATGAACACGCTGAGCTTCAGGTAGCGTTTCCTGCATTTTTTATCGCCTGCAAGTTCTGCCTCCTTCGCCACACCGAAGAAATATCCCATGATCACGCCATCGATGGCATGGGAAGGCACGGACAACAGGGCTCTGGTCACTGCCGTCCCAATGTCACCGCCCAGACAATACAGAACATTTTCAATAGCTGCAAATCCCAATGCCGAAGTCACGCAGTACACGATGGCATCGAATTTATAATTGAATGCCGGATGCTTCCATGCCGCCCATTTGGCCGCTTTCATCTTGCAAAGTTCCTCGATCAGTGCCACCCCGATAAAATTATCCAGGATCACGTAGCACAGCGTATCTGCATCCATAAATACCAGAAATATTTCATCCAGAATGATTTCCAGTATCATGGCGGGGATCACAGACAATACACCGAACAGGAATATTTTCCACAATAATCCCCTCGGCTCCTTCTCCACCTTATCCTGTCTATAGATCCATACCACCAGTGCGATGGCCGGCAGTAATGCCAATCCTATCAGAAACATAACCTACTCCTCTCCTGTCCACATAGACGGTCCGCCCTTTCAGGACCGCCGCCATACTACATTTTAATCTAATGTTTTTCCTGATGTCAACCTAACGAAAGTATATGTTCCTATTTTTTGTGTCTTAGCTTTTCCGGAGGATACCTGCCTGCCTTTTGCCACAGCTTTAGGGGAAAATATACCGGTTGTCATATATCCTTAACTACTTCTTTACACCTTGCATTGCAAAGTAATGGTACTATAGTTATAATAAATTTACAAAACAACTAACAATATTTCATGGAGGATCACACCGTGTTCCGATCATTTTCCGATAAAAAATCACCGCGGAAAAGCTTCCGCTTAAAACCACCCTTTACCAGGCACGCCATCAGTATCCTGATCTGTGCTGCCTGCATGCTGTGCGCCACACTTGCCTCTTTTTTATATCAGCATATTGTCCCGGACAACCATGCCAATGTAGCACTGTTCTACATTCTGGCACTGGTGATCATCGCCAGATGGACGGTGGGCTACGGCTACGGCATTGCCTGCACCCTTTTTTCCGTAATAGCGATCAATTATCTGTTCACCTATCCGTATTATAAGCTTAATTTCACACTGACCGGCTACCCTATCACCTTCCTGCTGATGAGTGGGATCACTCTGATCCTGTGTACCATGACCTCTCATATGACCATCCAGTCCGAGATGATCGCAGAGCGGGAAAAGCGGCTGGCAGAGGCCGAAATGGAAAAGATGCGTGCGAATCTTCTGCGCGCCATCTCCCACGATCTGCGCACGCCGCTCACCGGCATCATCGGCAACAGTTCCCTGTTTCTGGAAAGTCAGAACGATCTAAGCTCCACCGAGCAGCGTACGATCATGACCAATATCTACGAGGATTCCAACTGGCTGTTGAATATGGTGGAAAATCTGCTGTCCGTCACTCGTATCCAGGGAGACAGCTTAAGCATCAATACCACAGAGGAACCGGTGGAGGAAGTTGTGGGAGAAGCTTTGGAAAAGCTGAAAAAGCGCTATCCCGATGCCGCCATCCGGGTCAAGATCCCTGAGGAATTTCTGATGATCCCCATGGATGCGGTGCTGATCGAGCAGGTCACCATCAATCTGCTGGAAAACGCCATCGTTCATTCCGGAAGCATCCTGCCCATTGATTTCATCGTGGAAGATCATCCGGAGCATGTCTCTTTTATTGTGAGAGACTACGGAAAAGGATTGTCGGAAGAAAAATTACAAAATCTGTTCGAGACGGGCACCTACAACAATTCCCGGAGTTCGGATTCCCGCAAGGGTATGGGTATCGGCCTGTCCATCTGCAAGACCATCATCACCGCCCATCATGGGACACTAAACGGAAGAAATCATGCGGATGGCGCGGAATTCTGTTTCACACTTCCCAAGTCGGTAGATGTCGCTTCGGAAAAATAAGTGTACTCTCAACCACATACGATAGAACCGTTGAAAATACCGGAAAGGATATGGATTCAGATATGAATAAGATCAAAGTTCTCTTAATCGAAGATGATAGAAGTATCAGTAATTTCATTACCGCCACCATGGACCGGGAAGGCTACAAGATCATGCACGCCTTAAACGGCAGAGAGGGATTAAGCCTCAGTACCTCTTTCTGTCCCAACGTGATCCTGCTGGATCTGGGGCTGCCGGACATGGATGGTCTGGAAGTATTGCAAAAACTCCGTTCCTGGAGCGATGTTCCGGTGATCATTATATCCGCCCGCACCAAGGAGCAGGAGAAAGTCTCCGCTCTGGATCTGGGTGCGGACGATTATATCACGAAACCCTTCGGCACCGGTGAGCTTATGGCCAGAATCCGTACTTCTCTGCGGCACAGCCACGCCCAGGCTCCCGGTCATGTGTATAAGGCACTGGATCTGGAGATTGATTTCGAAAAGCGGCTGATCCGCCTGCGGGGCGAAGAAGTCCACCTGACCCAGATTGAGTACCAGCTGCTCACACTGTTAGCAGAGAATTCCGGCAGAGTCCTGACCTACAGTTACATCATGAATGCCATCTGGGGACCCTACATGGACAATAATAATCAGATCCTCCGGGTCAACATGGCGAACATCCGCAGAAAGCTGGAGCAGAATCCCGCCCAGCCCCAATATGTCTTCACTGAGATCGGCGTGGGTTATCGGATGCGTGAGAATGAGAACGGTGGGACTGTATAAACAGAAATACAATTCCCGGCACTGCCTCCAGCAAAATGAGTACCGTCCCTCTGTCCAGTGCCTTCCAGACGCTGTCCAGGGTATCCATCCGGCCCAGAATGTCTATGTAAAAGAAATCCAGATAGATGACCGCCGGTGAGATCACACATCCCGGATGCAGTACCGTCCGCTCCATGAGCAGACGGTACATTTCCACTGCCAGAAATATTACATTCAGGGCATAGCCCGCACAAAGCTGATTGTTCAAAAACGGTCCCAGTGAGCTGAGTTCCATACCAAGGGGAACACTTCCTGCCCGGACCATTCCGAAGCTTAAATACATGATTCCAACACTCCACAATAGCATCGCAAGGGATGCTATTCCAAGTCCTCTGCTTAATTGACTGGAGGGAATCATTTTCACATCCTCTTCCTTTCCGAAATACCGGTATACAAGCCCTAGCATCGTCAGTGTCCCCGCCATGGAGATTCCGGCCACCTGGCAGGCAATATCTCTTCCCCCAAACAACCCTCTTCCTGAAAATAAACAGATCCCGATGACACAGTGATAGATCAAAAGCCCCAGCATAATCAGATACAGGAGCCTCTTTTCACGCTTTCGCTGCTCCTGAAGTTTGGCCAGTCTCACGAGTTCTGTCACGGCATTCTCCTGATCCGCCACACTCTCTCCGGTCACAATATCCTGAATCGGCAGTTCCAACAGATGGGACAGAGACTCCAGGACACCGATATCCGGGAAACTTTCCCCGTTCTCCCACCGGGATACCGCCTTGTTGGTCACCCCTAACATCTTTCCCAGTTCACTCTGGGTATAATTTTTGCGCTGTCTGGCTTCCCGGATCAGATTGCCAGTTTTCTTTTTATCCATACTAATCCCTATACCTTTCTGTACTCTGCAAACCCTCAGGTGCTTTAGCACCTTTGCTTTAGCACCGTATGCCGGCCGATCTGTACCCTTATGGTAACAATCCTTTGGAAAATGCGCAATCCATTGTAACGAGACTGCCTGTTTTCCGTGATTTTTGCGCAAAAAATTCCCCTCGGCGAGGGGGGAGTGTACCGAGGGGGATAGAGAGAAAAGTATTTTTGAAAGAGGCGGGTTCCTTTTTCAGTTATTATAATAGCGTAATTAATTTATATTTACTGCTGTTTTTATAGCTTGTTTTGGTTGAAAATACTGTTTTTTTGTGGTATTCTGACTGCAGCACTGGGATACACCGGAAATGAGGGAACGCTATGGATATCACAACGAAAAAAGGCAGACGTGGCAGAAAAGATATTGACCGGATTATCGTGGAAAAGGGCCGCAGAGGTGATTTTTCTCCCCTGCAGCCCGATCATTATCACAGCTTTTATGAAATTTTTTATCTCTGGTCGGGAAGCTGCCGTTTCCTGTTAAAAGATACGGTCTATCAGATGGAAGCCGGAGATCTGGTCTTCATCGCTCCGGGAGAACTGCATCACTCTCTGTATTCCGCCGGAGAGATCTGCGAGATCGTGATGATCTATTTCAAAGAAGAATATCTGCATTTATCGGACCGGTCTGCCGACAGCCTCACTTCCATATCCGGGCAGGGGCTGCAGCTGCATTCCTTCATGGGCAGCGTTCCTACGGTATACCGGGAATATCTGCACTCTCTGCTAACCCGGATGCTCACTGAGAATTCCCGGTTCGATGAATACTCTGAGCATTTTGAGCGATGCTATTTGGAAGAGCTTCTGCTCATGCTGATGCGGTATTCCGTCATGAATGAGAAGGAACCGGATCTGCTGAACTCCCGGGATGCGGACATCCTGCTTGCCACAAGATACATTTACAACAACTTCCGCAAGCCCCTGACACTGGAGGAAGTCTCCTCCGTGGCTTCCTTAAGCCCCACTTACTTCAGCAAGAAATTCAAATTGATCACCGGCATGGGCTTCAAGGAATATTTAAACTATGTACGGCTCAAACACGCCCAGACGGCGCTTCTTACCACCAACAGTTCCATCACGGATATTGCTCTGGAATACGGCTTCAACGACAGCAACTATTTTAAGGACCTGTTCAAAAAAGTTTACGGAAAGTCTCCTCGGGAATATCGGAAAAATCCTGATTGACGCCAGATCTACCGTGCGTCTTCCTCAAGGAATCTTCTCCAGAAGTCCTCTTCCTCTGCATGCGGAACTTCTTCCCCCTCTGCGAAGCTCTGTAAATAATTTAACACCTTCTGGTACTGGGAAGGATCCGTAAATTCCATACGCCACAGATCCTCTCCTTCCTGTCCTTCGGTGAATTTCTTACACCAGATGCCATCTTCGCTAAAGCAGGTGATATACCAGGTCTTAGGGTCACTGCCCTCTTCTGTGGTTTTCACACTCTGGGCCAGGATACTATCCACCTCATCCGGCTCTTCTGCTGTCTCCGACATACCTGTCAGTTTCTCTTCCAGCCGTTCTACCTTTTCCTTTTCGATTTTTTCCTCCAGTGCCGCCCGGGTGGCATCCTGCACACTGTCGAATTTCTCTAAGAAATGATCCCACTCCTTGATCGTAAATTCTTGATTGCCGATCTGGAACTTGGTATCCGTGTCTCCGTTCTGAAGCTTGTCGTAGATCTCCTGCATCTTCTCTTTGATCTGTGCCATGAGACTTAAATCCTCTTTTCCCGGCTCTCCGGCCGTCCCGGAAGGATCCGTTCCCGCTGCCTTGTCCGTGTCGGCGGTCTCCGATGCTTCCTCACTGTTATCCACATCATCGCCGTTCTCCATGTCATCCAGTTCTTTCTTCATCTGCTGGATCTTGTTATCCTTTGCCAGCGCCTCCAGGATCCGTTTCACATCCTCCGGCCTGAACATGCCGATGGCCTTGGACAGGGCATCAATGTTGTCTCGGTTCACCAGCAGACTTCCACCGCCAGACAGCGGGATATTGATACAGTCCTCTTTATTGGTGGTGTCTCCCAGTGTCAGACGATTATGCTCATAATCGCAGACGAAGGTCACCCCGTTGTATTCAATGACGCCGTCCTCAGCCATTTCTCCATAGGGCACCTTGTCCTTTCCCTCGATATGGCGGGCCAGCTGTACGCCGCGGGTCACCGGAGTCTTCACGGTGTTGTCTTCTTTTGCCAATTCCTCAATGCTCTCCGCGAAACGGGATTCTGCTGTCTCCGTCGCACTTCCCTGCGCACTCTGTACATCCCCTGCATTTACTCGCTTCTGTGCCTCATACACAAATGTCCTTCCGTAGCCGATTCCTGTTATTGCCATAGTACTCTCCCTCTCTGAGCAGTGATTGCTGCCCTGTCGCAATGCCCGTCAAATCTTCATGCAGGCATGCGATGTTCTCGCTTCACGCAAAAACGGATGGTCGCCTCACATGAGGCAGCCATCCGTAGCTATTTATCCATCCATGGTGTCTGTATTTTCCTATATAAGAATATCGGAAATTCTCAGAAAATCCTTAGCTATCATTCGAAAATTTTTAAAGAAGAAAGATCCAGCATCATGTCTTTGGCTGTACGATCCCGGCCAAGCTGCAGGAATACATACTCTGCCAGACCGAATTTCACATGATAGGCTGCCCCCACAATGCAGGAAAAAGTGATCGTCACGAACATCTCTCCTCCCAGAATCTGCGACCGCTCAAAGGTATAGATCGCCAGAGCAAAATAGCCGCCAGTTCTTCGAGTGGGTGGAGGAAGGGCCTTCCACTTATGCGGACCGCAAGGCCATGTTCGAAGCCCGCAAGGCCGCAGTGGAAGACGAAATGAAACAGCTGGAAAAGACTCTGGATATGCTGAAATTCAAATGCTGGTACTATGAGAAAGCTATGGAAGACGGCAACGAAGACGGGATCCATGCCATGCTTCCCGATAATCTTCCCCCTGAGATCCAGCCCATCTACGACAACAGCCACGACAGATAATGTCTTACAGTTTTCCACCGTATACGGGGAATCCGCTGTTAGCGCCATAGCTTTCAATATGCTTGATGTTCTTCAAGACGTCCATATCCTCTGCGCTGATCTCAAAGTCTACCTCAGCATTGGTCTTCATATGCTCGGGATTGCCGGTCTTGGGCAGAGAGATGGTGCCTAACTGCAAAGTATACCGGATGCACAGCTGCGGTACGGAAACACCGTATTTTTCTGCCATGGCCTGAATCTCGGGCTGATGCAGGATCTCTCCGTGGGCAATAGGGGAATAAGCCTCTACTGCAATGCCGTTCTTCTGGCAGTACTCTACCAGTTCCAACGGAGTGTTGCTGATGTGGCACAGGATCTGGTTAACCATCGGTTTGATCTCAGCGGTCTCCAGCAGGCTCTCAATGTCTCCCACCTGGAAATTGGAAATACCGATTGCTTTCAGCTTTCCGGCCTTATAAGCGTCCTCCAGTGCTCTCCAGGCTGCTCTGTTGCCTTCCACATAACGGTTCTCACTCTGGTTGACTTCCACCCAGGGCTGGGGAGAGTGAATGATCATCATATCCAGATAATCCAGTCCCATTTTTGCCAGGGTCTCGTCGATGCTTGCGGCTGCGGATTCGTAAGTCTTGTGCTCTGCTGCCACCTTGGATACCACGAACAGTTCCTCTCTGGGTACGCCACAGGTTCTCACACCATCTCCCACACCACGCTCGTTGCCGTAGGCCTGTGCGGTATCGATATGACGGTAGCCCAGTGCCACTGCTGCCTTTACTGCCTCTGCCGCCTGGTCATCGGGAATAAACCAGGTTCCCAGTCCCAGTTGCTGGATCTTCACACCATTATTTAAAGTCAAAGTATTCTGATACATTTTGCTTCTCCTTTCAAAACTTATGCTTCGTTCCTTATTTTCACCTTTTTTTCCGTTAGAAACGTTTCTTACGGGATGATTTTATCATAATACCTAAAGCTAACTTTAGGTCAATAGGGGTTTTGAGAAAAATTTTCTCTTGCGGCATCTTTTCCTATATGTTATACTGGGAAAAAATCAGAAACGAAATACAGATCAGGTAACTATGTCAGCGTGGACATCTTCGGGTGTCTGCGCTTTTTCTTTTACCTGAAAACAAAGGAGGAGAATGTATATGGTAGAGCTCATAGCCAATGTGAACAATGCCATCAATGGTTTCGTATGGGGTGTTCCCATGTTGGTGCTGTTGGTGGGCACCGGTATCCTGATGACGATCCTGACGAAATTTTTCCAGTTGTCCCACATCGGACACTGGTTCAAAAATACAGTAGGCGGCATCTTTCACGACCAACACGTAACAAAGCACACGGATGCTGATGATCAGTCCATCTCCCAGTTCCAGTCGCTGTGCACCGCACTGGCTGCCACCATCGGTACCGGTAATATCGTCGGCGTGGCAAGTGCTCTGGTAGCCGGTGGTCCCGGCGCCATCTTCTGGATGTGGATTGTAGCTTTCTTCGGCATGATGACCAACTACTCAGAAAATGTACTGGGCATCTATTACCGCCGCAAGAACTTCAAAGGGGAATGGAGCGGAGGTGCCATGTACTATCTGAAGGACGGTCTCGGCTCCTATAAGGGCTGCAAACAGATCGGTGCCGTACTGGCTGTGCTGTTCTCTGCTTTCTGCCTGCTGGCTTCCTTCGGTATCGGCAACATGAGTCAGGTCAATTCCATTGCAGCCAACATGACTTCCGCCTTCTCCATTCCAGCTACGGTAACCGGCATCGTACTGGTGATCATCGGTGCACTGGTCATTGTCGGTGGGTTAAAGCGCATCGCTGCCGTCACCGAGAAGCTGGTTCCCTTTATGGCCATCGCTTATGTCATCGGTGCACTGGTGATCTTCTTTGCAAATATCGGTCACGTGGGTGCCGTATTTACCGCTATTTTCAAAGGAGCATTCGGTCTGCGCGCCGTGGGCGGCGGTATCGTAGGTTCCGGTGTGAAGCTGGCTCTGACCTGGGGCATGAAGCGCGGCGTGTTCTCCAACGAAGCCGGCCTTGGTTCCTCCGTTATGGTACATTCCAGTTCCAATGTAAAAGAACCCGTGCGTCAGGGTATGTGGGGCATCTTCGAGGTATTCGCTGACACTATGGTCGTATGTACACTGACGGCTTTCGCAGTTCTGTCCTCCGGCCTGATCGATCTGGACACCGGTGCCGTATTGGTGGATGTGTCCGGTTCCGCTCTGGTAGGTCAGGCTTTTGCTACCGTATTCGGCAGCTTCGGCCCTGCCTTCATCGCCATTGCGATCCTGCTGTTTGCATTCTCTACCGTACTGGGCTGGAGCCACTACGGATCCAAGGCCTGTGAATATTTATTCGGTACGAAATCCACCATTGTCTACAAGGTAGTGTTCGTACTGATGATCTTCATCGGCTGCACCATGAACCTTGGTCTGGCCTGGGATCTGTCCGACACCTTCAACGGATTGATGGCGATTCCCAACCTGATCGGTGTCATAGCCCTGTCTCCCGTAGTAATGAAGATCACGAAAAATTACGTGGCACGTATCATTAAAAAAGAAGACGTAAAGCCCATGTTATCTGTCTTCCCAGAGATTCAGGAAGAACAGGAAAAGGCCATGTAATTTAACTTAGAATCATACTTCTTCTCTGGTAATATTCTTCGCCCATTTACCCTCTCGGTAATGCTTAATGACCCAGGGCCACTTGACAAATTCATCGGTACATAACAGGAAATAGACCCACAGTACCGGAAGTTTCAGTACAAATGCGGCGAAGAATCCCAGAGGGATCGCATAACACCACATATCGATCGTATCGCAGATCAGTCCGAACTTCGTATCTCCGCCGGCACGGAATACTCCGGCGATCAGCGCCGTATTCACGGCAGCGCCCATAATATAATAAGTATTAATGAGCAGCATATATTTCAGATAATGCATGGCAGTGTCATTCAATGTAGCAAACCGTAACACAAAGGGTGTAATTGCCAGTACGATCAGGCCGCCTATAGCTCCGGCGATTACCGTCATCTTCAACATCCGGGAAGCGTAACTCTTTGACTTCTCCAGATCGCCTTGTCCCATAATATTTCCCAGCAATATGCTACCTGCACTGGCAATGGCAAAACAGAACACCGTACCGATATTGCGCACTACGACGACCAGTGAATTAGCAGCCACCGCATCTGTTCCCAGATGCCCCAGGATCACGGAATACATGGAAAACGCCACACTCCAGGACACATCATTGCAAAGTGCTGGCAGAGACAGACGCATGAAATCTTGTGTCAGCACCTTACTGTGAACAAACAGGTACTTCGGATGCAGTTTTACATTTTTGCTCAAGGAAGATACAATGACGCATGCCACCAGTTCCACCAGTCGGGACAGGGCTGTGGCAATGGCGACACCGGTAGCTCCCAGCTTTGGCATGCCGAACAGTCCGAAGATAAATGTGGCATTCAGAATGACATTCAATACGAAAGCCAGCATATTCAACGCCATACTGACCGTCACACGACCTACGCTTCGCAAAATGGCTAGATATACTTCCGTGATGCCCCAGCACAGGTATGTGATGCCCATGATCCGCAGATAAGAGGCACCGATGGTGATCAGCTCCTGATCAGGTGTAAAGAGAAGCATCATCTTCTGAGGGAGGAAAAATGCAATCAGCGCAACAATACCTGAGATTGCCATAGAGAAACGAAGTGTGATTCCTTCTACAGTATGAATTGCTTCCAGGTTCCCCTTTCCATAATATTGGGCGCACAAGAGAGTGGCTCCCGTCCCCAGTCCGTAATATACCATAAACAGGACATTTGAAAAATTTGACGCCAGGGATACTGCGGATATTGCGGACTGTCCCACATAGTTTAACATAATGACATCCGCGGAATTCACCGCTGCACTGAGCAGATTCTGTATAATGATCGGGATGGTCAGTTTGAACATCTGCCTGTAAAAATCGTCTTTTTTCATTGCTTCTAATTTCATGGTATTCCTCTCCATTGGTTCCTATTTTGCCGTTGGATTGTATTATATGTCGTTCGCAGGAATTACGCAATACCATAAGAGCGATCTGCCGGTAAACAAAGCAGATCGCTCCTTTTAAAAAGGCTGTTTGATTATAATGTCCAGCCGGCAGCCTCCATCTGGGTGGCCTTCATGTGCCGGTAGATACCGTCCTTTGCTTCCAGTTCGGCGGGTGTTCCCTGCTCTGCCACCACGCCATCCTTCGATACAACAATCTTGTCTGCGTCCGCCACGGTACGCATGCGGTGCGCAATGATCATAACGGTCTTGTTGCGGATCAGCCTGGAAAGGGATTCCTGAATCAGTGTCTCGTTATCTACATCCAGAGAAGCGGTTGCCTCATCCATGAGGATGATGGGAGCATCCTTTAAAAAGGCTCTGGCAATGGAGATCCGCTGTCTCTCACCGCCGGACAGTTCCGAACCGTTCTCACCGATCATGGTCTGCCAGCCGTTCGGAAGCTTCTCCGCGAACTCATCGCAATGCGCCAGTTTTGCCGCAGCCAGCACTTCTTCGTCCGTAGCATCCTGCTTACCGATACGGATGTTTTCCATCACCGTATTATTAAACAGTGTCACATCCTGAAACACAATGGCGTACAGGGACATCAATGTCTCCGGATCAATGGTGGAGATGTCCATGCCGCCCACGGTGATCTTACCTTTATGGATATCCCAGAACCGGGAAGCCAGTCTGGACACAGTGGTCTTACCACCGCCGGAAGGTCCGATCAGTGCGGTCACTTCGCCCTGTTTTGCCGTGAAAGCCACATCCCGAAGTACGGTATCCTGACTGTCATAGGAGAATCCCACATGGGAAAATACAATGTCATAGCCCTTGGGATCCATGGTGTCGGCTCCGGTCTGGATCTCATGGGACAGGATCTCGTCGAGACGGTCACACTGCACGCCGGTACTGATAATAGCTGCCAGATTCTGCAGTGCCACCTGTAGGGGATCGTACATTCTGGATACCAACAGGAGGAATACGAAGAAGGTCAGGATATCGATCTCTCCTTTTACCAATAATACACTGCCGGTCAGTGCCACGGTAGCGATGCCAAGCTTTAAGATCATCTGGGCACCGCCTACAAAGACTGCCGTACCAAGCTCCGTCACCAGTGCATGTTTTTCCACGGCACGGATCTTGCCCTCTAAGCCTTCCATGTACTCAGCCTGGGCATTGTTGGCCCGGAGGTCACGTACGGTCTCCAGGCATTCCTGAATGCCGTCCGCGCAGTCCATTTTTAATTTCATCTGCTTCTTACTTAAGTTCTTCTGTACCCTGCCGGAACATCCCACAATGAGAAAGGACACAGGCAGTACCCACAGTGCTGCGATTGCCATTCTCCAGTTCATGAAAAAGCTACCCACAGCGATCAGTGTGGTGGAGATACAGGAACCAACCAGTTCCGGAATGAAATGGGAGGATGCGGTCTCCATGGTGGCACAGTCCGCCATAATGGTACTGGTCAGATCGGACAGATCTTTTTTCCCGAAGAAGGATAACGGGATCTTACGCAGCTGCTCTGCCAGAGCAATTCTGCGCACACCGCTCTCCACATAAGTTGCCAGGAACGTGGCACGATACTGCACCAACGTTGTCAGCGCGATCAGAAGAAGACAGAGTACGCAGCCCACAATGTAGAAAACACCTCTGCCTGCCATGGTGCCCTGTAAATAATCTCTTACCAGAAAATACAGCATCCATACCGGGAACATCAACACCAGATCGGAACATGTTACGGATACAAATGCCTTTATCATATCCTTCGCACCTTTTTCGGAAAGCGCGTATTTATGCTGCAATTTTGCCTGTAAGCTACTCATTCTATTTCTCCCCCTTTCCTACTTTCCAGCTGACGGATTTATTGTACTCTTCCCACATATGGGCATACAGTCCGTTTTGTCCCAGCAATATTTCATGGTTTCCCTGTTCCACAATTCCGCCATCCTTCAACACACAGATGCGGTCGGCATCCACAACCGAGGACAATCTGTGTGCGATCATGATCACGGTCTTGCCTGCGGAAAGCTTCGTAAATGCCTGCCGTACCTTCGCCTCATTATCCGGATCAGCAAAAGCGGTAGCTTCATCCAGGATCAGGATCGGTGCATTTTTTAACATCGCTCTCGCAACGGACAGGCGCTGTGCCTCACCTCCGGATACATAAGTACCCTGGCTTCCGATGACGGTATCCACACCGTCCGGCAGCTTTGCAATAATGTCCTCACACTGGGCATTTTTCAGAGCTTCCATGACTTCTTCTCTGGTGGCATCCTTTTTGCCCATGCGGACATTATCGTAAATGGACATCTTAAGCAATTTGCTGTCCTGAAATACGAAGGACACCATATTCATCAACTGTGCGGAAGGAATATCCTTCACATCCACGCCGCCGATGCATACCTTACCTTCTGTGGTATCATAGAAACGGGCAATGAGACTTGCCAGCGTGGTCTTACCGCCGCCGGAGGGACCGACAAATGCCACATGCTCTCCTTCTTTGATATCGAGATTGATCTGATGCAGAGCATCTCTTCCCGCATTTTCATAGCGGAAGGATACATTTTGTAACGCAATGGAATGATCCTTGATGTTCTGCTCTTTTTCTGCTTCCGGCAGAGGATTACGGCTTAAGATACCATCAGTTCTTTTCAGAGCATCCTCCACGATCATCTGATTCTCTCCGCCGTACATGATCTTGCCTAATGTAACGGTCAGTACCGGAGTGATAATGATGTAGAACAGAAGGTTGATCAGCACCTCAGGATCCCCGCCTGCTCCACCGAACCAATATGCGGCACCGATCAGAACGGCGAAGATCGCATTGATCAGTGTGGTAAAGCCTACCATGGGCCACATCAGTTCTTTGGTATATGCGATGGTCCATTTTTCATATTTCTTAATCGAAGTCTGGAAACGCTTGAAGGAAAAGACCGACTGTCCGAAGGTCTTGACCACCGGGATACCGCGGACGTACTCCACCACCTCGCTGGACATTTCTTCCAGCGCATTCTGGTACTCTTCCATTTTGATCTTCATGCGCTGACCGGTCATGGCTCCCATGATGAGAAATGCAAATACTACAGGCACCAGACTTAATAAGCCCAGTTTCCAGTCAAATACTACCAGCAAAAGCAACAGTCCCACAGGTGTTGCCACTGCTCCTGCTTTATCCGGCAGTTGATGTGCCAGGTAGGTCTCCGTGGCCGCAGTGGATTCGTTGACGATCTTGCGGATCTTGCCGCTGCCTTCACTGTCCATGAAACCCATCGGAAGCGTCAGAATGTGCCGCATCAGGGTGCTTCGCATATTGGCCTGTACATGGAATGCGGCAATATGGGAACACAGCAGTCCGCAGATATAGATGAACATGGATAACAATGCAAATCCCACCGCACGCCAGCCCAAGACGTACAGATTCTGCGCTTTGCTGTAATCCGGTGCTACCAACACCACTTCCTGCATGATCCGCCATATGTAATAGAACGGCAATAATGCAATCAGTGCACTGACCGCGGACAGAATCCATGACGCAATGGTCAGGTACTTGTAGTTGCCCGCATAAGCGAACAGCTTCTGCATAGAGCTTTCTTTTTTCATGTGATCTTTCCCTCTTTCCCTTTGATTTAAATTAATTTTTTGGATTTAATGTAACTCTTTAATTTCTAGAATTTCTTTTCATTTTGCCCTGCTTTTCATCATTTCTCTTTTCCGGACATTTGAGGCTCTATTGTCTTTCCTATCTAACACCGCTTATTGATAATTAGTTTCAACTAACCGTCGGTTTTTAAGATAGACTGCTACCGTAATCTTCCATAGCAGTCTTATCTTATGCTTCACCCCAGCTTGATGATGGCTCCCCATCCGCCGTAGTGATACTTCTCCAGCATATGCAGATATTTTCTGGCAGTATCCCTGTCCATGCGGTGTCTGACGACTTCGAACATACTGTCAAACATGGCTCTCGACATGATATGTAGGAACTCCTCGGTGATCATGCTGCCTTCCTGTAGGAATTGTGTGGCTTCCATATACTTGTAGGTATACTCCGTCTCAATGTCCACCAGATGTTCCACGAAATCCTGATACTTGGTACCGTAAGAGGCATCCAGCAGTAACCGGAAATCATCAAACCGGTCATAGACATAGTCAAGCATTTCATCCATACCGCCTACCACATAATCCTCCATTACCTTCGGCTGTTCCTCTGCCTCTCTGGCATGAAACGCCTCCTGGGTCTTAAGGAATATCTGCGTCAGCCCTTCCGCCGCCGGTTCCACAATCGCACAAAACAATCCTTCCTTGTCCCCAAACCGGGAATAGATGGATCCGGTAGTAGTGTCTGCCTTGGCTGCGATCGTACGAAGCGACGCTTCGGAATAGCCCTTCTCCAGGAATTCTTCTCTGGCACAGACGAGAATTCTCTCTGAAACTCCTTCGATTGGTTTTGTCACTTTTTCCTCCAAAAAAATATTCATAACAGTGTTATATAACACTGTTATGAATATAAACACATTTCATTTTTTTGTCAAGAGGGATCATAGTTTTTTCTCTGCTAAAGCTGTCAGCTCCTGTAATGTACATTCAGCCAGTTTTGCCTTTACACCGGCGATATTTCCACTGCTCATAGACAGCTTTCTCGCTCCCAGTCCCACCAGCAATTGGGCGGTCTCCGGATTTCCTGCCATTTCTCCGCAGACAGATATCTCCTTTTCCCGTTTGGAAAACTCCCGGAATACAAACCCAAGTAGCCGAAGCATTGCCGTAGAATCGCTTTTGTAATAAGCGGCCACCTCCGGATTCATCCGATCCGCAGCCGACAAATACTGCGTCAGGTCATTGGATCCTATGCTTGCAAAATCCACCTCTTCCGCCGCCAGATCTGCAATCAAGGCAATCGCGGGAATCTCTATCATAATACCGATTCGGATCTGTTCATCAAACTGCTGCTTTCTCTCTTTCAGCTGCTCTTTTGCCAGATTCAGGTACTCTTTTGCCTTGCGAATATCTTCCAGACTCCCGACCATCGGAAACATGATTTGCAGAGGTCCGTAAGCAGAAGCACGCAGTGCCGCACGCAGTTGCGTTAAAAATAACTCTTTTTCCGCAAAACAAAGCCTGATTGCTCTTTTCCCTAAAAAAGGATTGTCCTCTTTTGGCAATTCCATGTAGGGCAATGTCTTATCTCCGCCGATATCCAGTGTCCGCAAAGTAATCGGATGTCCTTTTGCCTTTTGCACAACCTGCCTATAGGCTTCAAATTGTGTTTCTTCCCCCGGAAGTTCCTTCCCTTCCATATAAAGAAATTCTGTACGGAACAAGCCGATGAAATCGTACCGGTCTGTCGGAACATCAAATTCCTGCGAGCCGATATTGATTCCTATCTTTATTTCTGTTCCGTCCTTCATAATTGCAGGTTTGTTTAAAAAATTTTTTTCTGCTTCTTTTTTGCGGAAAAAAGATGTCTGTTTTTCCCTGATATCGCGAATACATTCTTCTCCCGGTGTGACAAATATTTCTCCGGTCAAACCATCCATGGCAAGCATAGTATCTGTAGGAATTTTTTCCGTAACATTCGGAACTCCCAGAATTGCAGGAATTCCGTAACTTCTTGCCAGGATTGCGGAATGTGAATTCACTCCGCCAACCTCCGTCAGGATTCCTTTGATATGTTTTCTGTCCATGGTGGCCGTATCACTGGGTAATAGGTCATGGGCTACCAGAATTACATCTTCCGAAAACGAAGACAGCTTAGACGTTTCCTTCCCCGACAGAATCCGGAGCAGCCGGTCTCTGACATCTCTAAGATCCGCCGCGCGCTCGGCAATCAACGGATCCTCCACACCGGCCAACAATTCTGCAAATTCTGTATACACCTTACTGACCGCGCTGTCCGGGTTCATGTTTTCCTCACAGATTGTCTCCCGGATCTCATCAAGGATTTCTTCATCCTGAAGTAATTCCCGATGTGCACTGAAGATTTTTGCCTTATCCGGATCCTCTTTACACATACCGTTGTACAATGTCACCAGTTCACTGTCTGCCTTTTCACAGGATTCCCTGAATTCCCGATATTTTTCCTCTTCCTGACCCTTGGGAAAAAATTCCGGAGCCTTTGTCAGTGTACCGGGAATGTAGATATAAGATTTCGCATAAGCAATTCCCTCAGATACCGGATTTCCCTGTAATCTTTCTTCCATACACATTTACCGCCTTTATTCTCCAAATCCGCTTTCCACCAAGGCTGCAAGAGACGCTGCCGCCTGCTCTTCATCTGTGCCTTCCGCAGCAATCTCTATTTTGGTTCCCTGTCCGATTCCTTCCGCCAGAATCCGTACAACGGATTTTGCATTCACCGGTACTCCGTTTTCCCTGCAAATCGTAATCTTGCTTTCATATTTTTTGGCTTCCAGTACAAAATCAGAAGCCGGTCTGGCATGCAGTCCTGTCTTATTCACAATCTCAACCTGTTTTTTTGTCATAATTTATCCTCTTTTTTATTCGTGGAAAGTACGCTGGCTCCGTTCGTCCTGATGCACTCCCGATACCAGGCAAAGGAATCTTTTTTCTTTCGTTCCAAGGTTCCTTTTCCTTCATCGTCTTTGTCCACATAGATAAAGCCATAGCGTTTTTTCATTTCACCGGTGCTTGCACTGATCAAATCGATACATCCCCACGGAGTGTATCCCAGCAACTCCACACCATCATTTACTGCTTCCCACATCTGTCTGATATGTTCGCTTAAATAAGCAATCCGGTAATCATCATGAATCTGTCCGTCTTCTGTCACACGATCCACCGCTCCCAGTCCGTTCTCTACGACCATCAGCGGAATCTGATATCTGCCGTACAGTTCATTCAGGAGGTAACGTAATCCCTTAGGATCAATGATCCATCCCCATTCGCTTGCTTCCAGATAGGGATTCGGCACACCAAGCATCATATTCCCCGCCGTCTGTATCACTTTCGGATCTGCCGTGGCACAACGGGAACTGTAATAACTGAAGCTTAAGAAATCCACTTTTCCATTCTTCAATATTTCATCATCCCCGGCCTCTTTTCGGATCTGTACCCCATTTTCCCTAAAAAAGCGTTCCGCAAAATAAGGATATGCTCCTCTTACGCACACATCTCCGCACAACCAGTTGCTGCGTTCCATCTGGGCCTGTGCTTCCAATACATCTTCCGGACTACAGGTATATGGATACACACCGGCTGCAGACAGCATACATCCCACTTTATTTTCGGGATTGATCTCGTGTGCTATTTTTACTGCCTGTGCACCGGCCAGAAACTGATGATGCAATGCAGTGAATCTGCGACTCTTTTCTGCCGCGGTCTCGGGGGATCCCAGTCGTTTTGTCCCGAATAGGTCTTCTCCGTCCTCGGGTAAAATGCCTCCCGCAAGGAGCGTTCCGAAACGGCTGACCAGTGTATTCATTTCATTAAATGTCAGCCAGTAATGAACCAGATCCTGATACTCTCTGAATACCGTCTCACAATACCGCAGGAAAAATGCAATCGTCTGTCGGTTGGTCCAGCCGCCGTAATGTTCGCACAGATAATAAGGAATTTCATAATGAGACAAGGTAACTAACGGTTCTATTCCGTATTTTTTACAGGTTTCAAATACTTTCCTGTAATACGCAATCCCGGCACGATTGGGCAATATCTCATCACCTTTGGGAAAAATACGGGTCCATGCAATCGAAATCCGGAATACTTTAAATCCCATTTCCGCAAATAGTGCAATGTCCTCCTCATATCTGTGATAGAAATCTATAGCTTCGTGACTTGGATAGTTCTCCTCAGGGCGGATCTGTTCCGTGAATCGCCGCGGGGACGTTTTTGTCCCCGCAGTAATGTGATCCGCTACAGAATCTCCTTTCCCGTCCGCCTGCCAGGCACCTTCTGCCTGATTGGCTGCCACGGCACCGCCCCATAGAAATCCCGGTGGAAATATTTTCTGCTTTTCTTCCATTATTTTTCTTCCTTTGCCTGTGCTTCTTTTGCTACCAGTTCCTTTTCATATACTTTGAAGAACGGCCAATAGCATGCAAACGCTACCGCAAATGCAATCACCGGAATAAAGATATTGGTCCAGGACAAAGTCGTCAGATACTGTGCAAATCCAACCGGAAGGTTCGCCGTAATGGAAATGTAAGCCGGTTTGAAAAATCCTATCATATATCCAAAATAACAGATGATCATGGTAATTACAGGGTTCAGGATAAAGGGAATGCACATGATCGGATTATACATAATAGGATAACCGAAGATCACAGGCTCGTTAATATTAAACAGACCGGGCACGATTGCTGCCTTGCTGACTGCTTTCAGCTGTTCGGATTTCGAGAATAATCCCATCACGCAGAGCGCCAGTGTATTGCCGGTTCCGCCACAGCAATTGATAATACCGAATAACGCGATTGGCATAAATACAAGCGCCTGACCGGCCTCATGATTGGCATAGTTGGTTGCATAATACTGCATTAACGGTGCTGCGATTGCCGCATATACCGCCACTGTTCCATGTACACCCATTGTCCATAACAGACTGGCAATGATTACGATAATAATAATTCCGGGAACACTTGTCAGTGCTGCCAGCGGCATTCCCAGCAGACCGGTAATAAGTACCGGAAGCGCTGTCTGTGTCAATGCCACACAGCCATAACCCAATACCGTCCAGATAATCGCATTTACTACCAGAGGGATCGGAGAACGGAAGGTATCCTGCAGAAATTCCGGAACCGCATCCGGCATCTTGATAACCAGATGATGCTTTTCAAAAAAATGTGTCAATTGTACGCTGGTCAGCGCTACAATAATGGCTACAAACATACCCTTCGCATCAAGCGCCATGGTATCCATTCCGGTAAAAGTTCCGCCCGCTTCCCCGGCCAGATCTACTGTTTTGATCGGCGCGGCTGCAATCAAAAAGATCAGAATCGAATTCAGTCCTGCCATCAGCGCCTGCATTTTTAAAGACTTTGCATAAGAATAGGCAATGGTAAAAGCTACATACAGCGAAATAAATCCCATAGACACCTTATACGGCACCATAAGTGCACTATAGATTCCGGAACTCTGATCGATAATACCGATCGTCTGTAATATGACTGCCAGTAATTGGAATACCGCTCCCAACAATATTACACCCATTACCATCATCATACCGGAGGAAATCGCCTGTATTCCCTTATTTCCCACTACTTTTTCCCCTGCTTTTTTCACCCATTGCATGGGCTTGCTTTCATAAAAATTTGCCATACCTTTACTCCTTCCCTGTTGAAATACCTTCTTTTTACGTTTTGCAGACTTATTGATACAAGTCTTCCACCTGCTTCATAATATTGGCCACATTACCGATTGCATAATCATATGCCGGAATCACCGCAATAGGTTTTTGCGTATTTTGCTCGATCTCACCCTTTTTATAAGATACCTGCGGTCCCAACAGAATGACATCATAATTTTTGTACACATCTTCATATGCTGACATTCCCACTGCTTCGATCTTCAGAGAAATTCCCTGTTCCTCTGCATATTTTTCCATCTTACGCATCAGAATTCCGGTAGACATCCCACCTGCGCAGATCAATAATACTTTTCGTTCCATACGATTCCTCCTTGCTTTTCCCTACTTTTGATATAAAACGATCATTTCCCGGATCAAATCCAGTGCCAGTGCACTTCCCATCAGATGATCCTGCGCATGACACAATAAAATACTTACCTGCGTCACTTCTCCGGACGCATCCATTTTCAACAGTTCTCTGTGAGATTCATGTGCTGTTTGAAGACTCTCTTCTGCCTCCTTCAGAAGTTTCTCTGCGTCTTCGAAATTTCCTTTTTTCGCCTCCTGCAGTGCAGCGAAGGCATCTGATCTTGCCTGTCCGGAATTGGCTATGATCATCATCGCGATTTCTTCTAGCTTTTCCTGCATATTTTCTTCCATTTTGTAACCTCCTATTCTTAGAGCTGATATATGATCGTCAGAATATTTGCTATCTCATCATCATTGATAATGACATGAAATGTCTTTTCCAACGGTTTTACTATTTTAAGCAGTTTTTTAAATTCCTTGTCATATTGAAGCAATATTGCTGCTTTTCTGGGATTTGTGGCAACTTCCTGTTTTGCAAGCAGCCTGTCAATACAACAGGAAATATGAATCAACAAGCCGGCTTCCGCATCCAAAGATAACTCCCTAAGCGCCGCATTGATTTCTTTCATAATATCTGGCAGTATTTTTCTCAGCTTTTCAATATCGGTGTGTGTCAACTGTTCTCCCAGATATGCAAACATTGCATCATAATCTATCTTTGCTTTTGCCTCTTTTTCCAGTCGGAGCAATCTTGGAAGACTCTCTTTTCTGGCTCCGAATACTTCACTGATCGGCAGGAAGGGAATTGCAAACATTCCCGGATCATAGGTTCCCACAATGCACTGAACCACTCCCGTGGTCATCAGGTGTTTCAGGTTATCACGCAACAGTTCTTTGTCTGTAACCGACATCGGGATCACCTCTGTATCTTCCAACTGTCCATATTTTTCGATGTAACGTTTCAGTTCCTCTGCCCCGCCTTTCCCGGTGGTACAGAGCGTTACAATGTATTTTCTGTAACAGTCCAGACCATCTATACTCTCCACTGTGCTTTGCAATATCTTGTCGGGATCATTTTCTGTAAGGGTCCGCCTTGCAAGCTCAATTCCAAGTGTAGTTACCGGAACTCTGACCTGCCGGATTGGAATTTCCAGTTCATTTTCTATCTCCAGAAGCATTTCTCCCAAAAAACTACTATCATAGATGACCAGAATTCCCTTGCCCTGCTGCACTTTTTTCAGGAAATTTCTCAGTGTCCCATATACCTCTGCGGAGGCTCTCTCACTGGTAATTTCATAAGAAAAAATATTATCCAGCTTTGTCATGTTACTGACCGTCTGTGCTATGGAGGAAGCTATTCCCACACCGTAGAATGCAAATATCAATACCGGTCTTGCATTTTCCGTCTTTTCCTCATTTTGATAGCACAAAAACATTGTGAGAAGTAAGATTTCTTCCATGGACAATTCCACTGCGTATTCTGCTTTGATCTGTTCTGCAAGTTCTTCGCTTAGCAGATATTCTGCTCTGTGATATACCAGTATTTCTGCAATACTTTCTTTGTCCGGAGCACTTTTTTCTCTTTTTCCCGTAATCACTGCATTGAGATGAAGGCACAGCCCATATAGTACAGACGGAGAGAAATTACGTTTCAGCTGTTCCTTTGCCTTTTGCAAAAATGCTTCCACAATATTGATCAGCTTTTCTTCCACCAGGATTTCCAACTGTTTTTTATCCGTCACATCCTGTATCAGGGCTTTCCGATATTTATCAAAAGTCCTTTCTACCTCCATGCTCAGCAAAAGGTTGATCTCTTCCTCCTCTATTCCTGTCTCCTTTAATGCTGCTGCCTTCCGGCTGATTCTGTCATATAGTGTTCCGTCTTCCGGCCTGCTGACCCGGATTTCTTTTCCGCTGAACGTGAATCTCTGTTCAAAATCGATCAACTCCTCTGCTTCTCTCCGGTACTTTAACATGCCTTTGCGCACATTATTGGAAAAATCGCTGATAAATAATGAAATATCTCCTGTTTTCCCATATTCTCTCACATAGGCATTGGCGCAGCCGATCTTGATATCTCCTTTGAGCTGATAATAATTTGCTTCACACTCATAGAAAAGCAGGCATGTCATCAAATCTCCTCTGACGATCAGCGGTCTCTGTATCCGCACAGCCTCTTTGGAAAAAAGGTGTTTTATCATTTCCATCCGTTCCCTCAGCGGCCGCTCCGACAATGTCGGTAACTGTAACTGTACTGAAAATTCTGCCAGGAACTCATCCGACAGCTGTTCTTTGTCTGTACAGCTTACCGCCACCGCATATTTTCTGGATGGTGACTGCAGATACTCCAGCACCCTTTTTCTGGCTCTCGGGCTTAAAAACTGAATATTATCGAAAAATACAAAGCCCTGCTCCGACTGTTTCCAGCTGTCATCCGACTCAGCACTGACTTCTCCGCCTGCTGCATAATCGTGGCAATCGATGTGAAGAAACGGAGCATTTTCCGGCAGAATCTTCTGTTCCACCGCAAAACGGTACATTCTTTGTGCCAAGCGGCTCTTACCGGTTCCACGGGCTCCCACCAATAACGTATTGAGACTTCGCTGTGGATAGAGTACTGCTGCCTTTGCCAGCTGAATGGTCTGCCTCAGACTTCCGTCCGCTCCGATCAAATCAGAAAAGCATTCTTCCAATGTGCTTTCTTCTCTTCCAACCTTATAGAGAACCGGTCTGCCGTTACATTTTTGTATCCTGCCTTCCTGTACCAGAAGATTCAGTATGCTGCTTACATTCGTTCGCTGTAGTTCCATGGCATCCGCTATGTATGCGGTGGATATTCCTCTGTCTGCCTTTTCATCTGCATGAAGTCTGATAAAGTCATATACCTTTTCTTTGTTTGATTTCATAGGGTGCATCTCCTTTTCAACGTTTGCATCTATGTGTATATCCAAAGAAAATTATACACTCTATACAATATGCAATCTATCATTTTCCGAATATTTCGTCAAAAGAAGTTGTGTATCTGTTTTTGTCATAAAAAATATATTTGTTCATTGATTTTCATGATTTTTATTATGATTTTTTGGTACTTTTTTACAGAACCATAAAAAGAATCCGGATGAAGGATCATTCGGATTCTTTTTAGTGTATATGATTTTATTTTGTTTTTCAGAAGTGTATAAGTTTTTTGTTATGGTGTTGTGAATTCTATCGGCTGCGCATCTTTTCCATACGCATCCCATGCCTGCAGATACTCCTCCTCGGTGCTTTCCACACGCTGTCCCCGGCTGTCCAGACGATAATAGGTTTCATTGCCGTTCTCGTCAAAGCTTTCTGTATTGGAACCGGTCAGTACCAGCTGTCCGGTCGCTGTATCAAGGTTGTACACTTCGATGCTGTGTCCGGAGGTCACGTAGAACCCAGACATTCCGACGCAGATCGGATATGCGGTTCCCTCACTTAGGAGCTCGCCGATCTGCACCGGTGTTCCATCTGCTCCGCTGCCGTAGACGTAACAGTACATGGCATAGGTATGCTCTCCGTCCTGATAAATCCCGTCCGACAATAACAACAGAGTCGTATCACCAAGCTTTACCTGCGCATACGCTGCATCTCCCTTTCCTGTTACAAAACCGGCGGTTGCACCGTCCTGCATATTCATCCATGTAGTAGTATTACCATTCTGCATTGGGATCCAGCCGGCAGGATTCTCCGCTGCCTGTTTCTCCTGCTCTGCCGCACTTGCTTCCTTCACCGCCTCTGCCTGTTCTCTCTGTTTATCCAGTGCCTCCTGCAATGCGGCGTCCGTCTCCTGTTGTGCATTGACTTCGTCTGCGCTTGCGACATTCCCGGCATCCACACCGTTTTCGCTCTTTCCGGCCTCATTCGTCAGCAGGATTGTGGTTGTCGTCCCCTGCTTTGGATTCGTCAGAAAACATACCGCTACGATCACACAGACCACCACAGCGGCAAGCACCACCCAAAAGGTCGGCTTCTTATAATTCAATATCTCTTTCACTCTCTTTTTCACCCCTGCTTCCCCAAAGGCCAACGGGCATACCGTCACCAGCCGCCTTTGCATACTACAGGAAAGCAGTGCATAGGAATAGTCTTTTCGCTCCTGAGGATTCAGCTTCTTCACCGCGCTCTCATCGCATGCCAGTTCCAGATCGCTGCAGAACAGGATGTACGCTGCCCAGACAAAAGGGTTGAACCAGTGAATCGCTAAGATCAGAAATCCGAGCGGCTTCCACCACTGGTCGCCCCGTTTCAGATGCGCCTGCTCATGAGCAATGACGTAAGGGTACTGCGCTTCGTCCATACTGGAGGACAGATAGATCTTCGGCTTATGCAGTCCCAGGATAAAAGGAGATTTTACCTCATCACAGATCCACAGGTTCTCCCGCAGCCACATAGCTTCCGCTACCTGCCTCCGCACCCTGACGTAACTGTATACCGCATAGCCTGCAAAAAGAATCACACCTGCCAGCCAGAGAATCGAGAATGCAGATAATAGCCGTTCCGGTATTCTCCATACTCCGGTCGGAAGTGGGGAAGTTGAGCAGAGCATTGGTCTTTGTTATCATTACAAATTATTCTCGGACTGATACTGCTGATACTTTCCTTCCTCTATCAGAAGTTGAAAGGAGTATTCTTTAAAAATGATGAAGCCGAAACGGACTAATCTTCGTTGTACTTATAACAATGATAAAGGCTGCCTGCTCTTTTATAGAACGGCAGCCTTTACTTATTAATTGGCCTATCTGTTGACGACTTATTCTTGTGAGAAACGTTTTACCTGTTCCTCGATCAATTCCTTGTCGTCAAAGTAGTTAATCTTCATAGCCTTCTTGACATCTGCCAGTGTTTCGGCGGCGGCAGCTCTGGCTACTTCACATCCTTTTTGCAACATCTCGTAAACGGCAGGAATGTCTTTGCTGAATTCTTTGCGGCGGTTACGGATAGGTTCCAGTGTCTCTTGCATGATAGCGTTCAGGAAACGTTTCACTTTCACGTCTCCCAGTCCACCGCGTTGGTAGTGTGCTTTCAGTTCAGCGAGATTCGGGTAATCCGGCAGATAACGTTCAAAATGTTCCGGACGGCAGAATGCGTCGAGGTATGTGAAGACGGTATTGCCTTCAATCTTTCCCGGATCCTGCACGCGGAGGTGTCCCGGATCGGTATACATACTCATGATCTTCTTCTGGATTTCTTCCGGTTCTTCGGACAGATAGATACAGTTGCCGAGTGATTTGCTCATCTTGGCTTTACCGTCAGTACCCGGCAGACGCAGGCAGGCAGCATTGTCCGGCAACAGGATTTCCGGTTCCACCAATGTCTCGCCATAGATATAGTTGAAACGGCGGACTATTTCGCGTGCCTGTTCGAGCATCGGTTCCTGGTCTTCGCCTACGGGGACAGTCGTTGCACGGAATGCAGTGATGTCCGCAGCCTGACTGATAGGATAAGTGAAGAAGCCTACGGGAATGCTTGCCTCGAAGTTACGCATCTGGATTTCCGATTTCACGGTCGGGTTACGTTGCAGGCGGGATACGCTTACAAGGTCCATATAATAGAAGCTAAGTTCGCATAGCTCCGGTATCTGCGACTGGATGAAGATAGTAGCTTTGGAAGGGTCGATTCCGCATGCCAGATAGTCAAGAGCAACCTCGATAACATTCTGACGTACCTTCTCTGGGTTGTCTATATTGTCTGTCAATGCCTGCGAATCGGCAATGAAGATAAACATCTTACTATAATCACCCGCGTCCTGCAGGTCAACTCTGCGTTTCAGTGAACCTACATAGTGCCCGATATGGAGTCTTCCGGTAGGACGGTCACCAGTAAGTATGATTTTCTCTTTTCCCATTGTTATTACCTTATTATAATAGATTGAGCGGCAAAGATACAGATAAAAACTGAAAGATGTATCAAAATGGGGTCACTTCACTGTAAAAAAGTGAACGTTTCTTTTTGTCATGTGCAAAATATGTCGTTACTTTGCAC
>OGQF01000264.1_pt1 | contig 44948 bp, 35 predicted proteins | sample 1553141 | NCBI WGS metagenome assembly OGQF01 (sample SAMEA2580005, study PRJEB22360) | human gut metagenome | biome: human gut; feature: human-associated habitat; material: faeces | place: Denmark | collected 2008/2010
CTTTTTCTACAGAAGGTGAAACTTCAATATCTCTAGGATCTACTTTAGTCGTATCACCAATTACACCACAGATAGTCACATCATGACCTACAACTAAATGAGTTTCTAATCCTTTTTCTTCTACCTTAGCCTGGATTTTCTTCACATCTTCTTCACTTGTTTTTGGTTTGAATACAATAATCATAATCTTTTCTCCTCTTATCTTCTACCTGTATAAATAAAAGACTCTCATCCTATAAGGACGAGAGTGTATCTTCGTGTTACCACCTTATTTTATATATCTATCACTAGATATATCTCAACGAGTACTATCATACTCTGACAATATAACGGTTGTGACCGGAAACGCCTACTTCATTCAACGATCTACTCCAAGATGAATTCAATATCCCTCAAACATCCTTTTACACCAGCCAAGGATTCTCTATGCTTCTTTGAGATATCTACTATTTCTTTTCATTGTATTTATACTTAGTAGTTCTTAATTTGTGAACTAATCATACTGAATAATTACACTCATGTCAACTGCTTTTTCTATTTTTCTTATACTTTTACACAATATTTATGTATTATCTAAATATTATACTTTAATCAGATTAATACAATAGTAACTAGAACCATTCTTACAATACAGGGCAGGTATGCTTTTTGAAAGTTGATCTACTTTACCAATGACTTCTAATTGATATTTTATTGTTTCACCTGATACAGTATGAATAGTAAGTTTATCCCTATTCTTTAATAACTGCACCTGTTTCAATAATGATTCTGGAATGATTATATTCTTATTCTTATAATGTGGAAGGCTTTCTTCATGACCTATAACCCACTTGATATCATTGACTTGAAGTATCGCATATATATCATGTCCATCTATATCTAAATAAGCATCCTCAGATGAAATATATGAATCGGGGATTAATTGTTTTGTTTGAGTATATAGTGTTTGTATATCCTTTATTTCTTTATTCTGTCGATAGAATGAATAACCAAATAAAGCACAAGACACTAGGATGCAGAAACATCCTAGTGTCATTAATAATTGACTAATCTTTTTCATGTCTAAATAGAGTTCCTACTATAAGTAAAAATAATCCTGATAAAGCCATTAATGTGACCCAGTGATTCATTCTTGTAGTATCCCCTGTTTTTACATGAGAACCAGTACTAGATGTACTTGTATTAGTAATAACATATTCTGTTTTTGCATCATTACTACTTACTGATACAATACCCTTATACCCTTTTACATTCTTTTCTTTAATACTGTAGTTCATTACTTGTTCAGTTTTCCATGAATAAGCATAGTTATGAGCTGCATCTAAAGTGATTGTTTTAAGAAATGTATTTCCATCATAGAGTTCTACTTCTATTGACTTAGGATGAGTTGAACCATTGTCTTTCCACTGTTTAATAATTTTATATTCATGAGAATGAACTTCTGAATATTTCACAAAATTAATAGATACATCATACTTAGTACCTTGTGGTAAAGAAATAAGATAAGGTAAATAAGTATATGTCTTACCATCTATTACTAAATTATCTGCCACAACCAAATAAAGACCTGTATTTAAGTTTGAATAAGTTAAAGTAGGAGAAGTTGTTGTCTTAGTCATACCTTCTTTATTTGCAGCATAACCTTTTAAAGTCATAGCTGCATTTTTTAATTCTTCGCTTGTTTCTAGCTTATTTAAATCAATAGAACTATTTTCTGCATCTTTAAATTCATCTGTATATTCATAACTGCCATCTTTAGAAACACTTGCAACACGATATAAATGAACATTTAGCCCTGATAAACATTCATTAAGTGTAAGTGAACAATTCTTGTTCACATCAACAGCAGTTACCTGGAATATATTAAATACAGTCACTGATAATAAAATTGTCATACATAAAAGTAATTTCTTTAATCTTTTTCCCATAATAAGTGCTATTTAGTCCTTTCTTTTTGTTTCTTTGATGTGAGATACCAGATAAATGCAATAATAATTGCAAGAGCGATCCAGAATATATCAAGAAGTACTGGGTCTGTTTTAACTAGATCTCTTCTAATTCTTAGATTTGTCTTATTAATACGATGACCTCTGACAAGTAGTCTATGTGTATTGACACCATAAGGTGTACAAGTCATAAGTGTACAGTAGTCCTGTCCTTCTACAATCTTTAAATCATCTTTTTCTGTAGGAAGAACAGTTTTAATTTGATCGACCTCATAATAAAGAGTTTGATCTAATATCTGAAGCATGAATGTATCACCTATCTTTAACTGATCAATATCAGTGAAAAGCTCGGCACTTGGTAATCCTCTATGTCCAGATATAACACAATGAGTACTTTCTCCGCCCACTGGTAAGGATGTACCTGGGATATGTCCTATCGCAATCTGTAAGATTTCAGCATCTGTTCCATGATAAATAGGAAGTGATACATTGATTTTAGGGATTTCTACATAACCCATCATCCCTGTTCCTGTGACATCTAGAGTCTCATTATATATTTTTTTCTCGTCATCATTCAAAGCATACATTGTATGTCTTAAATTTTTGTTGTATAAAATGGCATCATTCCAGAGCTTTTCATACTGTTTTTCAGTCAGGTCTTCGACCTTTTTCTCATATCCAGCAATCGCCCTGGTCTGATGTCTTTGATTCCAATAATTACTAAAGCTTGGATAAATAAGTAAGGAGAGTCCTGCAATAAAAAGTATTCCGATAAATAGATTAATTATCTTCTTTTTCATTATAGGACATCTCCTTTCTATTTTAAATTATTTATTTTCAGCTTTTTTCTGCATTAATAAGAATGCACCTGCTGCAAGAATTAAGATTACACCAGCAGCATATAGAATTGTAGTACCCATACCACCAGTATTTGGAAGTTCAGAACCTTTGTAGTTTACTACATTTGCAGTTAATGTACCTTCATTTATGTTAGTAGCAAATTCAATTTCACCACTAACTTTATCACCATTTAATTCAGTTAACGTTGGATTAGCAGAAGCTGTATCATGAGATGCGACAATAGAGAATGTTATTGGATGCATTGTGTTATATCCATCTGGAGTTTCTGTTTCTGTAAGAATATATTTACCATCATCTAAACCTGTGAATTCAAAAGATGTTCTGTCACGATCTACATCTGTAATTTTGTATTCTTTTACTAATTCAGTTGAGCCATTTTCAAGTACTTTTTCTAATTTAAATGCTGCACCTGTTAAAGGCTGATGACTAGAATTTATCTTATTAATTACTGTTATGAAATGACCGTTGTCAAGACATAAATCAACTTTCATAATATTTCTATTAAGTTTTATCATCAAGGGCATAGAAAGACCTCAAATCATATAGATTCTGCGACAGTTAACCAAACTGTAATACGTGGATTGGGACCAAAAAGTTAATGGTTCGTCGACAGCCCTATAATCTGTGCACTTGGATCATTGCTTTCATTATTCTTACTAAATCGCGACTTTCAGTAAGAACTCACAATGCCATAAAGTAATTATCTTAGATAGCTGAACCTGTACTATTAATTTGAAGTCCATCTATGCCTTCGATGTTGGAGTATTTTGTCTATTTAACGGCACTTCATTTCCTTTCTTTTAAACTTGAAATATTAATAAAGATTATTATGAGATATGACCTGTCTCTATTCCCCATACAAAACATGCAAGCTCTCTTGCGACTGCTGTAATTGCGATATTTCTTTTAACTCCTCTAAAAATCATACGATGATACTTCTTCTGTAATCTAATAACTGCCTTGTCTGCATAATCTATAACCTTTACATCCTGATCTTTCTGTTTTGATTTCACTTTTTTGCCTTTTTTGCCTATAGTCCCTCTTACAAGTACCTGAGCAGCTTCTATGAGAGTCGTTCTAATCATACTGTTTCCTTGCTTGGTGATGCTCAGCCTATGATAAGATTCACCGCTTGAATCTTCACCTGGTGTAAGACCGCAATAAGACGCAAAGGCATTGGCAGTAGGAAATCTATCAAAATCAGATGTTTCAGCATGCATGGTCATAGCTGCAATAGTATCAATACCCTTGATACAGCGCAATTGACCTATCTTCTCATTGTATGTTTCCTTCTGAGATAATTCTTCCAATCTATATTTAAATCTTTCTATCTTTTCAGTTAGGATTTCAAGCTGTGATAGATATTCATCAAGTATTTCTCTATACATATCACTTAGTTCAAGTTCCTTAAGCCACTTAATATGAGCTGGAACCCATTTTGATTTGCCAGGATAATGATGACCGAATCTCAAGAGGAATGCATTAATATGCTGCTTAACCTTCTTTAGTTCAATCTTAAAGTCATGCATCATTCTTATGTATTCTTTGATTTCTACATCTTCGTCTGTTGGAACATAAACTGATTTATAAGTTCCATTAGCTAGGTTAGCTGCAATATTTTTCGCATCTCTTCTATCATTCTTCACCACTTTATTTTTTGCAGAACGATGCATAGTTGATGGTGCAAGAATATCACATTCAATACCTTTTTCAGCTAACTGCCAGTAAAGAGAATAGCCAAGGCATCCTGCTTCATAGCCTGTCTTGATCTGAACATCATCACTGTCAACTGATTTCTTGGCGTTCTCAATGAACTTGATGATAAGACTGACATCTGCAGGAATCTTAGTTTCACCAATAATCTCACCAGTTTCTTTCAATAATGCACATAAACTGTATGTCTTCTTATGGACATCCATTCCAATATAAATTATACTTTTCATAGTGACCTCCTATTGTCGTTATGGTAACAACTCACTTTTTGTTTTCTATTCTTATTATGAGTTTAAATCCACGTTTTGACAACTAGGAGGTCATTTCATATTATCTGTCTTATAAGTAAATACGATTACTTTATCTTCTGGTGTCTGACCTTTAGATCCACCCTGAGTACTATTTGGGTTATTAGAGAATTCCATATACATTGTATTTGGATTACCTGCAGAACCAATGGCTGCGTTGTCATTTAATTTAGCTGTATATTCAACTCTTACTTTTGATATATCTTGACCTAAAGCTTTTACGTCATGAATAGTCACATCAAAAGAATGACCATCAGTTGTTGGATTTGTAATTGTATACATATCTGCGGTAACTGGATCCGTATTGTCATTTACATATACTTTAACAGAAGATGCATTAAATGTTAAACCATTAGATAAAGTATCATGGAATACTAACTGATAAGCACTATTATACTCGTTATAATCAGTCGCCACATGACCTGTTAACTGGAATGGAACTTCATCTCCAATATCATAGTCTGCAGAATCCTGCCAACCTGTTGTTTTACCTGTAAAATCATTTGTATCCTTTACTTTCTTTTCTGAAGTAGGAACACTTGATTTTACTTTTGCAGATATATCATTACCTACAACTTCTAAAATAAATTTAGTATAAGAATCCTGTCCAGATACTGAATCATCTTGATCCTTTACTAAATAATAACCTGGTGTCAAATTGTTAATCTTATAGTTTTCACCTTCTACTACACTTCTTGTACCAGATGCTGTATTCAAATATTTAGAAACAGCATTTGCAAAAGTTACCGCAGCAGGTCTATTACTCTCTAAGCTCCTAGCCTTATCCTGAGCATTACCAAATTCTGTCTTACCTGCTTCAGTCACACCACTACCCCAAGTGATATTAGATAGTGACTTGCCGTCTTCTGATAAATCACCTGCGAAAATCTGGTATGCTTCAAAAATATGACCAGATTTAGCACCGGTAATAGTAATAGAACCATTACCTTCTGCTTTTACTACTGATGGCATAGCAATTGCCATAACCATTGCAAATGCAAGTATGAAACTTGCAAATTTCTTAAATAGTTTCATTTCCTTCTCCTCCCTTTTATCCTTTATAAAACCATTTTCTCAATGAAAAAATAAATAAGAATTTGTTACTACGTGATAGAGCCCTCCTTCTTTTTCAGATTTACTATATAAACCAATAGAGTTGTTGTAATAAACAGAGCACCTATTGCGTAATAACCTAACTTACCAAAACCTCCAGTACTTGGAAGTTCTGTACTGTCTAACTTCTTGTTTGTGACAGTAATATCTCCTTCTAGAATACCATTGTTGTTATAAAAAACCTGATATCCTGAAGGAACTTCTTCTTCGATTGTATATATATAATCTTTTCCATTTACCTGATTAGGTAGATCATTCTTTGCCCATGTATGACTCCAATCATTAGAATCATCCAATGTGACTGTATCGATCACTTTCTTGTCTGTTTTATACTCTTTATCATAATCATACTCAACTGGACGACCGTTATTAGCATTAAGCTTGATTCTCAACCCCATATTCGGTGTGACATTATTGATGGTTAATATGACACGTCCATACCATTGACCTTCATTAGAGAAGCTATAATTAGTCGCTCCTGTAACTGATACTCGTTGTTTTTCATCACCAGGATTACACTCAACAGGAAGAGTCATCTTAATAGATCCACCTCTCCTTACGACAAGTGTCTTATCATCTACAATTTTTTCACCTTCCCAATTAAATTCTGTATAAATATACGGATTGACTGTCACACCAGTCGGAGTCCTAATATTCTGAATCAAGTTTACTTTGATTGAATCCGGATGCTGAGTAATCTGTTTGTTTTCAGAATCTACCCATACCTTGCGTACATTCACATTACTTGTATGGTTTGTGATATACATATAAACTTCTTCATTGTTATTAAAGAAATGTGCTTTATTGATATCTGCTTTCGCATTTTGGAAAACAGTCTTCATTTTTTCTTTAGTTGATGCTATTGTCTCATGTTGATTTTTTCTAACTAATACAAAGTAATAAGGCTCATTTGATAAATCATAATTAACTGGTGCTCTTGTTTCGGTCAATCTATAAATAGTTCCTCCATATAATATCTGATGGCTTTCATCACCTTGGAAAATGATTTCACCATTTTCTTTTGTCTTAATTGATTTATGATCAAATGCAACATTTCTAGTAATATCTATCCATTGATTTGTAGCTTCATCAAATTTTGCCAGGTTGAATTCTGCACCCGTTAAACGTTTAGTATAATCTTTATCATCCACTTTGTGGATTTTCAGCTTACCTTTTTCTGCAGTTGCAGAAGAACTTAGATTCATAACATTTGTATTAACTGAAGACTCAAATTGACCATTAAGTGTAGCACTATTGCTTATTTGATAATCACCTGCAATATTACCTTCATCCACTACATAAGTATATTCAAGAACACATGCAAACTCATCTGGCACAATAACACTAATCTCGTTGTTAATATCATCATACGCAATTCTATATAAACTAGAATCAACTACTTCACCATGATAATTATTATCTCTATTGCTTAAATCTAAGTAATAAAGCTTAGTCTCATCCAGACTTAAAGTTGCACTTGCTCCTGATGGTAAAGTAAGTCTATCCTTTAATGTCAATGTATCATATTTTTTATCTAAATCTTTACTAGCTGGATTAATGACCACATTGTATTTCACTTTACCAGTTGGTGTTCCATCATCATTATAAATCTGAGCACCTTTTTTCTGAACTTCACTTAATTCTCTTGTCATTTCCGTCGTCTGACTATCAGAGTTATTTCCCCATTTCACCTTATTTCTATAAGTCTTTTGCGTTTGGTTTGGATCATTCCATGAAGTATCATCACTTACCTTCATTTGATAAGTTAACTGAATTGTACGTCCAGAACCACTGCCACTGTTTAAGTTATAGTTATATCCTCTAGGAATAGTGATATGAATCTGTCCACCTGCAACAGCTACAGTTGGCCTCTTATTAGCAGTAAGATCATAAACATACATATTATGTTCACTATCCCAGCCAGAAGGATCTTTATCCTGCAAAGTTGGATCCCAACTTTCAATCTTAGAATAAGAATAATAATCATTACCATAGAATGCAGCTTGTAGACTTCCATCTACATATTTAGCACCTTCTGGCATGATATCTGTTAAATTGATAGCTTCATTATCAGTTAAATCTGTATTAATAAGAACTCGATAATAAAGAATACCATTTGTTTTTTCTAAATCAGCTGAAACAGTACCATTCTGATATGTAATTCTATCACCATATTCTGACTTAACACCACCCTGCTTCACTACAGGTTTAGGCTTTGAATAAGAATGTGTTGAAACCTTTTCTAAATCATCTTTTTTACCTGTATTGCTGAAATTCCATGATTCTCCAGCTATCTGATGAGATGTATCTAGATTAGTAGAATAAGAATCAATAGATAAACGCTGTGCATTTGTAATTGTTTGACCATTTCTAGGTCTTACCTTTATTTCAAATGATTTAACATGCGTTGTACTATCAGTCGCTTCTATTACTTTTCCATCTGCGTCCTTATAAATAAATTCAAAGTCTACAGAATTATCTAAATATCCATTATTAGAATTCAAATGAACATTCTGCCTTAATTCAGCATCTAATTCTGATGCAATCGCATAATGCGTATCTCTCTTCGTGTTACCATTTTCATCTATTGCATCTTTGATTGTATCAACATAAGTGAATTCAGTTAAATTACCTTCAGGAATAACTACAGAAGCATACCAATTATATTTTCTTTGTCCTTCTGCTGATACTGTTTCATTTCTCCATGATTTATCAACAACCCATGTACGATGTGTAACACCTACAACACCTGTACTTGTATACTCCTTATCACCTTTACCAATTGTAGAAGTATTATAAACATTACCATTTTTATTTGGCGCAGTTGTATAGTAAATCACTGTATAACTGTCATTTGAATTATCTGGGAATGTATAATCAATATTTTTACCATTTGGAGTGATTGTTTCAGCATGTCCTGAACTATCAGTTATCTCTATATTTCCTGAGAATTCAATACCTTCTGGAAGTGTATCTTTCAAATGATAACCACTAATATTCTGTTTTCCTGCATTAACATTAATCTGCCATTTGATTAATCCACTAGACTGATCATACCAGCCTCCCTTAGAAATCATTGTCTTAGAAATGACGGTAGTTGTACCAGTCCATCTTTCAGGTTTTTTATCAGTTGTATGTGTATATGCATGAACATTATTTTTGATTTCAGAGTATCCATTTGTTTCAGTCTTGCTTTTTTTTACATTCGCACTATATTCAATAATATACTGCTCACCTCTTTCTAGTCTATCTAGATTATCATATGTAAAAGTCTGCTGACCATCAATTGTTTTTATACTTGGTTTTTTATCAGTTACTTCCGTTCTTGTACCATCTGCTGATACTTTATACAGTTTCATGCTTTTTTGATTATATGTGCCATTCGCATTTGTATTAGATACAAAGTTATCTGTGATTGTTAATGTTTCACCTGTTCCATTCTTTGTAGAGGCTACAATTTGATAATTGATTTTTGATTTATCTTTACTAAGTATTGCTTGTTTCTTTAAGTCTAAATCATAATTATCTTTCTTTTTAGTAACGATAATCTTTTCTGTATCATTTCCAAAGTTAATTTCATCCTTATCACCATCACCAGTTTTGGAAATAGTACCTTCAAATTGAATATCGCCAATAAAAGCTTCACCATCCGCAAAATCATTATTAAATTCAATAAGAATTCTTCCATCTGTTTTGATGATATAATGTCCTACTTCCTCACCACGCTGTCTTACCTTACCTCTATGTTCTTCTGTTGGCCTAACACCATCTGGAAGCTGGTAATAGATAACCTTATTGTTTTCATGTACAGTATTTGGTGGCAATTGATAACTTAAACTCACCTGTACCTGATCGCCCTCAGTAAAGGTATTGTTTTCTACCTTCTGCCAATGCCCATTCACCATTTTCATAACAGTAGCATAAGTTAAATAATTTCCAAAATCTACCGATTGATCTGTTATTTCAATATTATCTTCTTGTATTTCTTCTTCATTTTGATAATTATCTGAACCAGCATAAGTCGCATAGTTACTTGCAGTAACAACCTTTTCCACTCCCTGTTCATTCATCTGATTAATAACTGTTGTTTCAACAGGTTATTCAATATACTTATTTAATTCAATTGTCTTTTTATTAAATGAGATTGTTGAAGTACCGTTTGTATCATATGTAATATGAGATGAGTCTGTATCCAATACCAATGCAATCTTTAATTCATTTTCTGCATTCACATTGATATGTTCTTCATCAAAGTTCATAGTCAATACATTGTTTTTAATCTCATAGCTACCAATTGAATTCACTAGATCATCTTCTAGATAAAGCTTATTTGTTTGAACATCTTCTACCTTTAGCTGTTCTGGTAAGCTATAAGTCAATGTTTCATTCTTTACAATTGTATTATCTGTTTCTTCTATTCTAGCAAGTGTTCCTTTAGGAAGAGTTGCCTTGATAGTAATAGAAAGAGGTGTTTGATCTTTAAGATATACATCAGTTGTATAATCTTTCATAGAACCTTCTTCTTGATACTGTAAAGTTGTATCAGTTATTAATGATGTAAAATCATCCATTCTTGCACTATTAATATAAAAGAACGCAATAGCCGCCAAAAAAACTAAGCAAAAAGATAACAGCATCTTTTTGCTGCCAGGCTTGTTTAAAATATTAAAATCTGTCATATTCTCTCCTTTATTTTAATAAATAGAAAAGCGTGTAATCGGATAAACCCTCATGACAACTTTTCCGATAATTTGTTTTTGATCAATACATCCTAAATCTCGCATTCTAGAATCAATAGATTGAGTTCTATTGTCTCCAAGTACAAAGACTTTTCCATTAGGCACGGTATAGGGAAAGACTTCATCACGTAATGGATTGTCTTTTCTACTTGTTAGATAGTCTTCTTCTAGTTTCTTATCATTCACAAATACATAGCATTTTGTATCAATATTAACTTCATCGTTACTTAAGGCAATAACTTTTCTTACAAGAAGCTTATTGTTGTATTCAAAAGCGATTAAGTCGCCCTGTTTAAAAGATTTTGTTTTTTTAATACATACATAATCATTATTCTTTAATGTAGGGCTCATAGAGTTTCCTTCTACCTTATAAAATGGACAGAAAGTAGTAATCAGAAACATTATGATGCAAATGATAATTAAACTAATAAAAGTTATTTTCTTCTTCATATAAGCACCCTTTTTAAGTTTTTTTGTTAATTTTTAGAAAAAAAACATACGAAAAAATATCATAGATATAATTTAAAAACAATTAATTTGATACATATTGTAACAGGTAACACTTATTTGAAACATCGTTGTACCTATTTTTTTACTTGTAATTTTCTTCCAATGGAATTTACTTATAATATATACCGATAATATCGATAGTTTTATCTCTTATATAATTAAAAATAGAAAGAAAAAAGTAACTATTCACTTTATAATAGTTACTCGCTACATATATACGTAACACTAATTGTTATTTGTGTTGGTAGTCAAATAAAAAAAAGAATAACTGTTCCTAATGGAACAGTTAATTTTCAATCTCCTCTTTTGTAAGTATACCAACAATTCTCTCAACTGCATATAACATAGGGACACCAGAAGTAAGCGATCCAAGCTTCACTTTTCCATCTGCCACATAAATCACATCATCACATAGATGTTCCATAGCACCAACATTTTCACATGAAAGCAGAATCACTTGATAATGTTTACTTTTGTATTTTCTAATTTCTTCAAAAATCAAATCTTCTAGAGATTTATCATAGATGATCATAATAACTGAAGTTTCTCCTTCAGGAACATCCTGTGCGGGATAAAGATTATCCACAAACCCATAGCAGTAATATCCAATATGCGAAAATGTACGCGCTATATATATTGAAAAATCAGCACAATGTCTGAGTCCTAATACAAAAAAATTATCTGCATTCTGAATAATTTCTGCAACTCTTTGAATACCATCATGATATTGTTTAGTAGTTGTATATGCTACAAAACTCATAAAATTAGTACTATCTTGTTTTGCTTTAATTAATTCAGCATGAATATGATTTTTTAATTTGTATTTAAATTCTAAGAACCCTGAACATCCCATCTTTTTACAGAATCGTATGACTGTTGCTGTAGAAACATGTGTATCATGTGCCAATTCACGAATATTTTCATCAATGACTTTATCCCTATTCATCATGACATAATTGTATACCTGCGCTTCTGTCTCATTTAAACTACTGACTTGAGTGTATGTAAAATTCAAAATACTCACCCCCTATACCCACTGTGGCATTATTATATACCTAAATTTCTTCGAAATCATCTAAATAAGATATCAAATTCACGAAAGGTAAAACAATGACATCTAACACGTGTTTATCAAGTAAAATTTATATTTTTTTCTATATATATTAAGAATTAATACAAACTAGCAATAATTATTTAGTAAAATACTGTTATGAAATGACCGTTGTCAAGACATAAATAAACTCTCACAACATTTCTATTAAGTTTTATCATCAAGGGCATAGAAAGACCTCAAATCATATGGATTCTGCGACAGTTAACCAAACTGTAATACGTGGATTGGATACCAAAAAGTTAATGGTTCGTCGACAGCTCTATAATCTATCAACATGGATCATTGCTTTTATTATTCTCACTAAATCGCGACTTTCAGTAAGAAATCACAACGCCATAAAGTATTTATCTTAGATAGCTGAACCTGTACTATTAATTTGAAGTCCATCTATGCCTTCGATGTTGGAGTATTTTGTCTATTTAACGGCACTTCATTTCCTTTCTTTTAAACTTGAAATATTAATAAAGATTATTATGAGATATGACCTGTCTCTATTCCCCATACAAAACATGCAAGCTCTCTTGCGACTGCTGTAATTGCGATATTTCTTTTAACTCCTCTAAAAATCATACGATGATACTTCTTCTGTAATCTAATAACTGCCTTGTCTGCATAATCTATAACCTTTACATCCTGATCTTTCTGTTTTGATTTCACTTTTTTGCCTTTTTTGCCTATAGTCCCTCTTACAAGTACCTGAGCAGCTTCTATGAGAGTCGTTCTAATCATACTGTTTCCTTGCTTGGTGATGCTCAGCCTATGATAAGATTCACCGCTTGAATCTTCACCTGGTGTAAGACCGCAATAAGACGCAAAGGCATTGGCAGTAGGAAATCTATCAAAATCAGATGTTTCAGCATGCATGGTCATAGCTGCAATAGTATCAATACCCTTGATACAGCGCAATTGACCTATCTTCTCATTGTATGTTTCCTTCTGAGATAATTCTTCCAATCTATATTTAAATCTTTCTATCTTTTCAGTTAGGATTTCAAGCTGTGATAGATATTCATCAAGTATTTCTCTATACATATCACTTAGTTCAAGTTCCTTAAGCCACTTAATATGAGCTGGAACCCATTTTGATTTGCCAGGATAATGATGACCGAATCTCAAGAGGAATGCATTAATATGCTGCTTAACCTTCTTTAGTTCAATCTTAAAGTCATGCATCATTCTTATGTATTCTTTGATTTCTACATCTTCGTCTGTTGGAACATAAACTGATTTATAAGTTCCATTAGCTAGGTTAGCTGCAATATTTTTCGCATCTCTTCTATCATTCTTCACCACTTTATTTTTTGCAGAACGATGCATAGTTGATGGTGCAAGAATATCACATTCAATACCTTTTTCAGCTAACTGCCAGTAAAGAGAATAGCCAAGGCATCCTGCTTCATAGCCTGTCTTGATCTGAACATCATCACTGTCAACTGATTTCTTGGCGTTCTCAATGAACTTGATGATAAGACTGACATCTGCAGGAATCTTAGTTTCACCAATAATCTCACCAGTTTCTTTCAATAATGCACATAAACTGTATGTCTTCTTATGGACATCCATTCCAATATAAATTATACTTTTCATAGTGACCTCCTATTGTCGTTATGGTAACAACTCACTTTTTGTTTTCTATTCTTATTATGAGTTTAAATCCACGTTTTGACAACTAGGAGGTCATTTCATATTATCTATCTATTCGTTACAGCCTCTTTATTCATTTCTTTTACACTTTGTCTTTTACGTATTGTGAATGGCACAATTGAGCGTGTCGCAAACATGGTAGGTGTTTCTATATGTTTAATAAGTTGGACTACTGCTTCCATGCCTAACTGATTTGGGCTTACATCAATAGAAGTCAGTGGTGGTTCTGAGAAACGTGCAAAGATAGAATTATTAAAGCTCACAATAGAAATATCATCAGGTACTTTCTTTCCTACTTCAGTAATTAGTCTCACCATAATGACTGCATAAATATCATCACATACCACAAAGGCACTCGGACAGTCATCACTTCTTAATAATTCAAGTATTTCATTGGGGTTATAGGAATAGCTTGAAGAAAGATTCTTAATATAGTCTTCTTTTATTTCATAGCCTGCTTCTGATAAAGCTTGTATATAGCCAAGACGTCGATCTATAGAATACTGCACATCTTTTTTCTCACCAATATAACCAATCTTTTGATGTCCTTTTTTTAATAAGTATTTCACTGCCTCATAGCCTGCCTGGATATTATCTGTATCTACACTGACTGATGTAATGGAATTCATTGGTGGTTTACCAATCATAATATAAGGAATCATACGTTCTCTTAAATAATCTGTCACAGAAGATTCAATTTTCGTATTTAGGAAGATATATCCTTCACAATTCGCAATTTCCATACTTGTTTTCATCTCTCTCGTATCGGCACCAGTAATAATATGAAGACTATAACGCCCTTTATTACATATATAACTAATACCTCTTACTATTTCTAGATAGAATGGATTCTCATAGACATCTACCATAGAACGTGGAAAGACGACACCAACATCATGTTTCTTAATATGTGATTTATCATATACATAACCGAGTTCATCCATTACTTTACGTACTTTTTCTTTCGTTTCTTCACTAATTGAATAATGATTATTAATTGTACGAGATACAGTAGATGGAGATACCCCTGCTTTTTTCGCAATATCTTTAATTGTGATACTCATTTAAATCACCTCTCTTTTATTATACTCATTATTGTTTGGTTGCGCTATAGTTGCGCAAATATTTGCATAATATATGCGTAAATACCCTGCTTTGTTGCATAATCCCTATTGTGTAAGTGTTTACAATCATTAAAATAGAATTTGTAAGAAAAAGGGAGTAAGACATAACCTTATTAGAAGGAGGAAAGAATATGAGTAAGGGAAAAGTTTTATGTATGCCCCTCAAGGGTAAAGTAGTACCAATTACTGATGTCCCAGATTCTGTATTTTCAGAAAAGATGATGGGAGACGGATGTGCTATCATTCCAGAAGATGGAAAAGTATATGCACCAGACAACTGTGTAGTAAAAATGGTTGCACCTACTAAACATGCAGTTGGTCTTGTGACAGATGATGGTATTGAAATCTTAATTCACTTTGGATTAGATACAGTTCAGTATCAGGGTGAAGGTTTTACTTGGCATGTAAAAGAAGGACAGACAGTTGAAAAAGGAGATTTATTGTTTGAAGGAGATTTAGATTTCTTTAAATCTAAAGGTGTCAATACAATGACTCCATTCGTATTTACTAAAGAAGATGATCTTAAAGGTAAGAAGATTGTCTTAAAGAAAGGTGCTCATAATGTGAAGGATGAGATGCTTGTTCTTGAAGATGTAGCAGCTCCTAAAGCAGCACCTGAAAAGAAGAAGAAAAAAGGAATTAACTTCGACTTCTTACAGAAGTTAGGTAAAGCCTTAATGACAGTTATCGCAGTAATGCCTGCTGCTGGTTTAATGATTTCATTAGGTAAAGTATTCCAGATGTTTGGTGCAGATGTTGCATTTGTTATGACTGTTGGTTCTGTAATGGAACAGATTGGTTGGGCAGTTATCAACAACCTACATATCTTATTCGCAGCTGCCATTGGTGGTAACTGGGCTAAAGATCGTGCTGGAGGTGCATTTGCTGCCGTTATCGCATTTATCTTAATCAATAACATCACAGGTACAATCTTTGGTGTTACAGCCGATATGGTTAATAGTAGTAAAGTCATTTATACACATACATTATTTGGTGCAAAGATTCCAGTTGCCAACTATTTCACAACAGTTCTAGGATCTGCAGCACTTAATATGGGTGTCTTTGTAGGTATTATTGCTGGTTTCGTTGGTGGTATTGTTTACAACAAATACTATAACTTCCGTAAATTACCTGATTGCTTATCATTCTTCAATGGTAAACGTTTCGTTCCATTAATGGTTATTGTTCATTCAGTTGTTATCGCAGTTGTAATGTCAATTGTATGGCCATTTGTTCAGGGTGGTATCAATAGCTTTGGTGTTTGGCTTGCAAACTCTAGTAAAACAGCGCCAATCATTGCCCCATTCTTATATGGTATGTTAGAACGTCTATTATTACCATTTGGTTTACATCATATGTTAACTATTCCAGTTAACTACACTTCATTTGGTGGTACATATACTATCATGACTGGTTTACAGAAGGGTACAAAAGTATTCGGTCAGGATCCATTATGGTTAGCTTGGGTTACAGATTTAATTAACTTAAAGAAAGCTGGAAACATGACAGCTTACACTCACTTATTAACAACAGTTACACCTGCTCGTTTCAAAGTAGGTCAGATGATTGGTGCAACTGGTCTATTAGCTGGTTTCGCTTATGCAATGTATAAGAATGTCGATAAAGATAAACAGCTTAAATATAAATCAATGTTTATTTCTACATTCATTGCAACTTTCTTAACAGGTGTTACTGAACCTCTAGAATTCATGTTTATGTTCGCAGCAGTTCCACTATATGGTGTTTATGCAGTACTTCAAGGTTTAGCTTTCGCAGCAGCTGATATTGTTCATTTAAGAGTTCATTCATTTGGTAATATCGAATTCTTAACTCGTGTTCCTATGGCAGTTCAAGCAGGATTACTTGGTGATGTTATTAATTTCGTTATTGCATGTGTAGTATTCGCAGTAGTTGGTTATTTCGTTGCAAACTTCATGATCAAGAAGTTTAACTTTGCGACACCAGGTAGACTTGGTAACTATGATGATATGGAAAGTGATGAAGCTTCTACAGCACATGAAGGTAGTGCTCAGGTTGAAGCAATCATCAACTTACTTGGTGGTAGAGATAATATTCAGTTAGTTGATGCATGTATGACTCGTTTAAGAGTTACAGTTAATGATGTCAATAAAGTTGCTGATGTTGATGCTTGGAAGAAGGAAGGCGCAAAGGGTCTCCTTAAGAAGGATAACGGTGTTCAGGCAGTTTATGGACCTAAAGCCGATGTTCTTAAGTCAGATATCAATGATGCCTTAGGTAAATAAATATGAAGCTCATGACACTTAACACACATTCACTCAGTGAATGTGATGAAAAGAATAAGCTCCAGACAATTGCGAATTTTATTCTGAATCATGATGTTGATGTCATTTGTTTACAAGAAGTCAATCAAAGTATGACTGCAAAAAGTGTCTCTACCGACAAATCTTATGTCGGTAGAGACATTATTAAAGAAGACAATTATGCACTTGGATTAAGCCAATTACTTGGTGATCAATACTATTGGAACTATATACCAGTTAAAGTAGGTTATGGCAAGTTTGATGAAGGTGTAGCTATCTTCTCTAAGTACCCAATTGTGAATAGTGAAAATACTTTATTGACGCAAACCAATGATTATACGTTCTGGAAGAAACGTAATTCTCTTGGAGTAGAAATAGTAAAAGAAAACACACATTTTTGGGTTTATACAGCCCATTTAGGATGGTGGAATGATAATGAGGAACCTTTCATCAACCAATGGCATAAGCTCAATGTTGTGGCGAATAAAGAAGTCCCTGTTTACTTAGCAGGAGATTTCAATGCACCTGATCTTATTCCAAACCAAAGTTATGAGACTATTAAAGAAGATGGGTGGTTTGATACACGTGACGAGGCGGATGATGTCCAAGGTCGTTTTACTGCTCAGGGTAAAATAGACGGATGGGATGAAGCAGTAGATGGTATGCGTATTGATTATATCTGGTGTAATAAAAAAGAACATGTAAAAAGCCATCATGTTGTATTTGATGGTACACATGAAGATGTAGTTTCTGATCATTTTGGATTATTTATGGAGGATAGTTTATGAGAAAAAGTGGTGTGTTATTATCCGTATCATCTTTACCTAGTAAGTATGGTATTGGTTGTTTTGATGAAGCTGCTTATAAGTTTGTAGATGATCTCGTAGAAGCTAAACAAACATATTGGCAGATTCTCCCTTTAGGTATTACTGGTTATGGTGATTCACCTTATCAGTCATTCTCTACTTTTGCAGGTAACCCATATTTTATTTCTTTAGATGAGTTTGTGAAATGTGGTTATTTAAAGGAAGAAGATTTACCAGAGGCAGATATAAACAGTGATTATGTTGATTATTCTTATCTTTATGAAAATAGATATGCATTATTAAAGAAAGCTTATGAGAATTCACATATTACTGATAATGAAGATTTTAAAGCTTACTGTAAGGACAATGCATGGTGGCTAGAAGATTATGCATTATTTATGGCAATAAAAGCATCTTATGATAATCAAAGCTGGGAAAATTGGCCTTTAGAATTACGTTTAAGAAATGATGCGTTTCTTACTGAAAAACGTAACGAACTAAGTGATGACATTAATTACCATAAGTTCTTACAGTACTATGTATGGAAACAATGGTATGCATTAAAGGATTATGCGAATAGTAAAGGGGTAGAAATCATTGGTGATATTCCTATCTATGTCGCATATGATTCATCTGATGTATGGGGACAGCCAGAATTATTCCAGCTAGATCCTGAAGTAAAACCAACTGCAGTTGCAGGTGTACCACCTGATGGTTTTTCTGCTGATGGACAGCTTTGGGGTAATCCACTTTATGATTGGAAGAAACATAAAGAAACAGGTTATGCATGGTGGATTCAGAGAATTGCATATTGTAAGAAAGCTTACGATGTTGTACGTATTGACCATTTTAGAGGTTTTGATGAATATTTCTCAATTCCTTATGGTGATACAACTGCAAGAAATGGACATTGGGAAAAAGGTCCAGGCTATGACTTATTTAAGACAGTTGAAGAGTCTTTAGGAAAACTCAATGTAATTGCAGAAGACTTAGGTTATTTGACTGATACAGTTAAACAGATGGTCGCTGATTGTGGTTATCCAGGTATGAAGGTCTTTGAATTCGCATTTGATTCACGTGATTCTTCTGGTACAAGCAACTACCTCCCTCATAACTATACAGAAAATTCAGTTGTTTATACTGGAACTCATGACAATGAAACAATGTTTGGATGGCTTAAGAATATTCTGCCTGAAGAAAGACAGATGTTGAAGGACTATCTACACTATGATGGTGATGATGACACTGTATTAGTGGATATGAGTATTGATTGTATTATGGCAAGTGTAAGTGATAAGTGCATTGTACCAATGCAGGATTACTTAAAACTTGATAATACAGCACGTATGAATAAACCTAATACTTTAGGTAATAACTGGATGTGGCGTTTAGATAAGAATGCCTTTAATGATTCATTAAAGGAACGAATGCGTAACATTACAGTAAAAACAAACCGTATTTAAAGGAGATTTTAAGAATGGATGTTAAGACGTTAATTAATACAAGAGTTCAGGAGTTATTTAATTTATCATTAAAAGATTGTTCTAATGAACAAGCTTATATCGCATTATTAAGTGTTGTAAAAGACTTGCTTGATGATAAAAAGACAATTGAAGGTGATCGTAAGGTTTATTATTTCTCTGCTGAATTCTTAATTGGTAAACTCATGAGTAATAACTTAATCAACTTAGGTATTCGTAAGGAAGTAAAGGAATTATTCAAAGAAAACGGAAAGAGTTTAGAAGAAATTGAAGAAATAGAAGCTGAACCTTCACTCGGTAATGGTGGGTTAGGTCGATTAGCTGCTTGTTTCTTAGATTCAATCGCAACTTTAGACCTACCTGGTGATGGGGTTGGTCTTAATTATCATTTAGGTTTATTCAAACAGGTATTTGAATACAACAAACAGTGCGAAACACCAAACCCTTGGATTAATGATCACTCTTGGCTCATTCCTACAAACAAACATTATACTGTAGAATTTAAGGACTTTTCTTTAAAGTCTCAATTATATGATTTAGACGTATTAGGCTATAAAGGAAATAAGAATAAATTACACTTATTTGATATTGCATCTGTTGATGAATCAATGGTACATGATGGTATTTCATTTGATAAATCAAATATTGTGCGCAACTTAACTTTATTCCTCTATCCAGATGATAGTGATGAAGCAGGTCGTAAATTACGTATTTACCAGCAGTATTTCATGGTATCTAATGGGGCACAGATGATTCTTGAAGATATCAAGAGTAAAGGAATCAGCTTAACTGATTTAGATAAGCATGTATGTATCCAGATCAATGATACACATCCATCAATGGTTATTCCTGAATTGATTCGTCTTCTTATGAAAGAAGGACTTACAATGAAGCAGGCTATTGATATTACATCTAAAACATGTGCTTATACAAACCATACTATTCTTGCAGAAGCACTTGAAAAATGGCCATTGTCTTATCTAGAAGAAATCGTGCCTCAATTAGTACCTATTATTGAAGCATTAGATGCTGTTGCGAAAGAAAGATCTACAAATGAAAAAGTCGCAATCATTGATAATAATAAATTAGTTCATATGGCACATATGGATATCCACTTTGGTTTCTCTATCAATGGTGTGGCTTCTATTCATACAGATATTTTAAAGAATACTGAATTACATGACTTCTATGAACTTTACCCAACACATTTCAACAACAAAACAAACGGTATTACATTTAGAAGATGGTTATTATCATGTAATGAAGAATTAACTGATTTGATTGATAGCTTAATTGGTGAAGGCTACAAACAAGATGCAAGTGAATTAGAGAAATTACAGAAATATTTAGATGATGAAGTAGTTCTTAATAAACTACTTACAATCAAACAGGAAAAGAAAACACAGCTTGCGAACGTAATCAAAGAAAAAGAAGGTATTGAGTTAGATCCTTCCTCTATCTTCGATGTTCAGGTTAAGAGATTACATGAATATAAACGTCAGCAGATGAATGTGTTATATATCATCTACCAGTACTTACAGATTAAAGCCGGTCATAAGCCTGCACATACTATTACATGTATCTTTGGCGCAAAAGCAGCTCCTGCTTATATCCTCGCAAAAGATATCGTCCATACACTCCTTTGTCTGCAGCAGCTTATTGACAATGATCCAGAAGTATCTCCTTACTTAAAAGTAGTCATGGTAGAAAACTATAATGTCACTTATGCAGAATCTATTATTCCTGCTGCTGATTTCTCTGAACAGATTTCCCTTGCTTCAAAAGAAGCATCTGGTACATCTAATATGAAATTCATGTTGAACGGTGCAGTCACATTAGGTACTGACGATGGTGCCAATGTCGAAATACATGAATTTGTAGGTGACGATAATATTTATATCTTTGGCGCAAAAGCTGATACAGTTATTGACCATTATGCGAAAGGTGATTATCATCCTCAGGATATCTTAAATAATGATCCTGAATTAAGAACACTTGTTGATTTTATTGTCAGTGATGAAATGAAATCAGTCGGTGATGTGGAATTACTTGAAAGATTACATAATGATATGTCATACAAGGATTGGTTTATGGCCTTACTTGATGCAAGAGACTATATTGAGACTAAAGTACGTGCTATCAACGATTATAAAGATAGAAAAGCATGGGCTAAGAAGATGTTAGTTAATATCTCTAAAGCTGGTTTCTTCTCTAGTGATAGAACTATTGCACAGTATAATGAAGATATCTGGAAATTAAAATAATCTCCTCAATCAGGGTTCTTAATGAACTCTGATTTTTTTGTTGATTTTATTTCATATATACTTTATTTTATTTACGAGGTGTAGAAAATGAAAAGAAATTATCCAAGTATTATTATTACTCCTGAAGGAGAAAAATGGCTCGATAAAGGGCAGATGTGGATGTATAAGAATAATCTAGGTAGTCTAGATGATTCTATTGAGAATGGTTCTTTAGTAGATATTATGACGACTCAAGGACGTTATTTAGGTACAGGTTTTCTTTCTAAAGAAAGTCATATTACAGTACGTATCTTAACTAAAAATCAAAATGAAGTGATTGATAGAGAATTCTTTAAAAAGAAAATTCAGTTTGCCTATGATTTTAGAAAGACAGTAGAAAAAGATAACTTAACTAATTGTCGTCTTGTATTTGGTGAAGCTGATGGCTTACCAGGCTTAACTGCAGACCGTTATAATGAAATCATTGTGACTCAGATTACATCTTATGGTTTAGATTTAATCAAGGATATGATTTATGAATTATTATTAGAAGTATTAAAAGAAGATGGTCAGAATGTATCTGCCATCTATGAAAGAAATGATGTTAAAGTACGTGCGAAGGAAGGTTTAGAACTCTATAAAGGATTCTGGAAACCAAGCACATTACCTACTACAACAGTTATTAATGAAAATGGTTTGAAACTTAATGTAGATGTAGAAACTGGTCAGAAGACTGGTTACTTCTTAGATCAGAAATCTAATAGAGTATTACTTAGAAACATGTCTGCAGGTAAGACAGTATTAGACTGTTTTAGTCATACAGGTGGTTTCGCATTAAATGCAGCTTTTGGAGGGGCTAAATATGTCACTGCTGTAGATGTTTCTCAGACAGCTTTAGATCAAGGTCTTGCGAATGCAAAGATGAACCACTTAGAAGAAAGAATGTCTTTTGTACAGGATGATGTCTTTGATTACTTAGATAAATGTCATCAGGGACAGTATGATATTATTGTCTTAGATCCACCTGCATTTACTAAATCAAGAAGAACTGTCAACCATGCTTATAATGGCTATAAAAATATTAATATGAAAGCTATGAAGCTTTTAAGACAGGGTGGATATTTAATTACATGCAGCTGTTCACGTTTTATGGAAACTGCACTCTTTGAACAGATGTTAAGAGAATCCGCAAAAGAATGTGGAGTGACTCTAAAACAAGTATCAGTGACTCAACAGAATGCCGATCATCCAATTCTTTGGACTATGGAAGAAACATCTTACTTAAAATTCTATATCTTCCAGATTATTTAGAAGTCTTCGGACTTCTTTTTTAATGCTTCATAAAATTTATTTTTATATTTATAGCTTAGCTTAAATATCTCTAGATTAAGATAGATATCTAATTGATTAATTTTAGTAATATAACGTGTATTTACACATGTATTCTTATTAATTTGTACAATCTGTTTAGAACCAATCTCTTTTAATATCACCTTTAAAGGTTTATAGAGATGATAGTTCTTTTCTTTTGTATATATTGTAGTGAGATGTTCATGTGTATGTATGTAGATAATATGATTAATAGGAATAGAAATATCCTGGTAATTATACTTGAAATGATAATAATCACGAGAATGAAAGAATGTGCATAATATGAAAGGAATATCTTTTTCTAGACTATTTTCAAATATATAGTAAAAAGGCTGATAGATGACAGTTTCAGGACCTAATGGGTGATTGGTAACTATCACAATAAAAGCCTTTTTATTTATATTTCTTATTCTTGGTATATCTTCAAGTGTATCAGTAAAACACAAATCTGCAGGAATAAGAGTGTTAGATATTGTATAAGGATGATGTAGATGATAATCAAGTATATTGGTTATTGTTTCTGTTATATGAGAATTTGAATGTACTATAGAAATAATCATGAGATCCCACCACCTATTAAATAAAAAAAGGACTACTAATAGTCCTTGAGCGTGTAAACACACTGTTATAGCTTCCGTGAACACAATACATGAATAACTCACTATATGACATAACATGTATCATGAAACGAAAAATAATGTCATGAAAGATAGTAAAATGAGAATTTTACGCTCATGAGCGCCATACGCTCATATTTATTTCTATGCTTAAGGCATAGAGGTAAATAGATATGTCAATGGGAGAAAGATTAAGAGAAGCAAGAAATAAAATAGGATATTCACAGGAAGAAGTGGCAAGACGTATTGATTTAGATCGTACAACTATAGGAAAGTATGAAAATGATGCATGTGTACCATCTTCAACTACTCTTGCAAGACTAGTAGAAATCTATTGTACAGATGCGAATTATATTTTATATGGTAAAGAGATGAAGGTGATGAATATATCGCGTGTACCAAAGAACTGTATGAGAGATATCTATATGTTGCTTTCAGAATATCTTATAGAAGATTATGCACATAATGAAAACATCCACGAGTAGTGGATGTTTTTAAATCTGTGGTTTGATTAATACTCTTCCTGTACCACGATAAACATTAACTAAACCTTCACCACTCATAGCTGAACCAATGAGTGTTTTACCGCTTCTTTCTACTGTAAAGTCAAGGTTTTCACTCCAGGCAATGGCGAATGAACCGTCAATCTTTAACGTATCGTTATGTAAATCTATTGTAATAAGTTCTTCTTGTGGTACATCACATTCTAAGACTACTTTACCAGAACCCTTAAGACATAGATTAAATAATCCTTCTTCACCAATAGTTTGTCCTGATACACTTTTAATCATAGATGAACTTAAGCTGACTTTGGTTTCAGATGCACAATATAAACCATCCTCTACACACATCGCTCCATTCCAATCATCTAGATCTTCAATAATATAATGTTTATAACTTGGTTCTGTGACTATTACACCTGTACCAACATATTGTGGCTTAATAGTGGATTCACCAGTGACCTGTGCATTAAAGAACTTTTTAATTGTATCTCCAATACCCTTTAAACCTGTTGTCTGATGTACATTACCCACATACCATTGCATTCCCCCTGGCTGTATATTGACACTTTCATCATTTAAAGTAATCATTAGTTGTCTTTTCTTTACATTCATCTGACTCATATAGAACTTAGTTTGTGCATCCTCTGCAGTACAGCTTAAATCCTTATCATATTGAATGACTTTAAAAATCCCTTTACGACTTACTACAGAAACATTACTATTATCTTCAAAATTAAAAATTTGGAATCCCATAAAAAAACCTCCTTGACACTATTATATACGAAAAAAGGTCTTATGACCTTTTTAAATCTTAATAATACCATCTACAGCTTTTTTCTTTAATTCTTCAATAATAGAGACTCCTGCACTCGTACCAATACGTGTTGCTCCATTTTGAATCATTTTAATAAAAGTATTTGCATCTCTAATACCACCTGCAGCTTTTACTTCTACATCATCACCCACATATTTCTTCATTAATGCGACATCTTCAAATGTTGCACCACCTGTTCCAAAACCAGTAGAAGTTTTAATAAAATCAGGTTTAACTTCTTTCGCAATTTCACATAGCATAATTTTTTCTTCATCAGTAAGATAACAGTTTTCAAAGATTACTTTACAAGGAATATTGTGAGCATGACATCCAGCTACAATCTGTGTCATTTCATCTTTAATATAATCCCAGTTCTTATTCTTAACTTCTGTTTGATTAATCACATAATCAATCTCAGTTGCGCCTTCTTCAATCGCATTATTTGTATCAAATACCTTTGAGGCAATAGTAGTTTGTCCTAAAGGAAATGAGATGGCAGCTCCTACATGAATATCAGTACCCTTTAGTAGTTCTGCACATAAATGAGACTGTACCTGATTGATGGCAACCATTTTAAAATGATAATCCTTAGCCTCATTACATAGTTTTTCCATATCTTTACTAGAAGCATCAGTATGAAGATTAGTATGATCAATCATCTGTGCTAAATCATCAATAGTATATTCTTTCATAATCATCTCTCCTTTACATATATGCTAACATTATAACTTTATTATGTCAACATTATGTAAATATATCACTTGTGTTTTTTGTGTGATAAAATAGTATATATAGAGAGGAGGGACTCTTATGAGCGCTTTATATTTAGATGTAAAGAAAGACTTATTAGATAAAATTACATCGGGTGAATATTCAGAAGGAACTATTATTCCTACAGAACATGAACTTTCTGATTTATACAATGTGAGTCGTCCAACGATTAGAAAAGCTGTGCAAATCTTAGTAGATGCAGGTTATTTAGAAAAGAAAAAGAAACGTGGTACGATTGTATGTGCACCTAAAGTAATTCAAGATTTTACTCAATCAATATCAAGCTTTGATACACAGATGAAAAGACATGGTGTTGTATCTAAAACACAGGTGATTACATTTAAAATGGAAGAAGCATCTAAAGAGATTGCGAAATCTTTACAGATTCATGAAAAAGATTTAGTCTATAAGCTTGTTCGTTTACGTTATACAGATTATAATCCAAATGTCTTTATTACAACCTATATTCCTGTTTCTTTATTTCCGGGTTTACTCGATACTGACTTTACGCATATTAGGCTCTATGATGTTTTTGAGAAACAGGGGCATAGTATTAATACAATTGATCGTACATTAGAAATAGCTCTCGCAGATGATACTATTGCGGATATGTTAGATATAGATGAGGGAGACTCACTATTCTATTTCCGCTCTATTGGTTATGATACACAAAAGAATCCAATAGAATATTCTATTGCCCGTTATAGAGGAGATATTAATACGTTCACATTACATCTTAATCAGCACAAAGGAGATTAATATGACATATCGTTTAAAATACCATGTATGTCCTGAACATGGCTGGATCAATGATCCAAATGGTTTTTCTTATTTTCAGGGATATTATCACTTATTCTATCAATACTACCCAGATGAACCTATATGGGGACCTATGCATTGGGGCCATGTAAGAAGTAAGGATTTAGTTCACTGGGAGAACTTACCTATTGCCCTAATTCCAGGAGATAAAGAAGATCTTCATGGTTGTTTTTCAGGAAGTGCAGTAGAATACAACAATCGTTTATATTTGATTTATACAGGTAATATATATGATGATCCTGAACATATTACATTCCATCAGAATGTGAATATTGCCTGGAGTGAAGATGGTATTCATTTTTATAAATATGAAAATAATCCAGTGATTAGTGAACCACCTGTAGATAATACATATCATTTCCGTGATCCTAAAGTATGGCGAGAAGATGATCATTTTAAGATGATTATTGGTGGTCAGAAGGAAGATGGAAGAGGACATGTACTCATTTATCAATCAGATGATTTAATCAATTGGGATTATTTAGGTGAATATGGTCATGCTTCTACCATTGATCATGAAGGGAAGATGTGGGAATGTCCTGATTTATTTAGACTTAATGGAGTGAATGTATTACTTATGTCACCACAAGGTATTAAAGAAGATGGTGAAAAATACAGAAACTACCATCAAACAGGCTATAAGATCAAAGATACATTTATTGAATTAGATCATGGTCATGACTTCTATGCAGCGACTACAATGCTTGCACCAGATGGTAGACGTATACTAATGGCTTGGATGGATATGTGGCATAGTGAATTCCCTGAAAAAGAAGAAGGGTGGTCTGGGGCTATGACCTTCCCTAGAGAACTTACTATTCATGATAATCATCTCTATATGATGCCGGTAGAAGAACTTGCATTATTAAGATATGAATCTAAAAAAGTAGAAGTCACAGACTATCTACTTCCTTCTAGACAAGTAGAAATAGATTTAGATATTTGTGATGGTTTATCTCTCAATCTAAGTAATCTCTATACACTTACAGTAAATAATCATAAAGTAACTGTAATGAATCAGACAGAACGTGTAGGGACTATTAAAGAATATCAGTCTATGAAGCTATTGATTGATTCTAGTAGTGTAGAAGTATTTATAAATGGTGGAGAACTTGTCTTTACAGATAGAGTTTATTTTAAAGACACACCAGTGCTTTCACTTAATAAAAAGATGACTTGTAGAATCACAACATTAAGCGAATGATATTTCCAAGGGGGAAAAATATATATGAAAAAAATAGAATTTAAGTCTATGTTGGTGTCTATTATTCTTGTATTACTAATTTATTATTTTTATACACCAGCATTAAATATTCATGCGATAGAATTCTGGATATTTATTATTGTCGCATTATGTATTTATGGTGCTTCCACTTCTTATAGCACATTACTTAGTAAGAAATTTAAACCTGAAAAGGTAGGTTATTTAGGTGCTGCAGTGGCATTGATTGTGGCAGGTGTTTTAGTGACTGATTTATTCACAAGTAAGATTTTCCACGCATCACGTTATGCAAGTCGTATAGAAGTAGAAAATGTAAAGTTTAATAATAAGACATTACATGAAGTAGACTTCTCTAAGACACCTATTATTGACCGTAAGAGTACTGTAAAGCTTGGAGACAAGGTCATGGGTGAGATTCCAGAATATGTGTCTCAGTTTGAAGTAAGTGATGATTATACACAGATTTCTTATAAGAATAGTGTTTATCGTGTCACTCCACTTGAATATGCAAGTTTCTTTAAATATCTTACTAATAGTAAGAATGGTATTCCTGCTTATATTACAGTGAATTCTACTAATGGTAAGGCAGAAATCGTTAAGTTAAAGGATTTAGGTTTAAATGGTATGAAATATGTACCTTCTGCCATTCTTAATCATAATTTAAATCGTAAACTACAATTATCTTACCCTACATCCATCTTTGGTTCTCCTTCATTTGAAGTAGATGAAAAAGGACATCCATGGTATGTATGTACAACATATACTTACTTTGGTGTAAGCAATAAGAAGAAGGTCACTGGTGCTGTCCTCTTTGATCCAATTACTGGTAAATCTAAGAAATATGATAAAGACAAAGTACCGAAATGGGTGGATCGTGTATATCCAGAAGAACTCATTATGACTGAAATAGATGAAAACGGAAGCTTACAGGATGGATTCTTTAACTCTGTCTTAGGACAGAAGAATGTCACTGTCACATCTAAAGGTTATAACTATTTAGAAAAAGATGGCGATATCTGGATCTATAGTGGTATTACTTCTGCAAATAAAGATTCATCTAACTTAGGCTTTGTATTATCTAACTTACGTACTCATCAAACTTTACGTTTCTCTTGTTCTGGGGCGAATGAAAAAGCTGCAATGAAATCTGCAGAAGGTGAAGTCAAGAACTATGGTTATGATGCCACATTCCCATTGTTAGTCAATGTAGGTGGTCACCCTGTTTATTTGATTTCACTTAAAGATAGTGGAGGACTTATTAAACAGTATGCGATGGTAGATGCGAAAGACTATCAGAAGGTCTCTGTTTATTCTGCAGATTCAGTTAAGAATCTAGAACTCCTTAAGAAGAGTTTCCTTTCTTCTCAAACAATTACAGAAGAGTCTGATGCAGAAACTAAGAAGAAGGATATCACAATCGCAAATGTACAAATTCTTAATGTAGATGGCAAATCTAAGCTATTTATCGTGGATACAGAAGGTAAGAAATACAAAGCAGTCATTACATCAGAAAATGAAAACACACTGGCTTTCTTAAAAGCAGGTGAAACAATTCATATTCGTTATATTGAAATGAATGATGTAAATGTGATTAAGAGTGTAGGTGAATAAAATGAAAAGAATAATGAAGATTTTTACAGTTACTTTAGTATGTTTATCATTATGTGGATGTTCTTATTTCAAATCTAAGCTCAATGACATTAAAGGTAGTTTGATTGGGAATGGTTATACAATTGATACATATGATAATTATGGGAATAAAGTATTTGAAACAAAAGGTCAGAAGATCAAAATCACTGGTAATAAAGTAAAAGAATCATCATATAATTCTGATGGCAGTGTAAAAGAAACATATAGTCTTTCTTCAGTTGTTACTATCACAATTGATGGGAATGAAATAGAAAGCTGTGGAGATACATGTATCTTTGAACAGAAGGGATTAGATGCAGAAGTAGACTTTACTAAGAAGCATATCAATAGTACTGCAGACGGAATCACAGCCAATACAGCTATCGCAAATTACTTAAATAAGTATAAGAACTTGTTTGGTAAAAGAAGAGTTGTAGTCGTTAAGTCTCAATTAGGTCAGCCTATTAAGGCATATCAGGGTGATGATGTATATTGGGAAATTCCTGAAAACCTTCCTAAGATGACTAAACTCATGATTGATGGTAAAGCACTTTATATTCATCGTGCAAACTTCCAGATTATTGATTCAGATTGTTTAACAGAAGAGTAGCGTGGCTGCTCTTTTTTAGTTGACTATGAACCTTGCTTTGGGTTTAAAATAGTATTATGGAGGATATGTTCATGGAGAAATCAAAAGTATATTTTACAGACTTTCGTACACGTGTTGGTGTAAGTTTAACTGAAAAGTTACAGCGTATAATTAAGAAAGCAGGAATCACTGATATTGATATGGATGGTAAGTTTGTAGCTATCAAGATGCATTTTGGTGAATTAGGTAACCTATCTTATTTACGTCCTAATTATGCGAAAGCAGTTGCAGATGTCGTTAAGGAATGTGGAGGAAAACCATTCTTAACAGATTGTAATACTTTATATCCAGGTTCTAGAAAGAACGCCCTAGAACATTTAGATTGTGCGAATATCAATGGTTTTAATACAATCACTACAGGGTGTCAGATTATTATTGGAGATGGTTTAAGAGGAACTGATGATATTACAGTACCTGTAAGAAATGGTGAATATTGTAAAGAAGCCTATATTGGTCGTGCAGTCATGGATGCGGATATCTTTATCAGCTTAACTCATTTTAAAGGCCATGAGTCTACAGGCTTTGGTGGTGCGATTAAGAATATTGGTATGGGCTGTGGAAGCCGTGCTGGTAAGATGCAGCAACATAATTCAGGCAAACCAATTGTGCATGATTACTTATGTAGAGGATGTCGTCGCTGTGCTAAAGAATGTGGTAGTGATGCAATCACTTATGAAAATGGTAAAGCAGTCATCAATCAGGATATCTGTAAAGGATGTGGCAGATGTATTGGGGCTTGTGTATTTGATGCCATTGAAAACCAAAACTGGAATGCGAATGAAATACTTGGTAGAAAAATGGCTGAATATTCGCAGGCAGTATGTGATGGAAGACCAACATTCCATATTAGTTTAGTGAGAGATATTTCACCTAACTGTGACTGTCATGGTGAAAACGATGCACCTATCTTACCAGATGTTGGTATCTTTGCGTCATTTGATCCCGTTGCTTTAGATCAGGCATGTGTAGATGCATGCTTACATGCAACACCTATGCCTAATAGCCAGTTATCTGATAATTTAGCTGATCCACATTGGCATCACCATCATGATAACTTCCTAGATTCAAATCCTAATGTCAGATGGAAAGAAACATTAGAACATGCGGAAAAGATTGGTTTAGGTACAAGAGAATACGAACTTATTCAAATGAAATAATAAAAAAGAAGAATTGAAATAACTCAATTCTTCTTTTCATTTGTTTGTTTACGATATTGTGTGGGTGAACAATGATAAGTCTTACTAAACTTTTTAGAAAAGGCCAGAGCATCAATAAAGCCCACACTGGCTGCAATTGTAGATACAGGGAGATTTGTACTCTGTAACAAGCCTGCAGCCTTTTTTAATTTAATTGAAAGCAGATATTGTTTAGGTGAAATATCAAATTTCTGATGAAATAATCGTGTCATATAATTTGCATGAATACCAAACTTATCCGCAATCTCACTCATTTTAAGGTTATATTGATAATTCAAATCCAAATAAAGACGAATTTCTTCGGCAAGTGAATACTTCACATTATTATTGAAATGGATATTTAACTCTTCATACAACATTGCGAAAATATGAAGAAGTATACTATTTGACTCAAAATATTCAGCATCTGTATTAAAGGATAAATCTAATAGACGTTCAATCTGTTTATAATATTGATTCACATCAACATTATGAATAATATATTGATCATGTGTATCTTTTGTAAGGGAGTAAAAATATTGTTCCGAATTAATACCTAAGAAATTAACCCATCCATATTTCCATGGATGGTTTTTATCTGCTTGATAGGTAGCCACCTTATTGGCAGGAATGAGGAAAATATCTCCTGCCTTGACATCAACGGAATGTTCATTAATAGTCAGTTGTCCTTTTCCAGAGAAGACAAAATGCATCACATAATAAGATCTTACAATAGGTCCATAGGTATATTCACTTTTACATTGTTCTATTCCAGCACTGTATAAAGACAAATCCGTATTGGCTTTATAGGTTTTGCTGTGAATACGTTCTTTATATTCTTTCATATGATCCCCTAAGTTAGTTTTTTCCATATATTCGTTATGTATTTCTATTCTTATTATATTCTTGACGTTGTTTAATGTAAATAAAGTGAGGATTATGTATGAAAAATAGAAAACAAGCATATCATATAGAAACAGAAAAAGGGTTAATCAATGACCCAAATGGGCTTTCCTATTTTAAAGGAAAGTATTATGTCTTTTTCCAATGGAATCCTAATGCGACAGACCACTCATATAAAGTATGGGGAAAAACAACCTCTCAAGACCTTATACATTGGAGTGAGCCAGTAATCGCATTACAAGCTTCTGAATCTTATGACAAGGATGGGACGTATTCAGGAAGTGCAGTCAGTGATGGTGAGACACTATCTCTTTATTATACGGGAAATGTGAAAGTAAATGGTGTCAGATATCCTGAACAATGTCTTGCACAGTCTGAGGATGGTATACATTTTAAGAAATATGGTTCTGTACTCTCTCTTCCTGATGATTATACAGGTCATTTTAGAGATCCTAAAGTGACTAAGGAGGATGTCTGGAAAATGATTATTGGAGGACAGAATAAGAAGACTGGAAGAGGAGATATTATTCAATATACATCAATAGATGGAACCTCTTTTAAGTTTAATAAGATCATTGGAATATCTAAACAATATGAAATGATAGAATGTCCTGACTTATTTACACTTGATGCTCATGAAGTATTAATTTATGGTCTGCAGTCAAGAAATAATGATACAGATGAATGTCTTGATGCGCATGCTGTGTATTTAATAGATACATTGAGTGATTTAGATAAAGGACTGCATATGGATGAAGGGTATGATTTTTATGCACCACAAACATTTGTGGATGACCAAGGAAGACGTATTATGCTTGCCTGGATGTCACGTTTTAGTGATGCGCAGGAAGTAGAATTCGCTAAGGATGGACATATTCATTGTTTAACAATGCCTCGTGAATTATTTGTAAAAAAAGGAAAACTGATACAGTCACCTGTAAGGGAGATGTATGAATTATGCCATGAAATTCCTTATACGAATCATATGAAAATACAAAGACAGGCGATGATAGAAATCAGTCCTTTGAAACATATGTCTTTTTCAATCAATAAGGAATTAAGCATTCACTTTGATGAAGGAATAAGTATTGAACGCTATGATTGGGCAGAACAGAAATATCAAAAGAAATCATGGCCTATAAAAATCAATCATATGGAAATATGGCTGGATACATCAAGTGTAGAAATATTTGCGAATAACGGAGAGTTTGTTTATTCTGCACGTCTTGACCCACAGGCTGAAGACTTGCTTCTTGCAAGTAGTAAAGAATCACAAAACATCAACGTATACAGATTGGAGATTTAAAATGATTACAATAAATAATGGTATAATTCATCTTAGAAATACGCATATGAGTTATATATTAGAAGTATTAGATCAAAAGTACATTTTACAAAGATATATAGGTAAACCACTTCGTCATTATCATAAAAGTCCAATGACTTACTACAAACGTAGCTATAATACTGAACATGATGTCAGTATCGAAAATGCATCTTTTGATGATCTTCCTTTTCTCTATCCACAACTAGGTCATGGAGATTATCGTATACCTGCCATTGAAGTAGAAGCACACCATCAACGTTATTGTGAATTATTGTTGAAGGAAGTGCATGTGCTAGATGAAAAGAAGACTCTTCCAGGTTTACCTTCACTTAAAAGTCATGGTAGAAGTGAGACACTAGAAGTAGTCTATGAAGATAAGCCTATCGGCTTAGAAGTGAGTCAATATATCACTATTTATGAGGATTTAGGCGTTCTTTCATTTTCAGCTTCTTTTAGAAGCTGTAAAGAAGATCTTATTCTTTATAATACACAATCTGTTTCTTTAGAACTTCCATCACAGGATTACCAAGTGATGACAATGTATGGCTTACATGCAAAAGAAGGCAATATTCAGCTATCTGCACTTAATACAGGTATATTTCAAATAGAAAGTACAAGAGGCAGCAGTAGTCCACAAATGCATCCATTTGCGGCATTATTATCAGGTTCTGATATATATGCAATGCATTTAATTTATAGTGGAAATTATTGTTGCAAGATACAAAAGGATTCATTTGGAAAAGTTCGTATGCAGATGGGTTTACATCCTTCTATGAATAATTGGCACTTACATAAAGGAGAAGAATTCTATACACCTGAAGTTGTCGTGAATTATAGTAGTACAGGTTTAGAAGGGATGAGAATGAATTTCCATGAGCTCTATCGTCATCACTTATTACCACAATCACAGGAATTACCTCCTGTATTATTAAATACCTGGGAAGCAATGTATTATGATGTGTCTTTAGAAAAGATTGAAGAACAAGCCAAACGTGCGAGTGAACTAGGTATTGAATTACTTGTGTTAGATGATGGCTGGTTTAGAAAAGAAAATAATAGTCATAATTCTATGGGAGACTGGAAATGTAATACAAGTAAACTTCCAGGTGGTATACAAAAAGCGGCTGAACTTGTTAAATCATATGGTTTGAAGTTTGGCTTATGGTTTGAACCAGAAGCAATTAGTAAAAACAGTGATTTATATATACATCATCCAGATTATGCATTATCAGTAGATGGATATGAACCTACTTTAGGTCGTCATGAATATCTTCTTGATCTATCCAGAGAGGATGTCCAGAATTATTTAATTCACATGCTTGATTCTTATCTTTCTACAGGATTAATTGATTATATCAAATGGGATATGAATAGACCGATGAGTGATGTATGTTCTCACATCTCTCAGTATAGTACAGAAGTGGCTCATAGATATATGCTTGGTCTTTATCATGTGCTTGATGTGATTACATCTCGTTATCCTGATGTTCTTTTTGAAGGATGTTCAAGTGGAGGTTCACGTTTTGATCCAGGTATCTTATGTTATATGCAGCAGAACTGGGCTAGTGATAATACGGATGCACTTGATCGCAGTGTGATTCAAGATAGTTTTAGTCTGCTTTATCCACAATCAGTGATAGGTGCACATATAAGTGCTGTTCCTAATCATCAGACAGGGCGTATTACATCCTTAGAGACACGTTATGATATCGCAAAACTATTTAACTTAGGTTATGAACTTGATCTTACAAAGTGTACAGATGATGAATTAGATGATATCAAGAAGCAGATTCAGGAATATAAAACAGTAAGAAAAGAAACACTCAACGGTGAATTACATGCTCTTGAATGTGATGAAAATCATTTAGGCTGGGAAGTAGTCAGTCTTGATAGAAAGACTATTTATGTTGTTATAATGACTCGTTTTTATAATCCTCTGACTGCCCAGAAGTACTTTAAGTTAACATACTTAGATGAAGATTCTGATTATTTAGAATGTCGTGCACAAGAAATATATGGTGGAGATGAACTGCAGCATATTGGCATATGTGTACCTTTAGAACATGGTGATTTTAAAACATACACATTTATATTAAAAAAAGTATAAATGGTTAGAAAAAGCCATATTTATATTATGTTATTCCATTCAATTAATGCGCTTTAAGAGGTATAAATATAATCAGTAAAGCGCTTAACAAATTAAAAAGGAAAGGTTAGAAAAATGAACGATAAAGAACTTGCATTAAAGATTATTGAATTAACTGGTTCAAAAGAAAACATTAGTTCAGTAAGACATTGCGCAACAAGATTGCGTTTAGTAGTAAAAAACAAAGATAAAATCAACGTAAAAGCAATTGAATCTTTAGATAAGGTAAAAGGATCATTCTTCAATTCAGGACAGTATCAGATTATTTTAGGGACAGGTTTAGTAAATCGTGTCTATGATGAAGTAATCAAGGTCACTGGAGAAGAAGGTAACAACGATGAAAAAATAGTATATGGAAATAAATTCCAAAGAGCTATTAGAACATTCTCTGATGTCTTTGTGCCAATTATTCCTGTACTTGTCGCAACAGGTTTATTCATGGGTCTAAGAGGCTTATTGACTCAAGAAGCTATCTTGCATCTTTTTGGTTTAACAACTAAGAGTGTTCCTACAAACTTACTTACATTTACACAGGTATTAACGGATACCGCATTCGCATTCCTTCCTGCACTTGTATGCTGGTCAACATTTAAGAACTTTGGTGGCAGTCCTGTAATTGGAATTGTATTAGGTTTAATGCTTGTAAGTCCTAGTCTTCCAAGTGCATATGATGTTGGTTCTGGTGCTGCAAAACCATTGATGTTCTTCAATTTCTTAAAGGTATCTGGTTATCAGGGTTCTGTATTACCTGCCTTTGTGACAGGTATTCTTGGTGCTAATATGGAGAAATGGTTAAGAAAACGTATTCCAGATGCATTAGATCTTATTCTTACTCCATTCCTTACATTACTTATTGGTATGACAGTTGCATTATTTGCGATTGGTCCAGCTCTTCATTCAGTTGAAACAGGTGTATTATTTGTAGTTGAAAAATTATTGCAGTTACCTTTAGGTATTGGTGGTTTATTATACGGGAGTTTTGGACAGTTACTTGGTATCTTTGGTATTCATCATATCTTAAACTTCTTAGAAATCAGTATGTTAGCCAATGATGGCTGGAACTATTTAAATCCAATTGGTACTTGTGGAAACATTGCACAGGCAGGTGCTGTATTAGCTATCGCAATTAAAGTTCATGATCAGAAAATGAAACAGGTTGCTTATCCATCTGCTTTATCTGCTGCATTAGGTATTACTGAACCTGCAGTATTTGGTGTCAACCTTCGTTTAGTAAAACCATTTATCGCTGCAATGATTGGTGGAGGTGTTGGTGGATTCCTTGCTTCTATCTTCCATCTTAAAGCAACAGGTATGGGTATTACAGGTATTCCAGGTACATTACTTTACTTAAATGAACAGTTACCATTCTATATTCTTGTTAACTTAGTCGCATTTGCGGTTGCTTTCTCTATTACATGGTTATTCTGTGTTCCTAAGGCAGAAAAAGTTGTAGAACCAAAAGAAGAAAAAGAAGTTTCTAGTGAATCTTTATTTGCGATTGCATCAGGAGATGCGATTGAAATGAGTGAAATTAAAGATCCTATGTTTGCAGAAGGTATTATGGGACCATGTGCAGCTATTGAACCAGCTGATGGTAAGATTTATGCTCCTGCAGATGGTACAATCAGCTTTATCAGTGAATCAGAACATGCAATTGGAATCATCACAAATGTAGGTGCAGAAATTCTTCTACATTTAGGTATTGATACAGTTAAAATTACCGATGAAAAAGTATTTGATACAAAAATCACAATGGGACAGAAAGTCAAAAAGGGTGATCTTCTCACTGTAATGGACTTAGATGGAGTAGAAAGACATCAGTGCCAGAAAACAGTTATTACGATTGTTACTAACTATAACAGCTATACTGATATTGCTCAGGTGAAAACAGGTTCAATTACGCCTGATGATATTATTATGGAGTTATCACTTTAGTCAGTTCTTTGAACTGACTTTTTTGGAGAATAATATGAAAACAATTGTCAGTGATTTAGATGGCACATTACTTAACAGTTATGGAGAAGTAGATTCCTTTACTAAAGAAGTATTGAATACATCACCTATTTATAAAATTATTGCGACAGGACGTAGTTACAAGACAGCTTCTCCTTTGTTGAAGGGAGTAGATATAGACAATATGAAATGACGAGGAGGAAACAAAAAAAGTAACTCTCCTTAATTGTTCAATCGTGGATTTACCATTATACTTTGAGTAGAAATAAAAATTCATAGTATTGTGGGATTACCGCAAACAAATAAGGAGGGTTACCTATGAATAGAATAATAAAAATTGGGATGGATGTCCATACTACAAACTACACTTTATGCATTTTTGAGCCATCTTTTGAACATGATGGTACAGTTCACTGTATTACACAGGTAAAACCTGAAATTAAAAAGATCATTCATGTTATTGAAACTTTTAAAAAGAAACACGAAAATGAAGAACTAAATATTGTATGTGGCTATGAAGCAGGATGTCTGGGATATTCTTTATATCATGAATTAAAAGAGAAAGGTGTGGAATGTGTTATCCTGGCTCCAACAACCATGAAAACTGAAAAAGGTGGAAGAAAACTTAAGAATGATTATCGTGATGCCAAGATGATTGCGGAATGTTTGGCTTATGGAGGATATTCTGCCGTACATGTTCCTACCGAACTTGACAATTCAGTAAAAGAGTTTATTCGTATGAGAGATGATATAAAAGAAAACTTAAAAAGCATTAAGCAACAAATAATTGCGTTTTTAACACGCAATGGTAAACAATTCGAAGGAAAAAGTTACTGGACAAGAAAACATATTGATTGGATAAATACGATTTCTTTTAGTGAACCATTACTTCAAGATACCTTGAAAGAATATATGATTGAATATAATCATCTATGCGATCGTGTAGAGACTTTAGACAGACAAATTGAAGAAATATCATTAAAAGAAGAATATGTAGAAAAAGTGCAACAGCTGCAATGTTTGATTGGCATTAAAACGCATACTGCACTATCTTTAATCGTGGAAACAAGTGATTTCAATCGTTTTAAAAAAGGAAACATGTATTCGGCATATTTAGGCTTGATTCCTGGAGATGACTCATCAGGAGGTCATGAAAAGAAGCTTGGAATCACCAAAGCAGGGAATAATCACTTAAGAAGATTACTGGTTGAAGCAGCACAAGGTTATACACGAGGAAGAGTAGGATTTAAATCAAAAGATTTGAAATCAAGACAGGAAAAATGCAGCAGTGAAGTAGTAGCATATGCGGATAGAGCCAATGAAAGATTAAGAAGAAAATATTATCGAATGACCTTGAGAGGTAAAAGATATAACGTAGCTAAAACAGCTATTGCAAGAGAACTTGCATGCTTTGTATGGGGTATTATGACAGATCATATTGATTTATGTAGTTGATTATAAAAGGACTTAAACTTATTAGACAACATTTTTGATTGTCGTTAATAAAATTAATATTTAGTAAAAAAAGAATTGAGGCTATTGGACAGGAAATCTCTATAAGAAGATGGTTAAAGTTATTCAAGACTAATCTATGTAGACACTTCTTTTTCCAAAGATTTGATTCACGACTATAGACAAAGAAACTTGCGGCGAAACCATTGACCTGAGGTAACCAATCCACGCATAACAGAGTGGCCAACCGCCGATAAATCTGTATAGAAGTTTCTTGTCCTATGTCCTTGATTTAAAAAACAAAATAAAACGAAAAAACGGAAAACGAAAAACGAAAATCAAAGAAATGTGTTATTTCCACTTGACAATCGTCATTTCATAACAGATTAGAAGATATATGTTCTTTCCGTAAAGAAAAGGTTGCAGTCTCATCTTTAACATTAGGAAATTATATTTCTACTGAAAATATGCTACCAAACAAAGCAGGAATTACTAAAGCAACTTCACTTCCAAAATGCAATACTACACAGAGATTTGAATGTGGTGATGTTCTTGTATCAAACATTCGTCCTTATTTTAAAAAAATATGGAAAGCTAAATTCAATGGTGGAAGTTCGAATGATGTATTAGTATTTACTGCTAAGGAAGGATTTGATAGTGAATTTCTTTATTATGTTCTTTTAGATGATTCTTTCTTTGACTATTCAATGGTTACTTCTAAGGGAACTAAAATGCCTAGGGGTGATAAAAAATCTATTATGAACTATGAAGTTCCTTGTTTTGATATAAATATTCAGATTAAGATAGCAAGTATTCTTAAATCTATTGATGAGAAAATAGAAAAGAATAATGCAATAAACAATAATTTAGAGCAACAAGCTGTACTTCTATTCAAAAAATGGTTCATTGAATTTGATAATACGTCAAAAAATATACTTGAGACCCGATTTGGTTTAATACCTGAATCATTCAAGCTACTTAAAAATGGAGAACTGCCATTAGTCGTAACTGATTATGTAGCTAATGGAAGTTTTGCATCACTTAAAGCGAATGTTACTTTATATCAAGAACCAAACTATGCATATTTCATACGCAATACCGATTTGAAATCTGGAACATTTGGGGTATTTGTAGATGAACATTCATATAACTTCCTCTCAAAATCTACATTATATGGAGGAGAAATCATCATCTCAAATGTTGGAGATGTTGGAAGTGTATTTTTGTGCCCTAAGTTAGATAAGCCAATGACACTTGGAAACAACATAATAATGCTTCGCCCTGAACAAGAAAATCTGCAGTACTATCTTTATATTTGGTTCAAGTGGCTATATGGGCAATCGCTAATTCAGGAAATTAAAGGTGGATCTGCTCAACCAAAGTTTAATAAAACTGACTTTAAGAACCTTCCAATATTTTTGCCCCCTGATGATTTGTTGGAGCAGTTTCATCAAATCGTTAAACCGATGTTTGAACTCATAGATGAGAATAATGCGGAGAAAAAAGCGTTAACAATCACACGAGATACCCTTTTACCTCGTTTAATGTCCGGTGAACTTGATGTCTCCGACATCGATCTTTAAGCTGCTAAATTATTGTTTAACCTAAATACTCCCACCAACGGCGGGAGATAAAGCCAACGGAACTGCCGTTGAGTCGTTCCCTGGAAAATAAATTTGAAGGAGAATGACTTATGAAACAACAAATTATTTCAGAGGTGATGCAGCAAATGCTACCACACCTCGACAATGCTCAAATGCAGCAGTTGCAAAAGACACTTGAAAATGCACTGTTTGGCTGTGAGATTACAGTACAGATAGAAAAAAAGGGTACAGACGACAATCCAAAGCTGATAGATGCTTTTGTTTCAGCAAAGCGAATTGAAGGCTGTTCAGAAAAAACGCTAAAATATTATCGCACTACCATTGAAACGATGGTAGCTTCTACAGACAAAGGTATTCGTCATATTCAGACGGAAGACCTGCGTTCCTATTTGATAGATTATCAGAGCAGGAATCAGTCTGGCCGTGTGACGATTGACAATATTCGCAGGATTTTATCCAGTTTTTTCTCATGGCTGGAGGATGAAGAATACATTCTGAAAAGTCCTGTTCGCCGTATCCATAAGGTGAAAACGGCAACTAATATCAAGGAAACTTATACAGATGAGGATTTGGAGAAAATGCGTGATAGTTGCACAGAACTTCGGGATTTAGCGATAATTGATATGCTTGCTTCTACTGGAATGCGTATTGGTGAAATGGTTCTATTGAACAAAGTGGACATCAACTTTAATGAGCGTGAATGTGTAGTATTCGGTAAGGGTGATAAGGAACGCATCGTATACTTTGATGCTCGAACAAAGATTCATCTGCAAAACTACATTGACAGCAGAACGGATGATAATCCGGCTTTGTTTGTTACTTTACGTTCTCCACATGAGAGAATAAAAATTGGTGGTATCGAATCTCGCCTGCGTGAAATGGGTAAGCAGTTGGACATTCAAAAAGTCCATCCTCATAAGTTCCGCAGGACACTTGCAACGATGGCAATTGATAAGGGAATGCCTATAGAGCAGTTACAACAGCTCTTAGGGCATAAACGAATAGATACGACCTTGCAGTATGCAATGGTCAAGCAGAGCAATGTTAAGTTGGCTCATAAGAAATATATTAGTTAGATAGGGAAAGGTGATTATATGGAAATTGGAGAAGTAGCTAGCTTTCAAAATGGGTATGCATTTAAGTCAAAAGATTTTGTACAGGATGGAAAGTATAAAATTATCAAGATTAAAGAATTAAAGGATGGTAAGGTTAGATTCTTTAATGATAGTGCATCAGTAAACGTTGATGATGAACGCATTATTGAAAAATATATAGCAGAAAAGGGAGATGTTTTGTTTGCGCTCACGGGGGATCCTGTTAATAAAAACAATCCACTGAGTTGGGTAGGTAGAGTTTCTGTATATGAAGATGATCAATTGGCATTACTTAATCAACGAGTATGCAAACTGGTTCCAAAGGAAGGAATTAATGCCAAATATATTTACTATTACTTCCGTGCATTCGATAATTTTTATGCTTTGGCATCTATTGCAAAAGGAAGTGCAAGTCAGGCTAATATATCTACAAAAGATATAGAGGCGATGGAAATAGCATTACCATCTTTGAATATACAAAATAAAATAGTTTCGGTATTAGATTCTATTGAAGAAAAGATTAACCAAAATAATAAAATAAACAATAATTTAGAGCAACAAGCTAAAACCCTTTTCAAATCGTGGTTCATTGATTTTGAACCGTTTGATGAATCATTTGTTGATTCTCCGATAGGGACAAAAATCCCACATTCTTTGCAAATGGTCCAGATAGGAAGTCTGTCCCACACTTTAGAAACTGGAAAAAGACCTAAAGGCGGTGCTGTTGCGACTGGTGTACCGAGTATTGGAGCAGAAAATGTAAAAAGACTTGGTGAAGTTAATTTTGCTTCTGCAAAGTATATACCCGTTGAGTTTGCTCAAAAGATGGCTAAGGGCAAAGTTCACGGTTACGAATTGATGTTATACAAAGATGGTGGTAAACCAGGTACTTTTATTCCTCATTTCTCAATGTTTGGAGAAGGCTTCCCATATGATGATTTTTATATAAACGAACACGTTTTTAAACTTGATTTTGGAGATAAAGGATTTAACGAGTTTTGCTATTTTTATCTTCAGACTGACTATCCATATAATTGGTTAGCAAATAACGGTGGCAAAGCCGCAGTACCTGGAATAAATCAGCAAGATGTAAAATCAATTTGGATATACCATCCTGATAATCCTCTTGTAAAAGAGTATTGTAAATGGGTACAACCTATCTTTACAACCATCTTAAGAAACTGCTCACAAAATGTAAAATTATCTCAGTTAAGAGACGCACTTTTACCAAAACTAATGTCCGGCGATCTTGATGTCTCCGACATCGAGATTTAAGCCACTAAATTATTGTTTATCTTCAAATCATAAAAACGAAAGGATAAGATTATTATGACTAAAATAACTGTAGACATAGAATATATAAAAGACCAATTAAAGAAAATCGGATATGAAATATCTGATTGCATTCAAAGAGAGAATAACGGATTAAATTGGCAATTAAAATTCAACAACAGTGGAGCTAGTGTGACAATCTTTGATTCCAATAAAGTAAAAAATACTGTTGTGAATGGAAAAGCTGATGAAAAAGAAAAAAAGATGTTAAAGCAAATTATTGATGATATTAAGGCAAAGGAATTTGTTGTAGATCCTTTAAATGAGGAAATTATTTCTTTGATAAGAAGTCACAAAGAAGACTATTATTATGATTTTAAAAGACAGTTTCATAAAAAAGATGAAGATTTACTTTATGATATAATATGTTTGTCAAATAATCTTGAGAATAGAGATGCCTATTTAATAATTGGCGTTGCGGATGATTTTGAAGTAATTGGAATTGATGAAAATTGTAAATCAAACAATATATATGACTTTATGAAGAGTAAAAAATTTGCAGGAGACTTTAAACCTGAGATTGAAATAAAAAACATTTTTCCTTATCTTTGAAAAGATAAAAGCACATAAACAAAACACACATGAACACACTGTTACTATACGCCATCTCCTACGACCTGCCGCTAACCGACCCGGTATTGAAATTTCTGCTCATTCTGGTCATCATCCTGGCAGCCCCACTTCTGCTCAACAAACTGCGCATACCGCATTTGCTAGGTCTCATCATTGCCGGTGCCATCATCGGTCCCAATGGTCTAAACCTAGTGTTGCGGGATAGCGGAATCATCCTTTCCGGGACAGCCGGTCTGCTATACATCATGTTCCTTGCCGGTCTGGAAATCGACATGGGCGACTTTAAAAAGAACAGCGGACGCAGCTTCGTATTCGGGATGTACACATTTCTGATTCCCATGGCACTCGGAATACTTGCCGGTCTTTATCTGCTCCATTTTTCCATAGAGACCTCCATTCTGCTGGCCAGTATGTTTGCCTCACACACCCTGATAGCCTACCCCATTATCAGTAAATTAGGCATCAGCAAAGACAAATCGGTCTCCATCACTGTCGGAGGCACGATGATTACCGACATGCTGGCCCTATTGGTACTGACCGTAATTGTCGGGATGGCCACCGGAGAAATCGGCGAACACTTTTGGACACAACTAAGCCTGTCCATCCTGGCCTTCGTACTCTTTATCATGCTTATATTCCCCATCATCGGCCGCTGGTTCTTCAAACAAGTACAGGACAGTATTTCCCAATACATCTTCGTCCTTGTCATGGTCTTTTTCGGAGCCTACCTGGCAGAATTAGCCGGCATCGAATCCATCATCGGCTCCTTCCTGGCGGGATTGGCATTAAACCGTCTGATTCCACGCTCCTCCCCGCTGATGCACCGGGTTGAATTCATCGGCAACTCCATATTCATTCCCTTCTTTCTGATAGGTGTCGGTATGCTCATTGACTACCGCGCCTTTTTCAGCAGTTTCGACACCATTTTCGTCGGTACCGTCATGATTGTCATTGCCACCGTTGCAAAATATGCCGCAGCATGGCTGACACAGAAAACCTTCCACCTATCCGTAGACCAGCGTCGCGTCATTTTCGGCCTCAGCAACGCCCAGGCTGCCGCTACACTGGCTGGCGGAAAGGGAGGGCACAAAGCCAAAACCTGATGAGTTC
>OGQF01000265.1_pt1 | contig 44933 bp, 39 predicted proteins | sample 1553141 | NCBI WGS metagenome assembly OGQF01 (sample SAMEA2580005, study PRJEB22360) | human gut metagenome | biome: human gut; feature: human-associated habitat; material: faeces | place: Denmark | collected 2008/2010
ATTGTTTTTCTCCCGAAGACAATTTATACAATGGAATCTCTTCGCCATCATCAATAAAAATCAAATGATTTGTATGAGGATCTATTTTTATTACCTTCTGAGTCTTCATAAACAGACGGTCTACCGTCTCAAACAACATTTGGATACGCCTGTTGATACAATCCGCCTCTTTCGGGAAATTAGTTGCTTTCAAACGATAATCAGAAAAAGACGGATTCTTTCCTCCAATATCATACACAATGGTATGCAATTCATTATACAACTGGCTATATTCTCTTCCAGCTTTTGGTCTATCTCTAAAAGGAACATCAAATGTACTGATTTTTTGATATTTTACTCCTTCCAAGACCCCTTTCAGTTCTGATGCCGACATCTTCTGATGAAATTCCACAATCCGTCCTCCCACATCCATCTTCACATCAACGCCGTATGCCTTCAATTTTTTAACATCGGCCATCATTACAGAATCAATAATATTAAACAAGGTAGTTTTACCGCTACCATTAATACCGATTAAAATATTCACATCCGGATTCAACTTCTCCCAACAAAAATCATATTTCCTCCATAAATCCCGAATTTCTATACTGCAAATAACATTATCCATAAGCCCAACCATTTAATTTAATAGTATACGACAAACTTACGATTATTTTTGTAATTTTGCGCACTAAAATCACAGATACTCAAACATGAAAGTAAAAATATTATTCCTAACCTTACTCTTCATCCCCGCATTTCTGTATGCACAAACAACCAAAGACACGCTCATAGTCTATCCATCAGAAAAGTTTTCCGCCAAACAGCTGATTCTCCCCGCCTCATTAATCGCAGTAGGCTCTTGGGGCATAAATAATGGTTGGTTCAACAAAATCAACAATAAAATTCAAAACAAAATGATTGATTGGCGAGACAATAACTACATCCATATTGACGATTATATCCAATATTTGCCTGTCGCCTCTCATTTAGGTCTTGGACTGTTGGGAGCACAAGCCAAACATTCTTTCAAAGAAAGGCTTGTCATCACAGCCACCTCCTACCTGGCAATGGGCATAATCGTCAGGTCACTCAAACTTGCCATCAATGAAAAGCGTCCGGACAGCGAGGCACATAACTCATTCCCTTCCGGACACACAGCAACCGTTTTCATGGGAGCAGAGCTTGTCCGCAAAGAATATGGTATCGGCTACGGCATCGGAGCTTACACCATTGCCTGTGGCGTTGCGTTTCTACGATTATATAACGGCAGACACTGGTTTAATGACGTCCTCGCCGGAGCAGGTATCGGTATCATAACGGCACAACTCGGCTACTGGCTGCTGCCTCGCAACCGCAAGTTATTCCGTCTAAATAAAAAAAATGCACCAACGATCATAGCCTGCCCCTACTACAACCCTCAACAAAAGACAACCGGAGGTGCATTCGCTCTCTATTTCTAACACACATCAACACAATCAACCATGAAAGCACTTTACACTATCATCCTACTAATTTTCTCAAACATCTTCATGACCTTTGCCTGGTATGGTCATTTAAAGCTCGGCGAAATGAAAATCACCACAAGTTGGCCACTCTTTGGAATAATCTTACTCTCTTGGGGTATGGCTTTTTTTGAATATTCATTACAGATTCCAGCCAACCGCATCGGATTTCAAGGCAACGGCGGACCTTTTACCTTACTGCAATTAAAAGTCATTCAAGAAGTCATCACCCTCATCATTTTTGCCGTATTCACCATGGTATTCTTTCAAGGAGAAACCTTAAAATGGAATCATTTGGCTGCAGCCGTATGCCTTGTCATGGCTGTTTATTTCGTCTTTATGAAATAAAATAACATTTTTACGTGTTAAATTTATTGCTTATTATTTGGAATTATATGTATAATACATACATTTGTATCGCCATTTTATATGACAAATACATATATGCTATATACATATTAACAAATAATGCAAGAAAACATAGACATACTTCGTTCTCTGAACTATGAATTAGTCAAGAACCTCGGATTATTCAAAAGACGCGCTAACATGGCATTCAGTCAGCGCCACATTCTCTATCATATCGACAACCACCCCGGACTATCCATCCGCGAACTGGCAGCCTTACTATATGTTGACCACTCAACCATGAGCCGCAACATTAAAAAAATGGAACAGGACGGATGGGTAGAAATCTACCAGGACGAAACAGATAAAAGAAGAAAAATAATTGCCCTTTCTCCAGAGGGAAGCAAACTCTTAACAGAGGCGACAGAATCGATCAACCAGACCATCGGCCAAGCACTGAATCTGCTCACAAAAGAGGAAGTTGAGGCCATTATCGAAAACGTTCGCAAATACAATCATGCTTTAGAGCAACGATAAAAATCAAAATAAAATCATGGCAAACGAAACACTTATCATTACCCAAGACGAAATCAAACAGGCGCTGGATTTAAACGACTATATATCCATTATAGAACAAACACATGCCTGCCATGCGAAAGGGCAGGTTTACACTCCGGATTTGCTGCATGCAGACGTACATCAAGGAGAATTTCATTTAAAGACTGGAGGATTAATCTATCCGGACGGAGAATATTATGGTGTAAAAATCAACGGAGGTTTTTTAAATAACACCCGAAACTATCAACTACCCAATATTTTAGGTATCATATACATCTGCGATGCAAAGAATGGATATCCATTGGCGGTGATGGACTCCGTAACCATCAGCAAATTGCGCACCGGAGCCGCCTCTGCAGTTGCAGCCAAATATCTGGCACCGCAACAACCGATACAGTTGGGTGTATTTGGCTATGGCTCACAAGCAGAAATTCAGGCCAAAGCCATTTCCAAGGTACGCCAGTTGGAACATATCCGCATCAGTGGAAGAAATATGGAAAAAGCGACAGCCTTTGCCGCCCAACTCCAAAAGGAATTTGATATACCGGTTACTTGCCATTCCCTGGAAGAGACCGCCCGTTCCAGCAACCTGATTATTACAGCAACACCAGCCCGTGGCTATTATCTGAAAAAAGAATGGATTAATCCCGGAACTTTCATCGCAGCAGTCGGTGCAGACAGTCCCGGCAAACAAGAATTACAACCGGAACTTGTAGCATCCGCAACCATCGTTGCAGACATTAAAAGTCAGGTATGCCGTGTAGGTGAGTCCCAGCATGCACTAAAGCAAGGATTGATCACCCCGGAAAACATATATGCCGAATTAGGAGAAATCGTTACAGGACAAAAAGCATTGCCTTCGACCAACGGCATTACGATTTATGATTCCACAGGAACCGCCCTTCAAGACATCAGCATTGGTGTCACCATATACAAAAAACTAAAACAAACAGAATGTACTAAAATCAAGTTATTCTATTAAATACAAAAAAGCACCTATAAAACCACAATTTATATCAATCAAACACCTATAATTTATGAAGAAAAGACAGCTTTACAGACGAAACGTCTCCGGAGTATGCTTGGCATGCCACATCGTATTGGCTTCTTTGCTGTTTCCTGTAGGCACTTTCGCAGCAGAATCAAATGCAAACGGATTACGATTATCTGCTCCTCAAGCTCAGAATGTCAGAATTATTAAAGGTATTGTCAAAGATGCCAACAACGAACCCCTGCCTGGAGCAACCGTACAAATCAAAGGAACAACCACCGGTGTCGTGACTGACATTGACGGAAAATATTCTCTAACGGTTCCATCAGATCCTAATGCCACTCTTATCATTTCTTTTGTCGGCATGAAAACAAAAGAGGTAAAAATCGGCAAACTTGAAAACATCAACGTCACTCTTGAAGAAGAAAGCCAGGCATTGGAACAGGTGGTAGTGAATGGTGTCTTCGAACGTAAAGCCAATACATTTACCGGTTCTGTACAAACATTCGACAAAGAACAACTAAAGCGGGTAGGTAACAGCAACGTATTCGAATCTCTGAAGAACCTAGACCCTTCTGTTATGTTCTTCGACAACATGTCGTATGGTTCTGACCCGAACACCATGCCTTCTATGGCGATGCGCGGAAAATCCAGTCTGAACTTAACAGATACAGACCTTAGAGCTTCCTATCAAAACGACCCCAACGCTCCGCTGTTCATCCTTGACGGATTCGAAGTTTCCATCCAAAAAATCATGGACCTTGATATGGATCGTGTCGAAAGTCTTACCTTATTGAAAGATGCCTCGGCAAAAGCAATCTATGGTTCAAAAGCAGCCAACGGTGTTATCGTTATTGAATTAAAAAAGAACACTGACGGTCAATTAAGAGTAACTTATAATGGAAGTGTTTCTGTTGAAATGCCAGACCTTACTTCTTACGACCTTTGTAATGCAGAAGAGAAACTGGATGTCGAATATGCATACGGAATGTACACAGACCCCAATGCCAACTTCGACAACCAGCGCACCATGAACAGAATTTACAACCAGAAACGTCAAGCTGTTGTGTCTGGAATCAATACCGACTGGATTTCCAAACCGCTACATGTCGGTGTTGGTCATAAACACAGTCTGTCTGTTGAATTGGGAGAAAAAGCACTAAAGGCAATCATCGACCTTTCGTACAATAACGTCAAGGGCGTTATGAAAGGCTCAGACAGAAGCACGATTTCAGGAGCTTTGTCCTTGCAATACCGCCACAACAAATTCCTGTTCCGTAACCAACTGACCATCACTTCGAACAAGGCAAACGATTCCAAATACGGAAGTTTTGACGAATACACCCGCTTAAATCCTTATTATAGTCCATATGACGAATATGGCAACTTGGTAGAAAACATATTCCCTCACATAGAAAAGAGTAATAGTGTTTCAACAAACGCTTGGTTTGAACAAATCAGTTTTGAAGCCAATCCTCTATGGAATGCCAAACTGAACACTTTATTACAGAACAAATACATTGACGTTACCAACAATTTCGACTTGCAATGGTTTGTTACTACCGGACTGAAAGCCACAGCCCGCTTCGGACTGACAGAAAAGAGAAGTCGCAAAGACAACTTCTATCCTGCCAACCATCTGAAATTCCACGATTATGTAGAAGACCGTGCTCTTGAAAAAGGTTCCTACGAATTGGAGCAAGGACAGCAAAGCGACCTTTCCGGTAAATTGGACATCCAATACAACAAAAACTTCAAAGAAGTTCACTCTGCATATATCAATGTCGGCTTAGATATTGCCGGAAAAAAATTCACAACAAACGTTCAACAAGCACAAGGTTTCCCAAGTGACAAGATGAACGACCTGATGTTCGCCCGTCAATGGACCGAAAACACCAAACCGACAGGAACCGAACAAACAATCCGCGACTTCGGTTACTATCTTTCAGCCAACTATTCATACGACAACCGTATCAATATTGACGGAACCTTCCGTCAAAGTGCATCCAGCCAATACGGAGCAGACAGCCGCTGGGGTAAATTCTGGAGTGCAGGAGCCAGTTGGAACATCCACAACGAAGATTGGTTAGAAGACTCCAATATCAGCCAATTGCGTTTAAGAGCATCTGTCGGTTCTACCGGTTCTCAGAGCATGGATGCCTACAATGCCATTGCTTCTTACGAATATTTTCTGGACAAGACTTACGAAGGACTTCTCGGAGCACAGCTAATCGGAATGCGCAACCCGGATTTAAAATGGCAGGAAAAAATGGAATACAACTTCGGTGTTGACTTCAACTACAAAAACAGATATAGTCTACAGTTCGAATGGTACCGTTCCATCACCAACAACGCACTTAACCCATTGACGCTGGTTCCTTCAACCGGATTTAATTCAGTATCTGAAAACGTCGGAAAAATACAAAACACCGGTTTCGACCTAAAAGCTTCTGCCACCGTATGGCAAAACCCGAAAGAACGTTCATTCCTGACATTTAATGTCATGATTTCAAGAAACAAGAACATCCTGAAAGAGATTTCTGCCGCCATGCGTGCATACAACGAACAGCAAAACGCACAATTTGCCAACAGCAATGCAGACAAGTATGATCAACGCAAACCGCTGAACAAATTCTACGACGGAGTATCCATGGATGCTATTTGGGCAATGCCGTCATTGGGTATAGACCCTGCCAACGGACGTGAAGTATTCCTCGTAACAGATGCCAATGGCGTTAAACGCAGAACTTATACATACGACGCCAATGCTCAAGTGGTTTGTGGAGATGCACTTCCGAAATTCCAGGGTAATGGAGGAGTCAGCTTCCAATACAAAGGTATCGGTTTCAACACCGTTCTCACCTACCAATACGGAGCAAAAATGTACAACCAAACCTTGGTCGACAAAGTTGAAAATGCAAACATGAATGACAACGTAGACCGCCGTATCTTCACCGACCGTTGGAGACAACCGGGAGACCACAAGCCATTCAAAGCCATTGGCCAGGTATATATATCAGAGAAAGAAGCATACGCTACAGACGAAATGACAAGACCGACCTCTCGTTTTGTACAGAAACGGAATGAACTGCACATTTCATCCGTACAATTATCTTACGACTTCTTCAAACATGCCTTCATTAAAAAAGCCGGTTTGGAAAGATTGCAAGTGAAGTTTAACATCAACGACCTATACACTTTCTCTTCTATCAAGATTGAAAGAGGAACTTATTATCCGTTTGCAAGAACATTTAATGTATCCTTGAGCGCAACTTTCAAATAACGACTAAATCCAGGATCTATGAAACTAAAGAATATTATATTAACAGGAATTGCAGCCATCGGGTTTGCATCATGCAATGACTGGCTTGATATACAGCCCAAGACTGAAATCAAATTGGACAAAATGTTCGAAACCGAATCAGGCTTCAAAAATGCCTTGATTGGAGGCTATATCATGATGACCGATTCTCTGATTTACGGACGCGAGATGACCATCACCTTTATGGATGTACTTGCCCAACAATTTGAGGTAAAAGGAACAGGCAATCCATATTATTATGCCAAATTCTACGACTATACACGTTATAAAAGCACTACCGAAAATTTTTGGATAAAAAACTATCGGATTATTGCCAATATGAATGCCATTCTGGAACAGATTGACGGCAAAAAAGACATTCTCCATCCGACTCACTACGCCAATATCAAAGCTGAGGCATTGGCATTACGAGGATTCTTGCATTTGGATCTGCTGCGAATGTTCGGAACATACGGCACAACGGTTGACCCATCCAAACTGGACCAACTGTCCATTCCTTATGTAACGGAATACTCTAAAAACATATCAGAACAATTGAGTGGCAAGAAGGTACTCGAATTGATATTGAAAGACCTTAAGGAGGCAGAAAAATTGTCTGAATACTGGTCTCCATACAATCAAGTCCCTCAGGATGAGAACTACGAACGCCCCAATGATGACAATTTTTATGAATATCCACGCAGCCGCATGAATTATTGGGCCATCAAAGCCACCCAAGCAAGAGCTTACATGTGGATGGGTGATTACACAAATGCACTGGAAGCTGTAAAAGGATTTATCAACAAAGATAAACCGGCCATCAAGTGGATGGATCCTGACGATGCTATCAATACAGAAGCAAAATATAAAGACCTTACTTTCTCTACTGAACATATTTTCTATATCAATGTTACTAATTTGTACAATTCGTTACGTCCTTATGTAGAAAGTTTTGACATTCACGGAGATTTCACATCCACTCCCAACGATGATTTTCTCTACAAAAGCGAGAAAAACCTGAATGATACCTATGAAATGGGAAGCGGCACCGGCATCGGAACATCAGACTACCGTTATGCTGCCTGGTGGGACAAAAACGACATTGAGAAAAAAGTAGAAAAATTCAGAGAAGTAACAGACAGTAAATCAGATTCCAAGAACAAAGTTCCTCTTATCAGAAAACCGGAAATGTTCTACATTGCTGCCGAATGTTACAACAATCTCAACCAAACAGCCGAAGCCGTCAAACTACTGAACGAAGTAAGAGTGGCTCGCGGGATTCCGTATGCAAACAATCTTCCGGAAGGTTTGAGTAAAGAAGAGTGTGCACAAGAAATCGAAAAAGAGTGGAAAAAAGAATATATCAGCGAAGGGCAACTATTCTACTATTACAAACGCTTAGGCAAAGAAATACAAGGAGCAAGTATGGGAGCCTCAGATAACATGTACAAGTTCCCTCTACCGGAAAAAGAGATTGAAATCGGAGGACGCCAATAAACAAGCCAACAACAACATTAATATATAAATAAGATGAAGAGACAATATATAATCATCAGCTTACTCTTGGCCTTGATAAGCATCACATCATGCAAAGACGAGGATACAACCATGTTCGCTTCACCGGCTGGAGTATATTTTGACAACGATTCTACATTATACAGTTTTGCAGAGAATTTCAACAATAAAGAATGGGGTAGCGATACCATCAAATTATTTATCGGTATCTCCGGGGATCCCGTTCCTTACGCACGTCCCATATCTGTAACGCTATATGAAGACAGTTTCAATACAGCCAAAACAGAGATGTTCGACTTCTTACAAGGAGAGATTCCGGCAGATAGTCTGAATGGAATCATCCCGGTCAAACTAAACTATACCGGAGCAGAAATGGATACCGTACAATATCGCTTCAAGGTCCGCCTTGTCCCAAACGAACACTTTGCTGAAGCAAACCTGTTTAGACACATACATAAAATCTATGTCACTGCCATGATGACCCAACCCATCAACTGGAACAAGATAAAAAGATACTTCGGAAACAACTACTCCAATTCATGGTATTCATTCATTCTGACACAATTTGAGATGAGTTATGTACCCTATTGGACAGGCAAAAACAATCCTGACCCGGAAAAGTATAACATGCCAAGCAATACATTCCAAGCATACGTAAACAAAGTAAGAGTAGCCCTTGACGAATACAACCAGACTCACGACACTCCATTATTACACGAAGACGGAGAATTCAAGGGATTACCTGTAACCATGTGATAATAACAAATAAAGAAATCTATGAAAAAAATAATCATCATAATTCTGGCTTTATTCAGCATGTTCTCATGCTACGAAGATCATTCTTCACTGAACACCAAGCTTATCAGTCCTATCAACATAGATTTAGGAATCACCGATCCGAAGTGGGACCCGACACGTCCTATCCAATACACATTGTTCACCTTGGATACCCTTCGTATAAACCCTATTGTCTATAGAGAAGGTATTGAAGATTCTCAGTTGAAATACACCTGGACCATTGAAGGCAATCTTATCGAACCTCAAATTTTAGGCACAAACATGACCCTAGAAGTACCCATCACATTGGGAGCTCAAAGCAATGCCTATAAGCTTATATTTGATGTAGAGGATTTGACTACAGGTATACATGCCGAACAACTGTTTGATATCTTTGTGCAAACTCCGTTCGGTTCCGGTCTGTTGGTATGCGACACCAAAGACAATGGCGCAAGCAGCGACGTGTCGTTGATTATGGGATATAATTTTACAGACAATCTAAAAAAAGAACAGACCAAAATATCCAAGGATTTGTTCCAAAAAATGAATGGAACAAAATTCGAAGGACAGGTAAATCTTTGTCAAAGCAAAAAATACGGCACCAACCGCAGGGCTACCTTCGCTTGTGACAACCAAATATACCGGGTAGATCCATTCGACTTTAAGCTACAAGATAAAAATGAAGAGATATTCTTATTTCCTCCTAAAAACATGCATGTATCAGCACAAAGCTTTTCACTGCAAAGTGGAATAGAATACATTATTATCGATGGTTTGATTTATTCTGCCCCCATGCAACAAAACAATAAAAAATATCTGCACTATCTTGTAAGCAGCAACATGAGCAAATATGCATGCAGCCATTTTGCTTTTCCCCAATATGCCAATGGACTTGCATTTGACAACATACAAGGACGTATCATGGAAGTGGATGACCGCATTAAAGTACTAAACTCAACAGACTTATGTGATAAAGATTCTCCATTTGACCCCAATCAATTAAGCAATTACGAATGTAAAAGTCTTATGCCGGACGGAAATGAATTTTTCTTAAGTATCGTGCAAGAAAAGAACAATGGCAACATGTATGCCTTGGTCATGAAGCAGGGTCAATATCCTGAAGAAAAGCTTAACGGCAAACCTCTAAGAAAAATCGATCTTTCAGCCTGCACCAATATCAAAGATGCACAATTCTTTGCTCTTACGCCCAATGCCGATGTATTTTGGTATGCAACCAAAGACCAAATTTATTCGGTTTATTATACAACAGACAATCTGATTGTCACACCGGAATACACCGTCAACCCGGGAGACCAGATTACTGCAATGATTATATGGGACGACTACCAAGGCAAGGTTGATTATACGAATCCCACACCCAATGCTTCAGACAAAATAATTTCCACTTACAGCAAAGACAGAATGCTGGTTATTGCAACAGAAAACAACGGAATCGGCACCATCCGCACCATTGCCGTTGCCCAGGTCTTAAGAGGATCTTTAGAGCAAGACAAGAATGTACACGGAGAATATTCTGATAATTTTGGGAAAATCACCGCTATTGCTTTACACAAATAATGATGTCAAAAAAGATAATTATGAAAAATATATTACTAGCTTTCGCAGTTCTTCTTTACTTATGCTCCTCCTGCACCAAAGAAGCTGAATATAAAGTTGCGAAAAAACCGGTTTACAATCCGGTAAAATACGGCTACCGTGCATGTGAAATCAGCGGTGAAAACGCTCACTGGGGAAAGTTTACATTGAAAATCAATTACGAAAATGAAGTGACAGACTCCATTACCCGCATCGATGCCAACAACAGAATCAAGGGAAGAATGTCATTGTCAGCTGCATCTAAAACAAACCGTAGCTATAAAATGTATGATTATGTCTACGCTGTTGATGCAGATTCCATTAAGCGGCTGGACGAAAAACTGGCAAACAAATATGGAGCCGGCAACTATTCTCTGGAAGATTCCATTCCTATCGCCGGCAAAAGTATTTTTGAAAGCAAAATCATCATAGATGATTACGGAAAAGATGCCCAGCAAACATTGGAATATTACACTCCTTTCGAAGATCCGGGTGTAGGCGCTGATTTTAATAACGAGTATACCCACGACAGTACCATCATCTCCCGCTTTGAATTTGACGAGAATGCCAAATTAGTGGCAGAACGCATTTTTAAAGATGTTTATCTTGACAAAGACGGAGAAAAAGTACAAAGAACTCTTTTCAAAAGAGAGTATGTATATCTAAAAGACAAACTTTCAGCCATTATCTACTCGAAAGCAGAAAGCGGAGAAAACTTTACGGAAATCGGTCGCGACAACTATGTCTATTCAGACAACAAGCTCACTGAAATCAACGGCTATAGCGGCAACAAAACTTTCGCTTATGAGGGCAATAAAATCATCATGACCGAAAATGGAGCAAAGACCGAATATGAATTGAATGAAAAAGGATTCTTGATTGCTGTCAAATATCCAAACGGCAGCTATATGAACATTAAATATGAAGAAGGCAATGGCGACTTCGAACACTTAACTCCGATGTACGAACGCCATCGCGGTCTGCCTTTCATCAAATAAGTAGTAATTTTATGTCTTTTTTAAAATAGGGGCTGCTTAAGTTTGCAGGCCCTATTTTTATTTGCACATATCCACCGTGTCACAATGAGTATTTATAGTGGAGTCTATATAACCAATAACTCTAATATCACGTACAGATTTCTTAAACCATGCTATTCTTTTGAGGATTCAATAGCTTTAAATAAAATCCCCAAATCATCGCCTTTGGGGTTTAAACAAATCTTCTTGCCCAAAGAATACATTTTCATCCTCTGTTTCTGCTGAAATAACAATACCGACAAAAGGGTTGTTTTCAAAGATTCTGCTTCCTCATTTATTTTACTGCATATATCTTATTTTGTTATGATTTCCGGATGTGCCGACAAATATTGATCTCGCAATGGCAGGCTTAACACAAAACGTTTTTCCGTCAATATCTTCAAAAAGCCTGAGACCGGTTTCATTTAATTGCCTCGGACTACGTTTCTGCGAAAAAGCGGGAACAATATCCTTGTATTTCATCATTAAAAGCGACTTAATGGCTGCCATATCAATCTTTACATCCTGCATATCCGCTTTCAAATCATCTATATCCTTGCCATGCGCAAGCAAAGCCTGACTGATAGAGACCAGCTCGTTTTTTTAATCCCTTGGCATCGCTTTTCAGCATATCAATATCTTTTTCGTGAGGTTCACAAGATGCACGACACGTACGCTATTATTCCGATAGCTATCCCTATCAATTCCCAATGCAGCTTATCCATATTAATTTTGTTTACACTTTAAACACGTTTTAAAGATACAAAATAAATCCGATGTTCATTTCGGAACGACAGCTTTATTTCAAAAGTTATATATCATATAAACACAACTCCTATCCGCAATAACTGCACCATTGCCTAAAGTATCGCAGCCACTTTACGAATATTGTCTAAACGCTGCATAAATGACTTGTCCTTTTTGGCTACACGAACATTGTATCTCATTTGAAGACGCATCAACGGTTCTGCCTCCACCCCTAACGCTGCCTCAAACATCAATGCCGTTTTTTCCGTGACGGGACGATGAGCGTTTAATATCTCATTCAATACAGAATAACCTATGCCCATTTGTTCTGCTAACTTGCGTTGGGAAATTCCCCTGTATTCGATTTCTTCTTTCAATATTTCCCCCGGATGAGTAGGGAATGCCGGCTCAAGATTATTCGCTATCATATTAGAATCAACTTCTTGTATTGTTATCATAATTAGTTATTTATAGTGATTTGACAAATCCGTTATATTACATATCGTAGCAATGGTTTCCCCATCTCTAATACGTTCCTCAAATTCTATACGATATTGATCGTTCACTCTCACGGAAGAAAGTCCGGCTTTATCATTTTTCAACTTTTCATAATTCAGAGAATTATATTGCATAAGTCCCAAAACATTAGAAGTATCACGCATCAAATCTATTATCCGGATATATTTCCGTATGATTTGAGGTTGAAAACGATGCTTTTTATCCGTTTTGCCCATAGCGTACATTTCCCGAAGATATTCTTCATTGAATATTATTTCCATACTTCTGACTATGTTTACAATGCAAATATACGAACTCTTTTACTATATTCGCAAAAAAAGCGAATATTTTTAAGGACAATTCGGAATTGAGTAGTATTCCTTATTTATTATGCACAGCAAACATAATGTTTTTATAGCATAATACAAGATTTTGAACCATGTTTTTATTCCCCAAAAAGCAAATTGCAACTTATGCACAGAGAACATATTTTTAATTATCTTTCATCTATTGGTCGTAGACTTGTACATACTTCTTTATGCTTGTACTACAGTTTTCCCCTTGTCTCCTACTAAACTCCTATATATTTTCAACTTAAATACATGACAACTATAAGACAAAGATAACAAGTTGTTATCTTTGTCTTATAGTTGTGTTATCTTTGATATATAGATGTCATATATTTGATAGGGAGGAAAGAGGGAGAAAAGAGAGCGCAACGAGAGAAAATCTACATTGTACATACGCCATCACCCTGTTGCCTTCGCATGAGCAAGCTCTGATTACATTTGATTTATAACAAAACCCGCTAGGAAAATTCTGGCGGGTTTTGTTATAAATTATAGATTAAACAATAACTTTTTATACATCACTAAAATCACAACAAATTATTGGATTTCAGCCAATCTTTTCCCTTTGGAGTCATAAAAAAGATCAATGCCACAGCACATGGCACACCCAAAATGATAAATCCGATAATAGCACCCATTATTTATCCTCCTCTTGTTTATTTGTTAAAATCAGTCCTAAAATCAATGCCAACAATGATGAAGTAAATCCTAAACTATATATTAACCATTTGTTGTCTGCCATATCAGTTTAATGATTACACAAATATAAATTTATTTTCTGAAACAGACAATTATAAGTAAAAAAACAAATCTACTCTGCCCACAAAAGATATTTATATACATCCTTGTAGATTCGAGAAATTCTCAATACTTTTAAAAATTGAAATTTAAAAAGGACAATTTATGTATATCGACACCCATTCGCACATTTACGAAGAGGAGTTTCGGGAGGACCAAGCAGAAGTCGTGGCAAGAGCTATACAAACCGGCGTGGAAAAGATTATCCTGCCCGATATCGACAGCGAATCCCGCAACCGCATGCTCCAATTGGTTGATAAATATCCTACAATGATGTTCCCGTTAGTCGGCTTACATCCAACCTCCATCCACGAAAACTACCCGGCAGAACTTGCTTACGTAGAACGAGAAGTAGGTACCCGCGACTATTACGGCATTGGAGAATGCGGCATTGACCTATATTGGGACAAGACCTATTACCGCGAACAAATCAAAGCATTCGAACACCAACTCGGAATCGCCCGAGACATGAACTTTCCGGTTGTCATCCATTCCAGGGATTCGCTACAGGAAATTTTTGAAATACTAAAAAAAAACACCCATGTCCGAGGAATACTTCACTGTTTCCCAGGCAATGCCAACGAGGCCCGTCAAGCTATTGATATGGGCTTCTTAATCGGCATAGGAGGTGTTGTCACATTCAAGAAAAGTATTATGGCAGAAACAGTCCGCGAAATAGGAATAAAACATCTTGTATTGGAAACAGACGCTCCTTATTTAGCCCCGACTCCATACCGAGGCAAACGCAATGAAAGTAGCTACATTCCCTATATCGCAGCAAAGATTTCAGAAATCACAGGTGAAGAAATAAAAAAAATTGAAGAAACAACAACGCAAAATGCAATGAATTTATTTAATTTGCACTCCGAAAACGTATGAAAAAGTTGACAATATGGCTACAAAATCTGTACTTATTATATATACCGGAGGAACTATCGGAATGGTGAATGACCCAGAGACAGGAGCTTTGTGTCCGTTCAACTTCGAGCAAATAGCAAAAGCAGTTCCTGAAATCAAGGAGTTTGAATTTGATATTGACAGCTATACTCTGCCGGAAATTATCGATTCATCCGATATTCAACCTAAGGTTTGGGCTGAACTATGCAACATCATCTTAGAAAAATATGATAAATACTGTGGTTTTGTCATTCTGCACGGAACCGACACCATGGCCTATTCGGCTTCGGCACTAAGTTTCATGTTGTGCAGCTTGACCAAACCTATTGTATTCACCGGCTCGCAGCTCCCTATCGGCACCATCCGCACTGATGGACGAGAAAATCTCATAGCCGCCCTGGAAATTGCAGCAGCGACAGAGGAGGGAAAATCTGTTGTTCCTGAAGTATGCATTTTATTTGGAGCCAAATTATATCGAGGCAATCGAACTACGAAAGCAGATGCCGAAAGTTTTGATGCGTTCCAATCTTTCAATTATCCTCCATTAGCCGAAATAGGAATCCATATCGATTACAATTACAGCGCTATTGATTATTCTCCCAAGACAGCTCCGATAGAAGCATTCACTGAAATGAACACCAATGTCGCTGTTTTAAAACTATTCCCTGGAATCCGAATAGAAGTCATTGATGCAATCATCAACACACCTGGTCTACGTGGATTAATTTTGGAAACATATGGAGCCGGGAATGCTCCTACAACAAAACAATTTCTTAACAAAATAAAAGAAGCCGGAGAGAAAGGTATTATAGTATATAATGTCACCCAATGCCAGGGGGGAGCGGTTGAAATGGGGCGCTACGAAACCAGTAGAGAAATGATAAACTACGGAGTAGTAAGTGGTTACGATACCACCATCGAAGCTGCTGTCTGTAAGCTAATGCACCTATTAGAAAAATATTCAGACCCTAATGAAATAAAAAAATATTTAAATTCGCCATTAAGAGGAGAAATTACACAGAAACGTATTGGGTTTTAACATTTATTTTGTACCTTGCCGCGTCTTTTAAAGGAGACAGATGAAGACACAAAGGTTTGCAAGAAGAGATAGAAAATATAGAGAGTTAAATTTTAATTATTTATAAACTAAAAATCAGTTAAAGAGATCATGAGAAAATTATTTGCACTAATAGCAGTTTTTGGAATGCTTACTATTGGAGCATCGAAATTAATGGCTCAGGAAGAATCTGCAGAAGCAGCACCTGTTGCAACAGAACAAACCAGCGTATCGGAAACCACTCCGACAACTCCGACCAGCATTGATGACGAAGAGATTGAAAGCACTTCAATGCATGCAGCTATCAAGCAGAAATTCATCGAAGGTGGTGCAGGATTTATGGCATGTGTTGTATTGTGTTTGATTTTCGGTTTGGCAATTGCCATTGAAAGAGTTATTTATTTGAACCTTTCTGACACAAATACAAAGAAATTCTTAGCTACATTTGAAGATACATTGAACAATGGAGGTATCGAAGCTGCAAAAGATCTTTGCCGCAACACTCGTGGTCCTATCGCAAGTATCTTCTATCAGGGACTTTGCCGCTACGATCAGGGAATTGACATGGTTGAAAAATCAGTTGTATCATACGGATCAGTACAGATGGGTCTTATGGAAAAAGGTCTTACTTGGATCGGTTTGTTTATCGCATTGGCCCCGATGATGGGATTCTTGGGAACTGTAATCGGTATGATTGAGGCCTTCGACCAGATTCAGGCAGCAGGAGATATGAGCCCGGCATTGGTAGCAGGAGGTATTAAAGTGGCTTTGATTACTACCGTAGGTGGTTTGATTGTAGCTATGATTCTGCAGGTATTCTATAACTATTGTACAGCAAAAGTAGAAGGCATCGTAAACAATATGGAAGATGCATCTGTAAGCATGTTGGACATCTTGGTAAAATACGAGCAAAAAAACAAATAAACCATGAATAACAAGAAAATACTTAATATTGTAACACTTGTAATGTTCTTAATAACATTGGTATTGTTAGGTTTGTTTATCTTCGGAGGCAAGGTACCTAACCAAGCATACGATACCCCTGTTTATACCGGAGCATTACTTAATTGGGCTTACATCCTATGCGGCATAGCAATCCTTGCTGCAGTAGTATTCCCAATAGCACGTCTATTTACCCGACCGAAACAAGCAATGAAAAGCTTCATCGGATTGGTAGGATTGGTTGTAATAGTATTGATTGCATATGCAATGGCAGATGACACTCCTTTGAAATTAATTGGATACAACGGACCGGACAATGTACCGTCCAGATTGTTAATGTCAGATACCATCATTTATACTATGTACTTCTTGTTTGCAGGAGCTGTATTAGCTATCTTGGGAACAGAAATCTACAAAAGAGTTAAATAATTTACCCTGTAGGGATAAAACCAAAGGAATATGGCAAAGAAAACACCAGAAATTAATGCCACTTCAACAGCCGATATCGCGTTCTTGTTGCTTGTTTTCTTCTTGGCAACAACAACCATGAACGTTGACTCTGGTCTGTTCCGAAGACTTCCGCCCTATCAGCCTGACGTGGAACAAAATCCACCGAAGTATGCTAAACGTAATATTTTGCAAGTGCTGGTAAACAGGAATAACCAATTGGCTATCAACGGGGAGTTGGCAGATGTTTCTACATTAAAAGATAGAACGATTGAATTTATTACCAATCCGGCAAACAGAGAGGATTTACCTGCAAAGGAAATCAAAACCATTGAGCTTTTCGGACCGGTAGAAGTTTCTAAAGGAATTGTATCGTTGCAAAGTGACAAAGGTACTTCTTACGAGATGTATATTGCAGTACAAGATCAGCTAACAGCAGCGTACAACGAGATGAGAAACAATAAGGCTAACGAAAAGTGGGGTAAAAACTTTGACGAATTGACTCCTGAACAACAGGAAGCAGTAAAAGATGTTATACCCATGGCTATCTCTGAAGCAGAACCAAAAAGCATAGGAGGGAAAAAATAATGGCAAAATTTAAGAAAGACGGAAAAAGAGAGACACCTGCAATTTCAACAGCATCTCTACCTGACATCGTATTCATGTTGCTGTTCTTCTTCATGGTAAGTACGACCATGCGTGAAGTATCCCTTATGGTTGCCAATGCAATGCCTCAAGCAAATGAAACAGTCAAATTGGAAAAGAAATCCTTGGTTAGTAACATTTATGTAGGTAAACCGACAGACCACTATCAGGGAGCCTATGGTACAGAACCACGCATCCAATTGAATGATAAATTTGCGACAATTGCAGAATTGCAAGCATTTGTAGCTTCAGAACGTGATGCTAGAAAAGAAGAAGATCGCAATAGCATTACCAACAACTTGAAAATTGACCGTAATGTAACAATGGGTATCATTACAGATATTAAGCAAGAGTTGCGTAAGGCAAATTCTTTGAGAGTTAATTATGGTAGTACAAAACGTCCTACAAGATAGTTAGTTCTTAAATCAAAAATATAAGGGAGCTTATTCGCTCCCTTTATTTTTACAAGACAATCATTGCAAAAGAAGAATTTTTACTATCTTTGCACAGTTCATGGTTCCGTAGTTCAATGGATAGAATGAAGGATTCCGGTTCCTTTGATTGGGGTTCGAGTCCCCACGGAATCACAAAGCAGTCTTTTCAAGACTGCTTTTTTATTTATTTTACTATATTTGCCAAAAGCAATAATCATATGCAGGAAATTTCAAAAAACACCAAACTAAAAGTTATAGGAGGCTACACGCTTCTGTTCCTACTCACATTACTATCAACCGTACTCATATATAAACAAATAACCAAACTCATCATAAACGAAGAAAATCAAGGAGATTCAGACAGAAAATTTTTCATCGTAAGCAATACCATTACAAATCTATATGAAGCAGAAACGTTAAGCAATGCATTCATACAAACCGGAATGAGTAAATATTTTAGGAAGTATGTTGAAATACTCGACAAAACAGAACAAAATATAGATACACTGAGACAATTGACAACACAATTGGAGCAAATTTTCAGATTGGATAGCATTAACAATTTATTAGACAGCAAAGTCCGTAACCTACAAGACCTAGTATATGTAAAAAGGACATTTGTACCAGAAGACTTTTACAATAAAGCTATCGCAAGTATTGAGTCTGGCAAGGACTCATTGCCAACTCGACTTGACATCCGCCCAAGATACATAACGACATTGGATACTTCGTATATCGTGATAGAAAAAAAAGGCAGGAGACGAAATAACGAACTAGATTCCATATTAAACGTAACACGAAATTACCACATCGTTTACGATACACTCAACAATCCACAACCCAATGCCCTACGCAATAAAGACACCGTCGTAAATATACTTCGAAACACATGGCAAGATATCCAGAAAAAGAATGAAGACATAAACAAACAAATCAGCACAAGGGAATATGCATTAATCAAACAAAGTACAAACATATCAGACAAAATGAAGCGTATTCTTAGTGAATATGAAAAAGAAGAAATACTTCACGCTACAAGAAAACAGGAAACCCGCGAAAAAACTGTAACAACAATGATACACATCTTCGCAATTGTCGCTGTGGTCGCATTTCTACTTGTAGTTTTCTTCACATTTTTCATATTACGGGATCTATCTCGCAGCAATCGCTATCGCAGAGAATTAGAAACTGCAAATCAATATGCGGACCAACTACTCAAAAGTCGCGAAAAAATGATTTTAACAGTCACACACGACATCAAGGCACCACTCAGCTCCATCTTAGGATATATTGAACTATTAACAAATACGACGATCACTGACAGACAACGCTATTTTCTTAAGAATATGCAAGGATCGTCAAATCACATTCTAAAATTAGTAGGCAATCTATTAGACTTATCAAAACTAGAAAACAATAAAATGCAAGTAGAAGAAATAATCTTCAATCCACAACAACTCTTTCAGGAAATCATAGACAATTTTCTTCCTCTTGCTGCAAACAAACAACTCATACTTCAAAATAAATTCGGACAAGACTTAAATGGAGACTTCAAAGGCGACGCTTTACGGATAAGACAAATCATAACAAACATCCTATCAAATGCTATAAAATATACCCAAAATGGATGGATCCGCTTCTCTGCCAATACAACAACAGATGACAAAAGAATCATCCTTAAAATTGAAGATACAGGCTCAGGTATGACTCCAGAGGAGCAAGAGCTAATATTTAAAGAATTCACAAGACTAAAATCGCACTCTGCCATAGAAGGAACAGGCTTAGGACTAACAATTACATTAAAACTGATAGATCTATTACAAGGGGAAATGAAAGTACAAAGTGAACCCGGAAAAGGAAGTTGCTTTACCATCATTCTACCATTTCAAAAAGTAAAAATATCACCTAATACACAAAACAAAACAACATCCCACAACTCTAGTAATGAAATAAACAATACACAAGTAGCTGTGACTGAAAATATGCAGACGAAACCAAACGATATAAATGTCCTACTGGTCGATGATGATCCTCTGCAATTGGCAATGACTTCCAGCCTATTGGCTAATTATGGTATTCATTCCTCAACAACAACAAGCCCACAGGAAGTGATAACACGCTTAAAAAATCAAAAATACGATTTAATGTTCTCTGATATACAGATGCCAGAATTAAACGGCTTTGAATTAGTCAAGCTCATACGCGCCTTACCGGAAGATAAATTTAAAACACTCCCTATCATAGCACTATCTGCAGATTCTGACAAGCGTGAATCAGAATACATACAAGCTGGATTTACAGCTTATTTATCCAAACCATTCCAAGCAAAACAAATCATACAACTAATCTCAAATTTGATTGATAAAAAAGAGTTAGAACATCAAATAAAAGAGACTACGATATCCAATCCAGAGGGGGATAAATACACATTCAAAAATATCCTCCAATTCACAGACAATGATACACAAGCACTGCAAACAATCATAAACTCTTTCATTGAGACAACAAAAGACCATATTGCCAAACTGGGCAAACTACAAAAAGAGCAGCAGTGGGATGAAATATCAAAGTTAGCCCATAAAATGTTACCTCTATTCCGTCAATTGGAGGTGAGAAATACAACTGAAAAGCTAGAACAGCTCGAACACCCAGACAAAGCAGGCATTGGTCCTAATGAAATTAGCTCCCTCACAATCACTGTAATAGAACAAGCCTCTGCCCTAATCGAAGATATAAAAAGAAATGAGCAGGCCCATAAATAAAAGCCTGCTCACTCGAAAATATCAAATAAAGACTTATTCGATTGAATATAACTTCATTTTATTATAGAGAGTTTTACGGTCAATTTTCAGCATCCGTGCTGCTTCACTTTTATTATTATGACATTTAGCAAGAGCTTCCCGTATTAAATCCACCTCATTACGCTCGCGTTTCAAGGCAAGATCCTCGAACATTGGTTCTAATAAGTGCTCTGACAATTCAGTAGGGATATGCTCCGGAGTTATAAAATCGTCTTGACACAATAATGTAGCTCTTTTTACAACATTACGCATCTCACGCAAATTACCCGGCCAATTGTAGTGTCTGAAAATATCCATTACAGAATCATCAAAACCGACAACATCTTTTCCCAACTCTCCATTAGAGGCTGCTAAAAAGTGATTGGCAAAAACAGGAATATCTTCTTTCCTCTCCCGTAAACTCAATGCCTTCAAAGAAAATTCATTCAAACGGTGATACAGGTCTTCACGGAAATTTCCTTCTGCGACAGCTTTCGACAAATTTTCATTAGTTGCAGAAATAATTCGTACATCAAAAGCTATTTCCTTATTACTCCCCACAGGTTTTACTTTGCGTTCTTCTAAAGCCCGCAATAATTGAACCTGTACATCATAACTCAAATTTCCAATTTCATCCAAAAAAATTGTACCTCCAGAAGCTTGCACAAAATAACCAGTTTTATCGTTGACAGCTCCCGTAAAAGCTCCCTTCACATGCCCAAAGAATTCACTTGCAGCCAAATCTTTAGGAATAGCTCCACAATCCACTGCAACAAAAGGAGCATCTTTCCTAGCACTTTGATTATGAATCAAACGAGCAATATACTCTTTACCGGAACCGCTTTCTCCTGTAATTAAAACAGTCATCATTGTTGGAGCTACCAACCGAATATATTCATAGAGTTTATCAGCATCTCTACTTGTACCCTTTATATATGCAATATCTTTTGTCTTCTTTGTCCGTTTTTCAATTGGAATATCCTTGTGTTCCAAAGCATCTTGTATTTTCTTTAAGATTTCATCCGGAATGACAGGTTTTGCGACATAATCAAAAGCTCCCAATTTCATTGCTTGCACTGCAGTATTAATATCAGCATAACCAGTCATAAGAATCACTTGAGCCTCAGGTATAGCCTTCTTAACATGTTGCAAAACCACCAAACCATCTTCATCAGGCAAACGCAAATCCGTCAAAACCACATCATATTTTCCTCCTTTAATTTTAGAGGAAGCCTCCCGACAAGAAAAAGCTTCTTCAACCTCAAAGCCACGCTTTGAAAGCCAAGTCTTCAACATCAGACAAAAGGTAGTGTCATCATCGACCAATAATATCTTAACACTCATAACCATACAAACTCTACTTGTTATATGTGGCGAAGGTACGAAATCGGAATGAAATAAATAACAAAATGAACAAAAAATCAATTAATTATAACCATACCCTCCCCAAGGAATAATTGCACAATCAGAACTCCCACAATAATGAAAACAAGCAATTCCGCAAAGGCATTGGATAATACATAGTTGATTCATAATAAGTATCCAGCATATTGTCAATTCTAACTTGCGGAGTAAGACTCATCCCATTAGAAAAAGTATAACGATAGCCTGCTAAAAGATTTTGAACAGAATAGGGGTCTGCAGAATACTCCTGGTCTGTGGTAACAAAACGTCTAGCAATATAAGTAACCTGCCAAGAAGCAAAAATACCCCGATATTCTGCAGCTACACGAATATTCCATTTAAAACGAGGAACATATGGAATCTGTTTCATATAAGAACCATCATCAACATGCTGCTTTTTACGCGTACGCGATTCCGACCAATTAAAATTACCCGATACATTCGCCGATAAATCACCATATACATAGGTTAATTTTCCAAAAGCCTCAATACCATTAGATACTACATCCCGCTTATTCTGAGGAGTCCATATCCATTGATTTCCATCTTTCGGCAACCACAATATCCAGTTATCGATATACATCAAATAACCAGCAAGCTCTGCATCCAGCAACAGGAAGCGATTTAATCTCTTGCTATAAGAAATTGCTGCATCATATGAATACCCATCCTCTGGCTTAACATCCGGATTTCCACCAGGACGCCAATACAAATCGTTCATACTCGGGAAACGATAGTTATAAGCAACACTACCTTTCAATTGTAAAGCACGATCCAATAAATTGAAAACCAACCCAGCAGACCAAGTAGAAACATTTCTACGATCATTATGTTCAAACATATACTGACCATTCAGCATCATCCATTCTACAGGAATCCACCGTGAAGACACCTGCCATGAAAGAACATTCCTGCTATGTTCAAAAGGTGCAGCAACAGAGGGAGTATCATAAATCACACCATCATGAACATATTTAGATGAATCAATATCAATGTAACTGCTCACCTCTATTAAATCATGCGAATAAGTCAAGGTTGTATTAAGTAGCAATGTCGCAAAAGGTGCACAGGAATAATCTAAAACTCCTTGCCATGTCTTTGAACTATTTCGACTACCCTCCGGATCAAATAATCTGCCATCGTAGCTTTTATCATATTCCTGGCGATAATAAAGCCATGCACCTTTGGCATGCAAACTATGGATACCCTTCATAAAATCCAAGCCGGCATAACCACGAAAATTAATTTCCCGCTGTTTTTCATGCGACGTATTCATAACACCTAAGGCTTGCGGCAACAAGTGCTCGTTTTCCTGATACCAAGCTATTCCAGTTAATTTGGTAAAAGGAGATAAACGGAAATACCCCTCTTGCATCACCCCAAATCGAGAATACCGAGCATCCTTACGTTTTTCACGAAAAGGAGTATTGGTCATTACTTTATTAACATAAGTATAATCATTATCAGAATGCTGATAATACAAACGTGTTTTAGAAACGGCTTGCTGACCACTAACATTCGCCTGTCCACCAACTGTATAAGTATTATACGAGCCATATTCTCCCAGCACTTTACCACTTACACCAGCATTCCAATCTGCATCCGTAAAAAGATTTACACTGCCACCTATTGCACCAGTTCCATTTTTTACATGACTACTACCATAGTAAAGATTAATATTATCCGTAAAAAACACCGGTATCTGTGAAAAATCAAATGTCCCGGACATCGGTGGTGTGATATTGATTCCATTCCAATTCACTCGCGTCTGTGAGGCACTCGCGCCACGAAACGAAGCCGTTGAAAGCGCTCCGACGCCAATACTTTTGATATATATTGTCGAATTTTCAGACAATAATTCAGCCAATGAACGTGTACGATTTGCCTGCATGACAGCCAGGTCTATATGCGTAACACGTGCACCAGCACAGGCTTCATTCACATGCCGTATTCGCTCTCTAATCACCTGCACAGTATCAAGCACGCCATAAATAGCAACGGAATCGCGCTGCTGTGCCTTAATAGTTACCCATGGCAATAATTGCACGAAAAAAAAGATGAATAATACACTCCTCATTTCTGATTATTTCTTTTATCTCGGGAAATACACTTGGCTTGGATAAACTCCTACCCGGTAACTTTCAACAGAATTATCTTCCAGATATTTACGGATATATCCACGCTGTGTTGTATAATCCAAGCAATCACAGATATATACATCTCCGGTTGGACTAACAGCAAAACCATACATCATACTGGCATCCGGCAAATCACAATAATGCTGAAACTCACCAGTATCCACATTCATACGCCATACACTTTGTATTCCAGCCGATGTTTTCTCAGTAACATCTACCGGACAAGTTTTAGCATTAAAATAAATCCATGTCCCTGTCGGGTCTATATCTGTACGATTATGGCTTATAACTCCTATTACTTCTCCTGCTTGCGGATGAGTACTCCGAATAGGCAGGACGTATTTTTTTACAACCCGCTCTGTATGGGTATCTATGCAAGAAAAAGAAATTCCTGTAATTTTCCCAGCCTCCATTTCATTCATACATACCCATATTTTTTGAGATTTATCTACTAACATTTTACAAGTCTTTGTAGATTCATCGTTTCTTACATCATGAATAATTCTGGCTGATTCTTTATTGATATTATTTATATCAAATACAAATAACCCATTAGCTGTTATGCCAAATAATTTATTATTTTCGACCACCATATACTCTATCCACTGAGGAACAGGTATATACTCCAAAGGCTCAGTAAAAGGAGGCATTGTACGAATACGCACCAATTGTTGATTTAAATCTGAAACTATTGCCTCGCTTTCTGTGATAGGAACAATCTGCCGCGGATAACCAGCCTGAGTATAAAGGATAGTGGCCACAGACTTAAAAGTGCCTGGTTCTATAATTTCCACCTTCCGGGAATTATTTAATGCTACAAAATAATAACCGTTAATCTTGGTTATCGATTGAGCGACATCACCCATCGGACGTCCATTAACATCCCGAAAGATATTGGGAACAACAACTCCATTACGGTAAATCACGGATATATCACCCATATTAGTGTTTATTGTTCCTTCATTCAAAATCAGTGCTTCTATATCTCCTTCACCCCATGAACCTACCGGATAACCGGTTCCGGCTTTATCACAAGCAATCAACAATATCCCAATACCCAACACCACCACTTTATACCACCAACTTTTTAGTGCCATATTCTAAAACTTTACAAATGACTTTGCTTACTGTTTTTACGCAGCTGCTTGCACTAAACGGGATATAGGACGCTTATTCTTCATTCCGACATTGTCAAAAGGCGAACAAGTCCACACATCCCATGAATAATCTTCCAATTCTCGATTGATTAGAAAAAGATTTGAATAAGAGAAGTTATTCTCTACAGGGATAACATTGCCTTTCCCCAACCAATAAGTAGCATAGCTTTTTGACTTACCCCCCAACCAATAATCTTCTCCTTCTGCAGTGATATCATCAGCATCTACAAGAATCTGATAGATTCCATCTTTAAAATCGTCTTACGAAAAAAGTATTTCATTATTTCTTGTTCTTACTTGGAATTTTCCATCTCCATCTGCATCATAACCTAATCCCGCAAGATTATCGCCTGTCAACACAACAAACAGACGGGGATCATTTTTAGCTATAGCTTTCAACATGTCCATACCGGTCTGCTTTGTCCCCACTTCCCAACGATACCCCCAAGTAAGAAACTGAACGTCTTTATCTTCAGGATTCAACAAATCTCCACCGGTCACCCATTGTATCCCTAATACAGAACGATTGGCTCCTTGCCCTGTCCAATTCTTAATGCTAGATAAGGTAAACAATTTATCGCTCACTGTTACCATAACAGAATCAGAAGCCTCTCCAACAGAATTAATGCCAGTCACTTTTATTTTAAAGCTTCCATTTTTAGAAGCCTGAAATCGATAGACATTACCTCTGGATTCCGGTCCGTCATTTACTTGCCAGCTAAGGTATTTTACTGCTCCTTCCTTCACATGCGCCTTAAACTCCAGATACTCGTTTGGAGCGCATTCAGTGGAACCACTCAGGCTTTCTATTATCACAGAAGGCAACGGCAATTCAAGAACATCACCCTCATCATCACTATCACTGCAGGAGGAAAAACCTCCTGCAAATATCCCTAACAATAAATAAAGGGAAAAATATTTTTTCATTGTATGTTTTTATTCAAAGTTGTATGTGAAAAAGATTCCTGCAGGTGAAACAGTATGATTTTTATAATCCGCACTGATTCTAGGCTCCTCACCACTAAAATCAAAAAATGTAATATGGTTAAGATAAACATCAGTACCCCAACCTTTATTTGTATTCAGCACCACTTCGCCAGTCAATGGATGAACAGCTACGGTATTATATGGCTGTTTCCCGTTTTCCAGAACTGATGATGCATCCACCATCAGTTCTGTCTTATTCTTAGAGAATATATGACGGAATATTTTTGTTTTAGAACCATTAATATACAACGTATCACCCTTGGCCGTTACGGCAGATGTTGAAGCATATAACCATTCAAATGCCTGCATCACCTCTCCTTCCAATTTATTGCTTTTTTCAACTTTACAAGTTGCCGTATTCATTTTTGCTATAATTCCTTTATCTGTTATCACCCAAATATTTTTATCTGATGATTTTGTAACCCCTACAACAGTTCCATCAAAATCCGTTTTATGTGAAATTTCATTTTTACCGGATTCTATTTCCACAACACTATTATTGACACAAGCATAAATCTTGTTACCCACAACAACCATTGTATTTTTTAAAGCACCTTGAGTACCATCTACCAAATCAACATCTCCTGTTGACGGATGAAATACTTTAATTCCTTCATTATCTCTCAGATAAATATCATCCTCTCCCAAGACTGCTACATGAGTAGGCCAATTAACTTTCCTTTCCAGTTCTGATTGAAAATTCCTCTCCTTTTTCAACGTCTCAGCATTAACGACTGCCAAATATCCGGCTCCACCTCCCTTTTGTGAAACAATATACATTTTATTATTTGCTATAAATAAGTCCTGAGAATACACTCCCAAAGCTTCACCACCATTCTCCTTAAAATATACGGAATCTGTTATCACTCCTTTCTGAGAAATAAACGACAAAAAACTTGGCTTGTCTGCAGAACCTTCATTCAATATAAATGTCCCATATTTATACTTACCATATACTTCCACAGCAACATCAGCCGACACCTCTCCACTTGAACATGCAACACTTACAGTTATTTTCTGGTCTCCAAGTTCTTTAGCTATATAATCAAATTTCAATCCTTGTGCTACTACTTCATCTTTAATCGTCCAGATATAATTTGCATCAGGACACAGATTAGACTCTACTGACAAACGCAAAGTATCATCCTGCATAACAGTAAAACCACCACTTTGACTCACAACTTTCAGCTGAGGAATAAATTTATCATCATCATCACTACAAGAGCTCAACACACCTGTAAACACTCCTAAAATCAAAAACAATACACCGTACTTCTTCATAATTCAAGTAAAAACTATATAAAAAACCAAGGAAAGAAAGCTGCGGAATTGCCCATATATAGAAACCCATACAAGTATCCCAACGTCCGTCTTCCCTTTGGACGTTAAACATTCAATCAAACAATGGCAGGTTTTCTGACTTATTTCCCTTGTCCGTTGCCTTCCCATTTTCTCAAAAACAGTGGCAAAAGTAACGGAGAAGGTATATGAAACATACAGCAGTGGATCTGTTCAGGATTTTCACCTGATTCCCTTTCAAAATAATGTAAGCAATCTAGTGCTCAATATCTTCACCATTGAGTTTGCAAATGTAATGATACATTCGCAATCAGCAAAACAAATAGACAAAACAAAAAAACTTCCGAAGCATAACACCCCGGAAGCCGACTGAAATGAATGGTACTTAATTTAATGCAACCACTTGCACAGGTTTCACTATTTCTTGCTTTAAATATTCGCCATCAGCGCTATAAAATGCAACCATTTTAGAGTGTTTATTGCGCAAAACAATTTTATAAGAATCTTCATGATCTCTATATACTTTACTAACAGCATATGCCACATACCTTGATGCAACTTCTGAGCGTATTTCCTGCGGCAATTCACTTACACCTATCGGTTCATAAGTTTCACATCCCAGAACAAAAGGCACCACTCCCGCTGGTTCCAACGTATCCTGTTGATTTTTTTTCATCTCTAAACCTTTAACCTTAGATTCTGAAGTAGAAACAATATTAATTGTATATGCAGAAAAAGTAATTGCTCCAATAACTGCTACTATCAATGCGCTTTTTCCTATATTTTTCATGACATCTATTATTTTAAATATGCTTTCCTGTTTTTATAATTTACATAGGAAAAAACCATGCCAAAATAGCCATCCTCACACAATTACACAAATAACACATTGACTAACAACGATATTCCAAACAAAAGCCCTATTTCCTAATGATGTAGACATTTTCTACAATGTAGAAAATAAATTCACCATATGGGGAAAAATTCCACATTTTATTGTGGGAATTTTTATCCATAAACACCTCATAATTATCCTCTTCCCTTCATACATATTAATTCGGTTTAAAATTTAACAAATTAATTTTCCCGAAAACGTTTTAATGTCTTAAAAACTTTTATAGATTTGCATCCGTAATCGTTACCGAAACGATTTAACTACAAAAGATTTCATAAAAAAAGAAATAACCAATACTACTTATACTATACCGCAAACTTGTGAAAACTGCTCCCATAGGAGCAGTTTTTTTATATCTATTCCAATTTTCCGATTGACTTCAGATAAGTCGACTCATAAAGATGTAGTTCTGCTTTTGCATCAATCCATTGGCTCCATGCTTCTTGCCATTGAGCTTGTGCTTCCAATAGAGATGTCAAAGTTTCCATTCCTACCTGATATTGATCTGTACTCATTTTTAAATTCTCCTCTGCTTGCACCAAAGCACTTTTTGCTAATCTAACTCGAGTCTGAGAATCCTGTAATGCATATTTATCAGAGCTTATTTCCAAATGCATCAAATCCGCATATTTTTCCAAGTTCAAACGGCTAATTTCTTCGTCCATGCGAGCAGAACGTATTTTATTGCGTCCTTCTCCCCAATGAAATACAGGAATTTTCACTGCAGCCAAAGCTGAAAAACCAGCACCGGCAGCATCTCTTCCATTCAATTTCACTCCTCCACCATAACCATACCCAGCAGTAATACCCAATTGTGGCAAAAAATCAGACCGACTTAAAGCGACCTTCTTCTCCTTCATATTAAATTCAAAAAGTAAAATATTATAATCCGGACGCTGCGATATCGCACTATCCAGAGACCAAACAGCCGACGACACCTCTGCTGTTAATGAATCCTGCAAATGTAATTCAGTTTCTAAATCCAGACCTATCAGACGACAAAGATTCATCTGAGCCAACACCCTACCATGTTCCACTTTCTGCAAAAGCAAATCAGCTTCATTATAACGTACTTGAGCTTTCAATACATCATTCGAGGTAATCATACCTACTTTTTCAGAATCCTGCAAATTTCTCACTAAAGAGGCCAGGGTTTCCTTATACTTACGTACCGCTATAACCTGCTCCTCCAACCTCATCAGCTGCCAATAAGCACAATCTGTTTCCAATAACACATTCGACTTGCTCATACGTACATTCTGAGCCGCTATGTTCTCTCCGATTTTAGCCATTGCATGAGCTGTACGCACCTTTCCCCCCATATAAATTGGTTGCTCCAACTGAATTCCTGTATGATAGACACCGCACATACCCAACTGCAAATCCATATCAGGCATAAAAGCATAACTATTAAAGATAGGCTTACCATCTGCCCCCAATATTGGCTTATGAGTTTCAGGATTCAGTAATACATCCGGCTGTAACTTTCCATCAGTTCCTGGCTTGAAAGAGGGCAAATATCCACCTTTTAATTTATAATGATATTTTTTCTGATTATAAAACCCAACACCAGTTACTGAAATACGAGGAAAAAAATCAGCACGATACATTCTGGATTCATATACAGATTTTTCTTGTTCCCTAATTGCAATATCCAATGTTTTACTACTTTGAATTGCCATATTTCTACACATCTGTAAATTTAAATCCACTTGTGCTACTACGCACATAGGCAAAAAACACAGCAACAATAATATCTTTTTCATTTTTATCCCCATTAAATATTTTTATTCTCATTTTGTGTCGAAGCTATTGCTGAGTGGTGATAACGAATATTATAAAACAAAGAATAGAGAATCGGTAAAATAACCAACGTTATCACTGTTCCTACAAACAATCCTCCCATAATAGTCACAGCCAAAGCACCAAACATATCATCATTCACTAACGGAATCATTCCCAAAATAGTAGTCATTGCAGCCAAAAACACTGGACGCAAACGAGAAGTCGATGCATCTATTAGTGCCTGGAAACGATCTTTACCTGACCGAATTTGAGCATCAACCTCATCTACAAGCACAACTCCATTCTTTATCATCATGCCTACCAATCCTAATGCTCCTACAATAGCTACAAATCCAAACTCTTTACCTGCCAACAACATTCCGGCAACAACTCCTGTTATAGCCAATGGCAAACACAATATTATCATCAAAGGCTTACGGAAATCTCCAAACAAAGCAATTAAAATAGCCACAACCAATACAACTGCTATCGGGACATTCTGAAACAAATAAGACTGTGATTGTGTACTAGCCAAATATTCTCCTTGCCATTCTGTTGTATAACCTGCAGGTATATGTATTTTGTGAATCTTAGGCAACAAACTATTTCGTACGTCCGTTGAAGTATATCCTGGCGCATTATTACACTGCGCAGCAATAGCACGCTGTCCATTATACCGGCGCACCACTGGCGTTTCCCATCTAATATCAATACCAGAAGTAGCTTGACACAGCGGAACAGATCCTGCAACTCTGTGCAATACTTGATTTTCATCAATCATTCCAGCCAATAACTCTTTCATAGTTTCCATACTTAAATTACTGACAGATGGCAACAAACTCCAAACGGGAATATTATTCAAACATTCTAAACGTTCTCCATCCATACCGACACACTTAAGACAAATCGGTAAAACATGCTCTCCTTCGTAATAAGAACCGATAGGCAACCCCTCTGTTCCGGCTAACAAAGCCATACCAACATCCTCACGAGAAATATTTACGTCACGGGCCACAGCCTGATGGTAACGAACATCCATTCTCGGTGTCTGTGCTCCCCAATTATTAGTAACTAACATCGTTGTTGAATCTGCTTGCATAATCGACTCTACCTGCGCACACAAATCCCTCAATACTTCCGGGTCTGGTCCTGAAATCATAAATTGAACCGGAAAATCCATATACATCAAATTATAACGTTTCATGCGCACATAAGCCTGTGGATAATGCGATGATAAATAGGATTGTAGTATTGGCAAACTATCCTTTAAGGTTTCAGGAGAAGTAAAATTCACAATTAGCTCTCCATAAGCCAAAGACGGTTCTGCAATCGTCCTCACCAAATTATAACGAGAAGGTGTACCTCCAATACTTGTTGTCACCATCTCCACTTCTGGACGGTTCAACAAATATTTTTCTATTGAAGCCAAATCAGTCTTCACAGCTTCAGGATTTGTTCCTACCGGCATTTTATATTCAATATAAAGCTGATTGTAACTTAAATCCGGAAAAAATCCCTGTTGAATAAACCGATAGCCATAAACACTGATTAATAGCAATAAAACTGTTGCGATGACAAATGCCCAACGATGACGAACAGAAAAACCAAGCAACCGCTGGTATTTATGATAAATCGGAGCATCAAAAGGGTCATTTCCTGCTTTCCCATCTACAACTTTCTCTATTTTAAATGCCCTATCAGCCTGAATTGGGACATATGCCAATGCCAATACCCAACTTAGCCAAAGCGATACTGCCAAAACGATAAACAAATCCCGTACATATTCTCCTGTTGTATCCGGAGAAAGATAAATAGGCAAAAAAGTCAAAATACCGATTGTCGTTGCACCCAATAGAGCCCATGCCGTTTTTTTAGTGATATTCACCAAAGCAGCCGGCTTAGGAATTCCTCGTTTCAAATCCACCATAATCCCATCGGTAATAACAATCGCATTATCAACCAACATCCCCATCGCAACAATAAACGAAGCCAAAGACACACGCTGTAAAGTGCCGTGCATCATATAAAGAATCAAGATAGAACCCAACACAACAACAACCAACCCAATACCAATAATGTAACCGCTACGAAACCCCATCGCTAACATCACAACAAAAATGACAATAGCAACAGACTCTATCAGATTTACCATAAATACATTGATAGCATTCTGTACACGCGTCGGCTGAAAAAACACTTTTTTAAAATCAATACCAGCCGGTATAATAGTCTCCTGCAACTCCTGCAACTTTGCATCAATTTTTTCTCCAAGTTCAATAATATTACCCCCCTTTTCCATTGCAATGGATATCGCAAGAGCTGGTAATGAGTCGTAAACGACTCCTTGACGTTGAGGTTCGACATAACCTTTTTCGACATCTGCAACATCCGCCAAACGAACATGGTCTTTTTCATGACCACAAATCAACAAATTCCTGATATTTTCTAAATTATCAAAACGTCCATCCACATTTACCCGAACACGCTTTTCTCCACTATTATAATATCCAGAATAAACAGTCGCATTCTGCCCCTTCAAAGTAGCCACAACATCTACTGGCAATATTCCTAAATTAGCCATTTTATCCTCCCGAATTTTCACATTGACACATGAGGGTCGCTCTCCATAAATAACAACACTACTCACCCCGTCAATATCCAATACTGTCCGACGTACCAATTGGGCATAATCCATCATCTCCTGATAATTATAACCATTAGAAGTCATCGCATAAAACATTCCGTACACATCTCCAAAATCATCAAATACCATTGACGATTGTGCTCCCTCTGGTAATTGTGACTGCACATTCTCTACTTTCCGCCTCAAAATATCCCAATTCTGCTGCAACTCAGAGGCAGGAACTGTACTACTTAATTCCACCAAAATATAAGACACATCATCCAATGAGCGGGATTCCACATGATCCAAATTACCCATAGAACGAATAGACTTCTCCAACAAATCTGTCACTTCAAGTTCCACTTGCCAAGAAGATGCTCCCGGGAATGCTGTGACAACCAATGCCTGCTTAACAGTAACTGCCGGGTCTTCCAACTTACTCATTGAAAAAAAAGAAAAAACACCGCCGACAACTAGAACAAAAACAAAGAAATAAACCAGTGCTCTATTTTTTAATGCAAGTTCCGTAAAATTCATAAGCCATTATTTTATAATAAACCACCTATATTTGAAGCAGACACAGGATTCAGCTGCTTCACTTTTTGCCCCTCTTTCAAATCGTTCACTCCGGCAGAAACAATCACTTCTCCTCTTTCAAGATCACCATTTACCCACACTTGCCCCGATTTATCAAAACGTTCTATTTCAACCTCTTTTTTTAATACCGTACTGTCCTGCTCTCTATAAATCCAAACATAAGTATGTCCTTTTTCGGTAAACAATGCTGAAATCGGGACCATCCAATGTTTATTACTGTCCTTAGCAAAATCTATTGTAACTAAAGCGCTCATTCCCGCTGCAATACCAGGCAATGCACTCCTTTTCAAATGAAAGCGTACTTTAAACAACTGATTATAATTAGCACCCTTTACAACATCGACCAACTCCAAAGGCAACACCACATCTGGGAATGCATCCACAACAATATAAGAGTGTTCAAAATCTTCTTTCCTTACATAATCTGTTGCTGGAATATCCACATTTACCTCAAAATATTGATCATCCAACATTGCCAAAACAGGTAAGCCTTGGCTGACTATTTCCGGAGCAACAAAATATTTATTCTGGATATATCCGTCAAAAGGTGCATATAATTTTGTATCATTCAATGCATTCCGATGAGCATGATACAAAGATGCGATACGCTCTTTTGCAGCAACAGCCTTATCATATTCATTAACAGATACACTCCCCCGTTTATATAATTCTATTATACGATTGGTTTCACCCACAACTTGGTTATATTCAGCCTGCGTCGATTCATATTGTAATCGATAATCTCTTGGATCTATTTCCGCCAGCAACTGCCCTTTACGCACCCGCTCCCCTTCTCCTACATATACCTTTTTCAAAGGACCTGCCACCCGAAAAGAGAGCTTTACTTCTTCTGCAGCTTTTATTCTGCCCGGATAATTAACCGACAATGCCCCTTCCCACTCCTCAACCTTACATGTTTTCACCAATTGATACGAATTCGAAGACTTCAACTCCGATTTGCAAGCAAGCATATTCAAGCCCAAACAACCCACCCCAATAAACAATATGCACTTGCTCAAACTGATACCATTTCCCATATTTATTAAATTTAGTCTATGCCTTTGTTTTTTAACTGCTTCTTACGTCCTATCAGCATAAATGTTTCAACACCAAGAAGCATAAAGACAAAATAAAAGAGGCACCTTAACAAGGCACCTCTTTTCAACTAAATCTAAAACCGGTTTTATTGCAACTTTCCCGTTGCTTTCAGATAATAAGTTTCACTCAAGCGCAATTCCGCTCTTGCATCAATAGCATCGCTCCAGGCTTTTTGCCACTGAGCTTGCGCTTCCATATAATTAGTAATGGTTTCCATTCCTACTTCGTAACGATTTCTGCTCACTTGTAGATTTTCCTCTGCCTGACTCAAAGACTTTTCTGTCATTTTTACACGGGCAGCAGCATCCTCGACATTAAAACGAGTTTTAGCCACCTCCAATTGCATCATCTGTGACAACTCCTCTTGTTGTAATCGGGCCATTTCTTGCTCTGCTTTCACCGCTTTCACTTTATTGCGCCCCTCGCCCCAGTGGTATATCGGTATTTTCAAAGAAGCAACAGCAGCAAAAGAAGCAACCCCATCCGACTCCCCATTCAGAGAAATACCATCACCATAAGCATAAGAAGCAGATACTCCCAATTGTGGTAAAAAATCCGCACGAGTCAATGCAACCTCTTTTGATTTTAATTCAACTTGCTTCTCTAACAGATTATATTCAGGTCGGGCTGTTATATCATTTCCCATATCCAGCAAATTCAATGTAGACTCTGCACATAATGAATCATTCACATCAACCTGGCTATACAAATCCACTCCAATCACACGACATAGATTCATTCTTGACAATGCCACACCATTATTAGCCTTACTTACCAACAACTCGGCCTCATTCTGTTTCACTTGGGCTTTCAGCAAATCATTCTGGGAAGCCATTCCGGTTTCAATGGCATCTGTCACATTTTTTACCAGTTCACTCACCACTTCCAGATATTTTTCAGCCGATTTCAATTGCTCTTTCACCCTCACATATTGCCAATATGCCTCATCAGATTCCGTAAGAACCTGCGCTCTGCTAGAATGCACATTCAACTCTGCCATTTCCTTTCCAATAGATGCCATCTTAAAAGCAGATCTCACTTTTCCCCCCATATAAACAGGTTGCTCCAACATCACCCCTACAGAATAAACATTCCGCAATCCCAAAGCCAATTCAATATCCGGCAAGAAAGCATATTGCTTAAACAATGGCAAACCGTCAGCCCCCATGACAGGCTTTCCGTCAGGCCCTAACTGCATACTGTTCAATGGTATTGCCTGCCCTACATCACTAGACTGATATACGGGCAAATACCCTCCATCTATCTTATAATTCATTTTTTTATGCATATAGGCATACAAACCAGAGCCTGAAATTTTAGGCAAAAAGTTCGCTCTATAAGATTTCCAATCATATCCCGCCTTTTTCTGCTGCTCGGCTGCCACTTGCATCTTTTTACTATTCTCAACAGCCATTTCTCTACACTTCTGCAGATTCAATACTATCTCTTGAGCAAAGCATTCACTCTGCGAAACACTCAATAATACGGCTACAATTATCAATAATTTCCTCATGACAGTCTTTTATTTATCATTATCAGATCTATGTTTTCCACCCTTCCCGCTCGGATAAAACAATGCATACAAAACAGGAATAAATACCAAAGTAATCACTGTCCCGACCAACAATCCTCCCATAATAGTCACAGCCAACGAACCAAACAAATCATCTGTCAACAATGGCAACATTCCCAAAATTGTAGTCAAAGAAGCCATCATCACCGGACGGAAACGCGAAGAAGACGAATCAAGCAATGCAGTCAACTGATCTTTACCGTTTTCCACTTGCAAAGAAATCTCATCCAGCAAAACCACACCATTTTTAATCATCATTCCTATCAAACCCAAAGCTCCGACAATCGCAACAAACCCGAAATCTTTTCCACTGACAAGCATTCCTGCAACAATACCGATAGCAGCCAATGGCAGACAAAAGAAAATGATGGCAGGTTTCTTGAAATCTTTAAATAAAGATATCAAAATAACAATCATCAATACGATAGCCCAAGGCACATTCTTAAACAAATAACGCATTGCTTCACTACTTGCCTTATGTTCTCCCAGCCATTGCTTAGAATAGCCCTCCGGCAATGTTATTGTATCAATCAAAGGCATCAGATTCTTGCGCACACTCTCTGCTGTATAACCGGGAACATTGTTGCAACGAGCCTTGATCGCCCTCTGCCCGTTATACCGCCATACAACAGGATCCTCCCATTCCAATTTAATCCCCCGTGTTGCCTGTGTCACCGGAGTTGACCCCACTGCCGACGAAAGCAAATCCTCCTTCTTTATTGTCCCCAACAATAGACCTTTAATTGTTTCTGCATTCAATCCTCCCAAAGAAGGCAATACACTCCACACCGGAGTATTATCCAAACCTCCCAACTGCTCTCCTTTATTATCCACACTCTTAATATAAATCGGCATAGAAGTCGTTCCCTCATAATAAGAACCGACCGGCAGCCCGTCAGTAGCCGCCCACAAAGACAAACTATCCGAATGCCATCAAAGACAATCCGACATCCGAACGCGTCAATCCGGCCTTCCTGGCAATAGGCTGATAATAATCCACCATCAAAACAGGCATTTCCGGTTCCCAATTATTAGTCACCAAATTAGCTGTCGGCTCATCCTCCATAATCTGTTCAGCCTTGGCAGACAACTCCTTCAACACTGCCGGATCCGGCCCCATAAACATCAGTTCTACCGGAAAATCCTCATACATCAAATTATATCGCTTTATCCGCACATAAGCATTCGGATAATTATCTGTCAAATACTGTTGCAAACCGGGAATAGCTGCCTTCAAAGCATCCGCATCTGTAAAATCAACAATCAACTCTCCATAAGACATGGCAGGCAAAGCAATTGAACGCACCAAATTATAACGGGAAGGTGTACCTCCAAAACTGGAAGTCACATGCGTAACATCCTCTCTTGTCATCAAATAATCTTCAATGCTTCCGATATCTTCTTTCACCGCCTCCAACGTAACACCTTCCGGCAATTTATACTCAATGTAGAGCTGTGTATAACTTAAATCAGGGAAAAAACCCTGCGGTATATATTTAAAACCCCATATACTCAGCCCCAACAATAATACCACAACGCCGACTGCCAACTTCTTATGGTAAAGCATATACGATAAAAAACCTCTAAACCATTGATACAAGCGACCATTATAGACATCTCCTTCTGTCACATTCGTCTCTTTCACCTTCAAATAGCGATCTGCATGCATCGGTATTTGGGTCAATGCCAATACCCAACTGAGCAATAGAGAAACAGCCAACACAATAAACAAATCCCGGACATACTCACCCACGGTATCCGGAGACATAAATATCGGGAAAAAAGCCAATATCGCTATCAACGTTGCTCCCAACAGCGGCATTGCTGTTTTCTTTCCTATATTCGTCAGAGCTTCCGGTTTCCGTACTCCCCGCTTTAAATCCACCAATATACCATCTACAATGACAATAGCATTATCCACCAACATCCCCATAGCCACAATCAACGAAGCCAACGATACTCGTTGCAAAGTGCCATCCAACAAATATAACACCACAAACGAGCCCAATACTATAATAACCAATCCACTACCGATAATCACACCGCTCCGGAATCCCATCGTCAACATCAATACAAGAATCACGACCAACACAGACTCCACCAAGTTAATCATAAACGTACTGATCGCCTCATTCACTCGTTCTGGTTGGAAAAACACCTTTTCAAAATCAATGCCGACAGGAATTCGTGATGACTTCAATTGCGCCAATTCTGCATCCACTTTCTTTCCCAATGTAATAATATTACCACCGGTTTCCATAGAAATGGATATACCCAAGGCACGCGAACCATCAAACCTCATTTCATTACGGGAAGGATCTTGATATCCTCTACTGATACGGGCTACATTCCCCAAACGCAACTGATCGTCTTCATGCCCCTGTATAATCAGATTCTCAATATCGCTGATTGATTCATAACTATCATCCACCCCCACCCGCAAACGCTTATTTCCAGTTTTAAAATATCCGGAATATACTGTCTTATTCTGACTATTCAGAGTAGCCAATACCTCTGCCGGATGCACTCCCAGATTAGCCATTTTATCCTGAATGATATCAATATTGATACAAGGTTTCCTATCCCCATAAATATCCACCCTTCTCACTCCTTCAATATCCTGCAATTCCCGTTTCACCAAATTAGCATACTCCACCATCTCCTCATCCGACACACCATCCGTTGTCATGGCATAAAACATACCATATACATCACCGAAATCATCTTTCACCACCGGAGCCTGACATCCGTCAGGAAACTGCAAAGAAGCATTCTCTACACGTCTTCTCAAAATATCCCACTTTTGCTCCAATTCTGTTGGGGGAACAGTTGTTTCCAACTCTACAGTGATTATAGACAAATCGTTCATGGATTTTGATTCCACACTCGCAATATCCCCCATTGCACGGATTTCCTTTTCCAACACATCCGTCACCTCCAACTCAACCTTATGCGCAGAGGCTCCCGGATAAACCGTCACCACCAAAGCTTGTTTCACCTTGATTTCAGGATCTTCCAATTTGCTCATTGAGACAAATGAAAAGATACCTCCAATCACCAACACCAATATTAAAAATTTTATCAGTGCCCGATTATTCAGTGCATATTCAGAAAGATTCATAATACACAGTCTCCTTTCCTTTTAAAGCAATCCACCCACATTGGTTTTGCTAACAGATTTCAACAACTCCACCTGCATACCCTCTTTCAGTTTATGCACTCCGGCGCTTACGACAATCTCTCCTTTCTCCAGACCTGCATCCAATACCACACTACCGTCTTTCAAAATTTGACGAACTTTCACGTCACGACTCTTTACTCGTTTTTCAGAAGGCAAATACACCCAGACAGAAGCTTTTCCATCCTTTTCCATCAAAGCACTCAAAGGTATTTCAGTCATCGACTGCTCACCCGGATCATAATCAATCGTAACATTCACACTCATCCCCGCAGCCAGATTATATCCGGTCTCCGGTTTCAAGCGCAAACGCATACCATACAATTGGTTCAGATTAGCTTTCTTGGTCACATCCATCAGCTCCAACGGAAAGGTTTTACCCGGATACACATCCGCGACGCATGAAAAATCACGGAAAGAATGCTGGCGTACATAATCACTGGAAGGAATATCAATCACCACCTCAAAGTATTGAGTATTAATCATAGACAACACTGGCATACCGGCACCAACCGTTTCTCCGACTTCAAAATACTTCTTTTGGACATAACCATCAAAAGGAGCCAACAAACGAGTATCTTTCAATGCATTCTGATGTGATGAATATTTAGCAGAAATCTGTTGTAATCCGGAAACAGCCTTATCGTAATCATTCACCGGAACACTTTTACGATTGTACAATTCAATAACCCTCTCCGCCTCGCTTTTGATTTGCTTATACTCTGCCTCCGTAGCACTTAATTGCAATGCATAATCGCGCGGATCAATTTCAGCGACCAAAGCCCCCTTCTTGACAAAACCACCCGCATCAACGGGTATTCTAACAATAGGACCTGCCACCCGAAAAGACAAATCCACATCTTCTGCCGCACGAATACGTCCCGGATAAGTTATTTTCAACTCCGAACGATACGGCTTCACCACTTCCGTCTTTACCATGACCACACTCTTTTTGTCCGTTTCCGACGAACGGCAAGCTGAGAAACACACAATTACACCCAGCACTACCAAAAAATTTCGAAATACCATATTGCACTAAATTATTGAATTCTCTATACAAATTATTAAAATCTACAACAAATATGCCAAAAGTACATCCACACCGTAATTTTTTATACTTTTCGGTATGTTGATATTCAAAAAAATCAATTGCACCTATTCCTCCGTTTTAGAAGCCAAAAGATACAATTGCTCATATTGCAACCTCACAGATGACAATGCATACGAAACATCTTGATGCATAATCAAATAATTCAACACTCCAGCACCTATATTCAATAAATTCTTCGCCAAAACCGAAGTTTCAATCTCCGGTCTCAACTCTCCAGCCAGCTTTGCATTTAAAATCAACTGTTCCAATTTTGACAAACGCAGCATCTTTGATTCAGCCACCACCTGCTTTAATTCCGGATACACGGCTATCACCTCCACAATCAATGAAAGACACAAAATCTCAGGAATCTCGCTACTGAATTCCCTGGCTGTATAATTATCTATATCCATCAGCTTTCGAATCGTCAAATCAACATATTCCCTTAATGTTGAAATACGTCCGAATTCCTCGGTACGTTTGGCATCCAGCAAGGCATAATAAGCACGCAATCCTTCTTTCAAAACCTCTTCCTTACCGGAAAAATGGTAATAAAAAGTACCGCGAGTTATCTTGGCAGCTCTCTCAATATCACTCAAACGTGCAGCCTTAAACCCCTTTTTCAAGAAAAGGAGAAAAGCCGTCTCTATTATCTGCTGCCTTGTATTGGTCATTTCTTTATCAATAAATAATATTGCTCAAACTGCATCCGCATATCCGAAAATGCAATCCTCATATTTTCAGTACTCAAATCAATGTTCACCATACTGGTAGACACCGACATCAAATTTCTTGCCAACACAGATGTATCCAATTCCGCCTTGATTTCACCGGTCTGTTTGGCTTTCAAAATCATAAACTCCCAACGTCCCAACCTCAAACGTGATAGCTTATCAATACTATGACGAAATACCGGAAAAAGATTTTCAACCTCCAAAATTAATTGAAAAAAAGCCACTTCTATGATAAAAAACTCGAACAACTCCTGCCATTGCTCAGCATTTCTCTCCTTTCTATCCACCAGGACAAGAATGTACTCCCTCAACGAACCTATTTTCAAAAACTCCTCCTCACTCATCTCGCTGCTCACTGAAAGATATTTTTCAATACCCGCTTTTAAAATCTCCTCCTTATTGCGAAAATAGTAATAAAAAGCCCCCTTTGTCAGCCCTGTTGCCGCTTCCAAATCCTTCAACGAACAGGCACCATACCCCTTGTTCAAAAATTGAAAAAAGGACTTATTTACTATTTCATCTCTTAAATCCGCCATGGTTTATACTTTTCGGTATGCAAAAATACATAAAATACACAAACGAAAAAAATTATACATACAGTTTCCGCCTTGAATTTGAGGCAATAAATTACGACACATATTGTATTGAAAAAACATTTTATCAAATTTATATAAAATCTTGGTTTTGTCATTCTGTTTTCATAGATTTGTTGTAGGCATCAATTATTCTGTTCATGAAACTACAATTCATAATCATGAAAATATTATTTGTAGTTTTATCAGTAATGTACATTACTGCCGCACAGGCTCAAGGGATTTATATCCCGGGGAAAGTAACGAAAGGTGATTCCGCTGCATATTACTGCAAAAAAGCTATGAGTATTATTCTTGAAGTTGGAAACACCCGGAATGTGGACACAAGTTATACCATGTACTACAAAGACGGAAGGGAGTTTGATGATGAGAACTTTGCCGTCCCCCTTAAACACTCGCAGGAAAACCTACTGTCCGTATTCAAGGATTTCCTAACCCAGGAGGAATGGGAAAAGCTAAAGGGAAAAAATTCGTTTCTTCTATTAATAGAAATTACGGCAAACACTTCAGGGAAAGCGGAAGAAATCATTTTTAAATTCAGAGAGACAGATCCGGTCATGATGCACATGCCTCCCGACAGGCTGTATGAACTGGAAAAACGGTTGAAGAAGGTATTGGAACTGCACCCTCGTGCATACTTTTCACAATTCAAGAAGATAAAGTACTTTGACTCTATCCGCTATAAAAACATTGCACCATTTGATAAAAAAAACTAATGACACATAAAAACCATTTATCATGAAACAACAGCTCATATCTATCATTTTAATTCTGATTACCTTTTCTGCCTTCGGAAATCAGGATTCCACTCAAACAAAATGGAAAGAAAAATATTTTGAATACTCAATCAGTAGTAGTAAATCTATTATTGCTGCTCCTTTATTTGCCATTCCGACAGATAAACGACCAGGTATGATTTTGACAAAAGTAGAATATTTAAATAAAGACTATTCTACCAAAAACTGGACCGGATTTACTACTCAATTCATTGAGCAGGTCCTAAAGAAACATCTGACTATTGAAGAAATAAGGCTATTAATGGATAAAGAAAATAAGACTATAAAAGCAAAAATTCTCTTTCACTTTAATTACTCTGGAAATATTTTATATGCTAAATTCATTTTCAATGAAGATATTAGTCACGTGTTTACCGATGAAAAGTTGTATGCAATCTATCAAGATTTCATAAAAATGAAAGTTGATACCGAAGGTTTTCTATGGTGGCTTAAAGGTAAAAAACCAACAACCGAAGAACAGAAGAAAATATATGGTTCTATTTCTATACCTTTTTTCTTTCATAAATGGCCATAATCATGAAAATATTATTTGTAATTTTATCAGTAATGTACATTACTGCCGCACAAGCTCAGGGGATTTATTCGCCGGGAAAAGTAACAAAAGATAGATGACTCCGCAGCGTATTAAAACCTTAATGCTATCCACTATAAAAATATCGTGCCGCTTAAAGAAAACATAACTAATATGAAAGCTAAATTCTTTTCTATTGTACTGATTTTAACAAACATCTTTGTTATTAATTTATTTTCCCAAAGCACAAAAAACATGCAAGAAATTCTGATGAGCAAAAAATGGTATCCTGATATTTATGATAAAGATGATAAAGAAACCTCTTTTTTCACATTTACAAAAACACAACAAATAGACTCTACAATAACTGAAGAAGGTGACTTGGAGATATATACTGCTACATACTATTTGAGCGATACATTGGATGAAGTATTTAAGCCTGAAAAAGTTGGAAAAGCAACAAAAGGGCAATATATGATTCTAAATACAAGCCATACTCCATCCGTTATATACACATTCAGATACAAACTAATCGAAGTATCTGAGGGAAAAATTGTCATACAACATCTAACTCCAGGGATGTCCATCTATGGGCATATTAATACCTGCTATGCAATTCCTCCTAAAAGAGAATAAAATTACTCCATTACAAAAATGTTGCCTGATTTGAAATATCCGACTTTTCGGGACAGAATCAAAACCTTATAAAACATCGTATCGCTTGGTGAAAACAACAAATACCGACAAAAATAATACATAAAAAGCTGCACCATTTTCATGCTACAGCTTTTATCTACCAACTTTAAATTGTACTTATTTCATTTTGTACTTTTCAATAATACCCCTGATTTTATCTTCAGTTAAAGCTGTTTTTTCATCCGCAATCCCACTTTCTCCATGTGGATTTCCCTGCCAACGTACAATTCCTTTAGGATCAATAATAATAACAGAAGGGATTCCTTCCAATAAAAATGCATTAAACAACTCATAATCAGGATCAGTAGACTGATAAAATTCTATTGGTACAAACTTCTCATTCGATTGTTTTTTTGCCTTCTTTATATCTTCTATCCCTTCTTTTACCTGCTCTACAGTCTGCGTTGCTACAGCAATAAATACAGCATCTTTCTTAAACTTCTTGGAAAATTCATTCATTTTAGGGGTAAACTTAACACAAGGTCCACAAAACGTTGCCCAAAAATCCAAAACGATAAACTTATTTGTCGTATCTGGAATCTCTGTTATCCACTCTCCGAATTTTAATACCGGAGCTTTTTTATTCAACAAAGGACT
>OGQF01000269.1_pt1 | contig 44752 bp, 36 predicted proteins | sample 1553141 | NCBI WGS metagenome assembly OGQF01 (sample SAMEA2580005, study PRJEB22360) | human gut metagenome | biome: human gut; feature: human-associated habitat; material: faeces | place: Denmark | collected 2008/2010
GGCGACCCCATGTTCGACGGCATCGAGAACCGCATCGCGCAAATCGCGTTTGGCATTCCCGCCGTAAAGGGCGTGGAGTTTGGCATGGGCTTTGCCGTGGCCGCCATGCGCGGCAGCGAGAACAACGATCCGTATCGCATCGACGCCGAGACCGGCGAGATCGAGGTCGAATCCAACAACGCCGGCGGCATCCTGGGCGGTATTTCGACCGGCGCGCCCGTCATGTGGCGCATGGCCGTAAAGCCGACGCCCTCCATCGGCCGCGAGCAGCAGACCGTAGACATGGACGCCATGGAAAATGCCGAGCTCTCGGTCCAAGGCCGTCACGATCCCTGCATCGTCCCCCGAGCCGTCCCCGTAGCCGAAGCAGCCGCGGCGCTCGCCATCTGGGACGCCCTCCTCGAGGACGCCGCCCAGCTCTAACCCGACTCACCTGGGTTGCCTGTCAACTCAGCCGTTACGTGAAAGGGGTCCCCATGGACCTTGCTGACATCCGCCAGGCCATCGACGGCATCGATACCACGCTCCTCAACAGCTTTGTCGAGCGTATGGACATTGCCACCGAGGTCGCCAAGTCAAAAATCGAGATGGGCAAGGCCGTCTTTGACCCCGCCCGCGAGCGCTCAAAACTCAACAACCTCGCCAGCCGCGCGCCCGAGCGCTACGAGGCGCAGACCATCACCCTGTTCCGTCTCCTCATGAGCATGAGCAAAGCCGAGCAGCAGCGCTACATCAACGAGCTCAAGGGCATCACCGTCTCGCAAAAGGCCCACGCCACGGCTGCAGCCTCCGACACGCCCTTCCCTCAAACGGCCACCGTTGCCTGCCAGGGCGTAGAAGGTGCCTATAGCCAGATAGCCGCGTGCAAGCTCTTCGACGTGCCCGACATCGCGTTTTTCGAGACCTTCGAAGGCGTTATGCGCGCTGTGCGCGACGGCTTCTGCGAGTTTGGCGTGTTGCCCATCGAAAACTCAACTGCCGGATCGGTCAACGCCGTCTACGACCTGCTCGCCCAGTTCGATTTCCACATCGTGCGCTCGCTGCGCCTCAAGATCGACCACAATCTGCTCGTCAAGCCCGGCACCAAGCTCGCCGACGTGCGCGAGGTTTACAGCCACGGCCAAGCCATTGCCCAGTGTGCGGGCTTTATCGAGTCCCACGACCTGCACGCCACCAAGTACCCCAACACCGCCATGTCGGCCGAGATGGTCGCCAATTCCGACCGCACCGATGTTGCCGCCATCGCATCGCGCAGCTGCGCGGCACTCTATGGCCTGGAGGTGCTGGAGTCCGACATCCAGGACTCGGACAACAACTACACGCGCTTTGTCGTCATCAGCCGCGAGCCACGCGTCTATCCCGGTGCCAACCGTACCTCGCTCATGATCACCACGGCCAACGAGCCGGGCGCCCTCTATCGCGTGCTCGAGCGCTTCTACGCACTCAACATCAACCTCATCAAGCTCGAGAGCCGCCCCATCCCCGGTCGCGACTTTGAGTTTATGTTCTACTTTGACCTGGACTGTCCCTTTGGCAGCAAGGCCCTCGACGACCTGCTCGATTCGATCGACGACGTATGCGAGAGCTTCACCTACTTTGGCAGCTACACGGAGGTGCTCTAGATGACCGATACCGGCGCAACCCGCCCCTACGGCGTGCTGGGCCGCGTGCTGGGCCACAGCTACACCCCGACCATCTACAAGGAGCTGGCGGGGCTCGATTACGTGCGATTTGAGCGCGAGCCCGAGGATCTTGAGGCTTTTATGACGGGCGACGAATGGGAGGGCACCAACGTGACCATCCCCTACAAGCGCGCCGTCATGGAATACCTGGACGAGCTGAGCCCGCTCGCCGAGCGCATGGGCAACGTCAACACCATCACGCGCCTGCCCGACGGCCGCCTGCACGGCGATAATACTGACTACTTCGGTTTCCAGTGCCTGGTCGAGGAGTTGGGCGTTGAGGTTGCCGGCAAGAAGGCCCTCGTGCTCGGTGCCACCGGCGGCGCCGGCACCACGGCAAGTATGGTGCTGGGAGACATGGGCGCCATCGTCGTACCCGTGGGTCGCACGAGCGAGGTCAACTACGACAATATCGCGCAGCAGTCCGACGCCTCCCTACTCGTCAACTGCACGCCCGCCGGCATGTTCCCCCATTGCCCCGACGCGCCTTGCACGCTCGAAGGCCTCGATGCGCTCGAGGGCGTCATCGACATTGTCTACAACCCCGCCCGCACGGGCCTGATGCTCGAGGCCGAGCGCCGCGGCATCCCCTGCATCGGCGGCCTGCTTATGCTTGTTGCCCAGGCGGCACAAGCTGTCGAGCGCTATACCGGCAAAGCCACCCCGCGCGAGAGGATCCTGGACGTAACGGAGCGCCTGTCACGCCGCGAACAGAACATCGCGCTGATCGGCATGCCGGGCTCGGGCAAGACCCGCGTGGGCGAGCAGATCGCCCAGCTCACGGGCCGCGAGCACATCGATCTCGATCGCGCCCTCGAGGAGCGCCTGGGCATGCCCTGCGCCGACTTTATCATCAAGTGCCGCCTGGCGCCCTTCCGCGAGCAGGAGACGCCAGCGCTGGCCGACATCTCCAAGCGCAGCGGCTTGGTGCTCTCCACCGGCGGCGGCGTGGTTACGCGCGACAAGAACTACCCTCTGCTGCACCAAAACAGCCAAATCGTGATGCTCAACCGCAAGCTCGACGAGCTCGCCCACAAGGGCCGCCCCATCACCGCGCGCGACGGCATCGACAAGCTGGCCGAGCAGCGTATGCCGCGCTACCGCGCCTGGGCCGACTACATCATCGACTCACGCGACTGCGCCGCCAACACCGCCCATGCCCTCCTCGACACCCTCCCACCCGCTCTCTAACCAAAACCACCACAAAGGGGGCAGGCACCTTTGTGGTGGTTTTTCAACTGCAAAGGAAGCAACCATGAAAGCACTCGTCATTAACGGCCCCAACCTCAACATGCTCGGCATTCGCGAGCCAGGCATCTACGGCAGCGACAACTACGATCGCTTAGTGCAGATCTGCCAGGAAGCGGGTGCCGCACAGGGCTTCGACGAGGTCGAGGTCTTCCAGTCTAACCACGAGGGCAGCATCGTCGACAAGATCCAGGAGGCTTACGGAAAGGTCGACGGCATCGTCATCAACCCGGCCGCCTACACGCATACGAGCGTGGCGATCCTCGACGCCCTCAAGGCCGTTGCCATCCCTGCCGTCGAGGTGCACATCAGCGCCGTAGAGACGCGCGAAGACTTCCGCCAGGTGAGCTACGCCCGCCTAGCCTGCTTCGCCACCATCACCGGCGAGGGCCTGCAAGGCTACGCCCACGCGCTGGAGCTGCTGAGGGAACGCCTCGAAAAGTAGCCTCGCGAGCAAATCCATCAACGCGATTCACACGCTAATAATGCCAGTGCCGCCAGCAGCAACCTCGCTACTGGCGGCACTTTATTACTGGCATATAATCATTGCAGTCACACAACGTCTGGAGACGCGCATGTTAAGCATCCATCTGGGGGATTACCCCGGTTCCATCTACGATACCGAAACCTATTTTAGGAACTCATACTTGGACTCATGGTTCGAAGACCCTATGGCCGCACAGATTATTAAAAGCGTGGACGGATCAGAGCTCATCGGTCCCCACAACATCGTAAGCAAACAGCTGGGCTCGATCACCCCACTCGAACTGTCCGGCGGCGTTAAGACGCTGCTGCTGGTGCGCAATCTCCCAAATATGGTGTTCAACGCATCCACCTGCGGAGACAACTGTGCCCGCTGGCTACTCAAGATCGGCAAAGAGCAGGATGTGATGGTGACCTTATACCACATCATGAAATTCCCCTGGAAGAGCTTTGAAATCCGCGTTGAAAACGATGGCCGCATCGTCAGAAACATGCAGGAGTTTGTCGGCGCCACGAATGACTTTTTGGATGTTGATGAGTAATGAAGGGAACGCATACCGTTGTCGTAGAGCGTGCAAAGGTCAAATACACACTCACGTTTAAGCGCAATATTTCCTTTATACGCGGCAACAGCGGCACGGGTAAAACGACGCTCATCTCGATGATTCGCGACTACAACGACCGAGGACCGGAAAGCGGCGTTGCACTCAGTTGCGACGTGCCTTGCGAAACGCTTTCCGGCAGACGCTGGGAGCGCGAGCTATCGATCATCGAAGATTCAATCGTCTTTCTAGATGAGGGTAACGAGTTTATCTACTCAAAGGACTTCGCCAAAGCCGTCAACGGCTCGTCCAACTATTTTGTTCTGATATCTCGTCGCGATGCCAACGAGCTCCCCTACAGCGTTGATGAGATCCTGAAGCTAGTCAACACGACAAGTAAAACAATCAATGGCCGCAAGAGCGACAGGCGCTTCTACTCGGTGACCAAGCCGCTATATGACCACACGGCAAGTATGCTGTATCAGGATCTAAATGTTGGATTCGAGGTACCCGACGCCGTAGTTGTCGAGGATAGCAAATCTGGCTATCAATTCTACGACGCTCTTTGCAAACGACTCGGGATCCCCTGCTATACCGCCACCGGCGTTGCGAATCTAAAACGTACGATTCACGAATGTCCCGAGCAAAACATCCTTGCTATTGGAGACGGAGCAGCATTTGGTCCCTACATCGAAAAGGTGCTCGGACAGCGCGTTTACAAGAACGTACGCCTGTTCCTCCCCGAATCATTCGAGTGGACACTCCTGCAATCTGGCCTCATTCCCAGTAACGATATCTTAAAAATCCTCGAGGATCCCTCAAGCTATATCGAAAGCCGCGACTACCTGAGCTGGGAGCGGTTCTTCACCGATGTGTTGATCAAATACTCGGCAGACACTCGCTACGCCTACAGAAAGGTAAAGCTCAATGAGCAGTACCTGAGGCCGCAGGCGATGAATGCAGTTGCAAACGTCTTGCCCGAGTGCCTGAAGGCAGACTAGATACAGCGGGGAGGGCCAAGTTGGTCCTCCCCGCTTTTGTTACGCCTTCTTGATCACGTACGCCAATCCAATATCGCAGGCACAGCGTACGATTGACGCGAAGAACCACGATGCTGGCAGCGTCATAAGCAGAGGCTTGCTCACGCTCGGCTCCAGCCCCCTTTGGCGCGCCGTATAACCAATCCACATCAGCAGCACAATAGCAGCTCACGCCACGGCTTCGGCCTAAACGTATACCCGGCAAGAACAAAGAACACCGGCATGTGAAAAAGCCCAGACCACCAAGCGGTCTGGGCTTAATAAACGATGGTGCTCCATGGCGGATTCGAACCGTCGACCTTGGGATTAGAAGTCCCCTGCTCTATCCAACTGAGCTAATGGAGCAAATAACCGCACGCCCAAGCAAGCACAAGCCTGTCAGGCGCAAGTAATTATAACCTAGTTGAACTGCTCGCGGTACGCCTTGCAGACCTCATCGACCGGGCCGTCCATGCGAAGGTCACCCTTCTCAATCCAAACGGCACGCTGGCAGATGCGCTCAACCTGCTCCATAGAGTGCGAAACGAACAGAACCGTCACGTCGCCGCTCTGGATAAAGTGCTGGATGCGGGCCTCACACTTTTGCTGGAAGAACACATCACCGACGGACAGCGTCTCGTCAACGATCAGAATATCGGGCTCGGTAATCGTCGCGATTGCAAAGGCGATACGCGCCACCATGCCCGAAGAGAAGTTCTTAAGCGGCATATCGACAAAGTTCTGCAGCTCAGCGAACTCGATAATGCCGTCAAAGTTGGCGTCGATGAACTCCTTGGTATAGCCGAGCAGGGCGCCGTTCAGATAGATGTTCTCGCGGGCGGTCAGCTCGGGGTCAAAGCCGGCGCCAAGCTCAATCAGCGGCGCGATGTTACCGTGCACCTTAACGCTGCCCTCGCTAGGCTCAAGAACGCCAGCGATAATCTTGAGCATCGTAGACTTGCCGGAGCCATTGGTGCCGACCAGACCCACAACCTCGCCGCGATGAATATCAAACGAGATGTGCTTGAGCGCCCTAAACTCCTCAAAGAACAGCTCGTGCTTGGCAAGCTTAATGAAGTACTCCTTGAGGTTGGTCAGCGACTCGGACGCCATGTTAAAGATCATGGTGACGTCGTCGACCTCGACAGCCAGAGGCTGCTCGCTGTAATCAACAACAGATTCAGTCATCACAGCACTCCTTAGATGTAGAGGATAAATTTGCGCTCGGACTTATGGAACACGGTATAGCCAATAATAAGCGCAAGAACCGCCCAAGCGACGCACATACCAAACGTCATAAGCGAGGGCGTAGTCTGGAACAGGAAGATATCGCGCATAAACTGCAGGTAGTTGAACATGGGGTTCGCATACATCAAGATACGCACGAGATGCGGCATTTGCGCAATATAGTCAGTCGTCCAGAAGATGGGCGTAATGTAAGTCCACGCCGTAATGACGACGCTCCACAGATGCATAACGTCGCGGAAGAAGACCGTAAGGGCAGAGAGCATCATGCCCAGGCCCATGCAGAAGCACATAAGCAGCAGCAGGCAAACCGGCAACAGAATCAGGTGCCAAGAAGGCATAACGCGGAACCACAGCATGACGATGGCGACGGCGACCAGCGAGAAGGCAAAGTTGACCAGCGAGAAGAGCACCTTCTGCACCGGGAAGACCCAGCGGTGCACCTTAACCTTCTTGAGCAGAGGGGCAGCGCCCACGATCGACGTCAGGGCCTGGTTCGTAGACTCGGACATGACGGCAAAGGTAATGTTACCCACGATCAAGTACAGCGGGTACATCTCGGGCGTCATTGAGCCATTGCGGCCCTGGCCAAAAATCGTCGAGAACACGATGGCCATGACGATCATCATCAGCAGCGGGTTGAGCACCGACCATGCGACGCCCAGAACGCTACGGCGATACTTGATCTTAAAATCCTTGGTAACCAGCTGACGAAGGATAAACGCGTCCTTCTCAAATTCGTTCTTAGCAAACGTCGCAGGCAGACTGCGAGTTTCTTGTTGCTTTGTCTGATCCGACACGGATGCAACTCCTTTACTCGTAATCGTTGACAAACGAACAGTATAGACCCGACGGCCATGCAAACGATTCGCGCAACAAAACTGGAGAACTAACCCACATCTTAGGATGCCAAGCCCAAACGGCTATACTTTCAAGGATTGAACGTATAAGGAGCATTGAGTGAATTCTGAATCCATCGCCGTCATCATCCCCTGCTACAACGAAGCGCCCACGATCGGCAAAGTCATCGACGACTTTCACCGCGAGCTTCCGCAAGCGACGGTCTATGTCTATGACAACAACTCGTCGGACGATACCTCACGCATCGCCACCGAGCACGGCGCCACGGTCCGCTTTGAGCCCCGTCAGGGAAAGGGCAACGTATGCCGCCAGATGTTTCGCGACATCGACGCCGATTGCTACCTGATGGTCGACGGCGACGACACCTACCCCGCCGAGGCGGCCAAGGCCCTCTGCGAGCCCATCCTTAACGGTACGGCCGACATGACCGTAGGCGATCGCCTTTCAAACGGCACCTACGCCGAGGAAAACAAGCGCGCCTTCCACGGCTTTGGCAACAATCTGGTCCGCGCCATGATCAAGTGGATCTATGGCTACAGCTTCGATGACGTCATGACCGGCTACCGCGCCATGAGCCGCCCGTTCGTTAAAACCTTCCCAGTGCTTTCCGAGGGCTTTCAGATCGAAACCGAGCTCTCGATCCACGCCGTCGACCACCGCTGGCGCATCAAAGATGTGCCCATCGAGTACCGCGACCGTCCCGAGGGTTCCGAGTCCAAACTCAACACAGTGAGCGACGGCATTAAAGTCGTTGCGATGATCGGCACGCTGTTCAAGGACTACCGCCCGCTGAAGTTCTTCAGCCTCGTAGCGCTTCTGTTCGCGGTATTCGGCCTCGCCCTGGGCATGCCCATCGTTGTCGAATATTTCCAGACCGGCCTCGTCCCGCGCTTCCCCACCGCTATGCTCGCCGCCTCGTTTATGTTCCTGTGCGGCCTGAGCCTTGCGACCGGCTTCATCCTAGATTCTGTAGCAAAGGTCGAAAAAAAGCAGTGGGAGGTCAACGTGTACAGCAAATACGCCTACGACGACCAGCCCGGCCACCCTACTTCCAAGCCAAGCGAGAGGTAGATCTTCCGCAAAATACTATTAGCACCACTGCGCAGATAGCCACCAACAAGAAAAGCCGCCGTTAAAGAACGGCGGCTTTTACTCTCGAAAAGTTAATAGCGCCTAGAGCGTCTTGATGTACTCCCCCAGCTCTTCCTCCCAGTCGGGCATGTGGAAGCCGGCAGCCTCGAGCCTGGACAGGTCGAGCGCGGAGTGGACCGGGCGCGGGGCGACGGGGCCCTCGGCGCTCGCGTAGTAGTCGGCGGTCGATACCGGCACGACCCTGTCCCCGTTGCCGTTGGCGGCCTCGAAGACGGCGCGGGCGATATCGGCCCAGGACTTGACGGCGCCGGAGCCGGTGCAGTCGTAGGTGCCGTAGGGGGCGTGCGTCCCCAGCACGTGGAAGATGGCCTCGGCCATGTCGCGCGTGAAGGTCAGGCGGCCCAGCTGGTCGTCAACGACCGTGACCTGCTCGAGCCCGTCCTCCGGGTCGGCTACTCGGTCGGACAGCCCCTTCATGGTCTTGACGAAGTTGTGCCCCTCGCCGATGACCCAGGAGCTGCGCATGACGTAGTGGCGCGGGCACCCGGCCACGGCGATGTCGCCGGCGGCCTTGGTCTGGCCGTAGACGGAAAGCGGGCTGAGGGGCTCCTCCTCCGTGTGGACCTGGGCGGTGCCGTCGAAGACGTAGTCGCTGGACACGTGGACGAGGGTGATCCCGTGATCAGAGCATGTGCGGGCGAGGAGGGCGGGGCCGGTCGCGTTGGCCTTCCAGGCGATGACACGGCCCTCGGGGGTCTCCGCCCTGTCCACCGCGGTGTAGGCGCCGCAGTTGATCACGGTGCCGTAGAGCGACCAGTCGTATTTTGAGTAGGCGTCCGGGTCGGACATGTCGAAGGTGTCGATGTCGCAGAAGTCGAAGTCCTTGGCGATGCCGCGCTCCTCGGCGAGCGCGCGCACCGCATGGCCCAGCTGGCCGTTGCAGCCGGTGACGAGCGTCCTCTTGGGCGCCATGGGGACGACGTCCTTCAGCATCGGGTGGTTGAGGTCGGCCTCGGAGACGGTGGCCTCATCGAGAGGGATCGGCCACTCGATGGCGAGCTCCGGGTCGGCGAGGTTCACGAAGGTGTAGGTCCTCTTCAGCTCGAGGGACCAGTGGGCGTCCACCAGGTAGGTGTAGGCGGTGCCGTCCTCCAGGGCCTGGAAGGAGTTGCCCACGCCGCGCGGGACGTAGATGGCCCTGCTCGGGTCCAGGGTGCAGGTGAACACCTTGCCGAAGGTCTCGCTGCCCTCGCGCAGGTCCACCCAGGCGCCGAAGACGCTGCCGCGCGCCACGGAGATGAACTTGTCCCAGGGCTCGGCGTGGATGCCGCGGGTGACGCCGCGGCTGTCGTTGTAGGAGATGTTGTTCTGGACGACCCTGAGGTCCGGGATGCCCAGGGCGGTCATCTTGGCGCGCTGCCAGTTCTCCTTGAACCAGCCGCGCGAGTCGCCGTGGACGGCGAGGTCGACGACCTTGAGGCCCTCGATGCCGGTCTCGGTTGCGGAGAGGTCCTTCTCGAATGCGATGTCTGCCATTTATCTCTCCCCTCCTACTGGCCCTGCGCCCTGTAGCGGGCCTCGGTGGCCTCCTTGGCCGGGCGCCACCAGGGCTCGTTGGCGACGTACCAGTCGATCGTCTGCTTGAGCCCCTCGGCGAAGTCGGTGTGGGCCGGCCTCCAGCCCAGCTCGCGCTGGAGCTTGGTCGAGTCGATGGCGTAGCGGCGGTCGTGGCCGGGGCGGTCGGCGACCCAGTCGAAGTCCTCGGGGTCGCGGCCCATGGCCTCGAGGATCATGCGCAGCACGGTGATGTTGTCCCTCTCGCCGTCGGCGCCGATGAGGTAGGTCTCCCCCATGCGGCCCTTGGTGAGGATGTCCCAGACGGCCGAGGAGTGGTCCTCGGTGTGGATCCAGTCGCGCACGTTCTCGCCCTTCCCGTAGAGCTTGGGGCGCACGCCGTCGATTATGTTGGTGATCTGGCGCGGGATGAACTTCTCCACGTGCTGGTAGGGGCCGTAGTTGTTGGAGCAGTTGGAGATCGTGGCGCGAAGCCCGTAGGTGCGGGTCCACGCGCGCACGAGCATGTCGGAGCTGGCCTTGGTGCTCGAGTACGGCGAGGACGGGTGATACGGCGTCTCCTCGGTGAACTTGGCGGGGTCGTCGAGCGCGAGGTCGCCGTAGACCTCGTCGGTGGAGACGTGGTGGTAGCGGACGCCGTATTTCCTCACGGCCTCCAGCAGGCGGAAGGTGCCCTCCACGTTGGTGCGCAGGAACGGCTCCGGGTCGGCGATGGAGTTGTCGTTGTGGCTCTCGGCGGCGTAGTGCACGATCGCGTCGTGGCCCGGGACGATGCGATCCAGCAGCCCGGCGTCGCAGATGTCGCCGACGACGAGCTCCACGCGGTCCGTCGGCAGCCCGGCGATGTTCTCGGGGTTGCCGGCGTAGGTCAGCTTGTCCAGGACGGTGACGTGCACCTCGGGGTGGTTGTTGACCACGTAGTGCACGAAGTTGCTGCCGATGAAGCCGCAGCCGCCAGTGACGATGATATTCTTGGGTTCGAAAATCTCAGACATGAAAATCCAATCTGAAGCATGTACAGCTTCTTTAGTATGCCGCAGGAAGTGACGCCGCGACGCTATTCAACAAAACTATCGGACATTTCGGCATGCGATAAGAGCCATAACCTTCGCAGAATTACCTCCTGTACAAAACGCCTCCGAAATGCAGTCTTTGTCGTAGTGAAAAACCGAATCCCCAGTTATTTCACGTAAGTACTTATAGAAGAAATCCTCCCAGCTTTTAAACTTCTCACTGTTTACAAAGGCTTCTGGGGTTTCCAAAACCGTCTTAACATCTAGCCCTGAAATTACGCCGGAGCTCAGTAGAAGCCACTCGAATGATTCGGGAAGACAAACCGTAACAGTATCGCGGTGAATGTCTTGCAGCTTAAGGACGCGGTCCGCATAGCACCCAAATGCCGCCCCGTCCGCGACAACAAACACGCGATCGTCGAGATGCTGATCCAACCAGCCCAAAATCGCACTGTTCGTCATGGCCGAAGTACAGGTAAGCTCACTGTCAGCGAAATGCCGTTCAAAGAACTGGAAACCAGACTTACTGTCCTCGCATAGAAGGATAGAAAAGTCCTGTTTTGGCGCCGACCGGGAAATAGCATAACGATGATTCCCGCGATCTTGATAAACAGGGACGAAAGAATGGTATTTTCCGCTCGTCTTAATCTTGTAAATCTCATCCACGCTATACGGAAGATTGGGGAAATCAGCCCTTGAGATCAGCACGAAATAATTCGAGGAATACAGCACATGATGGGCAAACTCATCAGAATGGATCTCTTTTAAGCCCTCATCGACAAATACAATCGAGTCATGAACGGACGAAAGCTGGTTTCGCCAATCATAATCGGTCAGGGCGACACAGGGACAATCGCATTGCAAGGAAACGCCCGACTGCTCGCCCGTTCGCATGTAGTCTGCGACCATGTCAAACAGTGTCGTCTTACCCGTGCCACTATCGCCACGCACAATAGTGATGTTCCGCTTGATGGTAAATGTGTACTTAGTTCCCCTGCGGCGGGAAATCTTAACGAGATGCGAACCGTTCATAAGCAGTACCTACAGATACGGAATCGACTCGTGAATCAATTCGGCCATGTTGTGAACGATTCGGCCGCTATTCACGACTTTAATTTTAAAATCCTCGCGACCAAAGTCCATCACATGATAGAGATTCACAACAAGCTTGCGGTCTTTCGCCATGTCGAGAATCCACTTGGCACAGTTGTCACCACAGGTAGAAGCGTTAAAAATTTGCTTACGATCAAATCTCATAAGCAGCAGCGTTTTCACGCCACCAGAAAGCTGGAGTGGGGAGATGGATCCAAGCACAGGGCTTTCGATGGCGTTTTCGGAGACAACATCCGATCGATCAACATCTTTAATTATCGAGACTGCATAGGGATCCGTAATCCAAGAAGACCGGTAAGAGTTTTTGAAATATGTCGCTGTGTTGTAAATCGCTTCTGGCATATCGCCAAAGTAGACGCTTAACACATCCACTCCCAATCATATTGTCTTTATGGTCAACGTAATCATAACGAAAGGGGCCACCAGATAAACGGTGACCCCTAAAAGAAAACAAGCTTGCGCTAGTACTCGCGCGGGCTGTTGACGATCTCGCCGGCGGCGACCTTCTTCAGGTGCTGGCCGTAGACCGACTTGCCGTAGGCCTTCGCGGCCTCCTCCAGCTCGGCGGTCGTGATCCAGCCGTTCTCCCAGGCGATCTCCTCGGGGACGGACACCGGCAGGTCCTGAGAGTGCTCCACGGCGCGGACGAACTCCGCGGCCTCGTGCAGGCTCTCCATGGTGCCGGTGTCCAGCCACGCGTAGCCGCGGCCCAGGGTCACCACGGACAGCGTCCCCTCCTCCAGGTACATCTGGTTGAGCGTGGTGATCTCCAGCTCGCCGCGGGCGGAAGGCTGAACCTTGTGGGCCTTGGCGGCGACGTCGCCCGGGTAGAAGTAGAGCCCCGTGACGGCGTAGGAGCTCTTGGGCTCGGCGGGCTTCTCCTCGATGGAGACGGCCCTCCCCTCGCGGTCGAACTCCACGACGCCGAAGCGCTCGGGGTCGTCCACGTGGTAGCCGAAGACCGTGGCGCGGCCCGACTCGGCGTTCTGGGCGGCGCGCGTCAGGTGGCGCGACAGGCCGTTGCCGTAGAAGATGTTGTCGCCCAGCACCAGGGCGCACGGCTCACCGTCGATGAAGTCCTCGCCGATGGTGAATGCCTGCGCCAGGCCGTCCGGCGAGGGTTGCTCTGCGTAGGAGAGGTTCACGCCGTAGCGAGAACCGTCCCCGAGCAGGCGCTCGAAGTTGGGGAGGTCGGTCGGCGTGGAGATGACCAGGATGTCCCGGATGCCCGCCAGCATGAGGGTGGACAGCGGGTAATAGATCATGGGCTTGTCGTAGACCGGCAGCAGCTGCTTGGAGGTCACGAGCGTGAGCGGGTACAGGCGCGTGCCGGACCCGCCGGCGAGGATGATGCCTTTCATATGAACTGTCCTCTGCAATCTAAAATAGTTATAAATCGAGCAGTTAGTAAGAGTTTGATATTCTATTAAGTTAAGCCTTCTCAATATTAACGAAAGAAGCAATTGATGAGCAACCGCAAGGACACAACCCGTAGAGATGACATAACGAACGTGAGGGCCCTTGCAATATTCCTTGTAGTCCTAGGCCACAGCATTATTCTGTATTCAAGTGCGTGGGGATATTATCCAACTGAACAGAAATCAATTCTGTTGGATAATCTCAAATTTTTAATAAACGGAATCCAAATGCCCTTGTTCTTTTCGTTGTCTGGCTTTTGTTTTTTATGGAGCTGGAATCGATCAAGCGATTTTATAAATCAGGTCATTAAAAAGGCTCAACGCTTAATTATCCCCTATATCATGATTGGACTATGTTGGCTCTTCCCCATCAGGATGCTCGTTAAGTATCCCTACTACAAAGGCCTATCTATACCGCACATCATCTTTAAATCAATTCTGCTGGGCGAAGACAACGGTCATCTTTGGTTTCTCCCGACTCTTTTTTTCATTACAGCAGCCACGTCGTGCATCTTTCAGATACTCGATAAGAGCCCTCTAGCAAGTTTTAAGGTTCCGATAGTTTTCGGCGCTTCAGTTTATCTTTACCATTTCGGAATACCATCAGCGAACAGGTATATCAATTTGACAGAAGCAAATGCGATATGGTTTGCGCTTGGCCTAACAATCCACTACTTGGAAGCAAACAAATGGTTCGAGAGTTATAAAAGGCGTAAAAGCCTATCAATAGTCCTAATACTTGTATTCCTTGTAAACTTACTAAAACAAGTGGTGCCCCCCATTGCTTCTACCGCCCTTACCTGCATGGCGGTTACATCAATTTATTGCGTCATCCCCCAAAAGGCAAACCTGCTAACCGAAAAGATTAGCAAAAACAGTATGGGAATATATCTTTTTCATTCTCCACTGGTTTACATTTCTTTTACCTACTGGCCCAACATAGCCCCAATGGCGATGGCAGCAATTAACCTGATTGGATTTGGATCAGTCGCCTATATGTTGACGAATCTAATTCGAGCCACAAGTATGGGTTGGATAATCGGAGAAACGCCAGGGGCGCCGCACGATAAGAAATAGGAAAAGCAATAGCCAAGGAATACAGCTAATTAAACTGTTTCTTCCATTTATCAATGCTTGCCCAGGGAAGGTCGATCTCCGTTTTTACGGGATGGTTTATCCAATCTGCCAATTTATGGAGATAGCCGTCCTCGCGTTCAAGAACGGGAAGCCCCGTATCCTCACCGATCTGACGGGCTCGATTATCAATTGCAATGATTAGGGAGCGATGTCCTCCATTTAAACAGCGAATGCCCGCATGGAGACGTGTCCCCACATAATCAAATTTCTCGGTTTCAATTACACGATTAAGGTCTTCGATATTGGGGCCAATAACATTAAATTGCGTCAGATCGACTATTTGATCAAGACACCAATCAACATCATGGCTTCCTTGAACCCAGATCGTTACCTTTTCGTATTCCGACGACAGCAATTCCAGCATCTTACGGTCACGTTCTGCATCGAAACAATAATCGGTAATTGACGTAACAACGTTTTTAGAACGCTTAGAGGAAATCTCGAGTTGCTTAGATGGGGTTAACGACCACATGGTCGGACATGCGGTATTAAGAACATTCTCTATGCCAATAGAGTTAAGCCTCTTCTTAGTCATTTCATCTCGAACACTATGAAGATATTCATCGGATAGCAAGGTTTTATAGAGCTTCTTTGTATAGGCGTCGATAGCATCGTCCACCCCAATGTCAGACATGCCCACGCCGAACAAAACAACATTTCTATTATTGCCCAACCGCTTGGCAAGCGCCCATTGCTGCTGATCAGCCATATGCGTATACAGAATATTTGTGCCGCACAACAGCTTTACGTGTTCAGGATACATTTCAAGCTCTTTGGAATAATAGTGCGTTGCCACATGGGGCAACGCACCGCCAAAGATTTGATCCGCGATACAGCCACAGGCATCCATAATCACATGGTCACCAGAGTTCTCGCTTCCCATAGCCGTATCCAAAAGGAGATAGTGTTCTTGCTTAACACCATCGGATTTTTCATCGTGCCTGCGTGATGTCGCAGAGGCTTTAAGTAGCTGAGTCCATTGGTTAAAGCGCGCCATTAGTTTCTCCGAAATAAACGTTTGAGTAGAGCAACGTGACCGCCATCGACGCCCGTCGATGCAGAAGGCTGACACGGTTCACAATATTCATCAGATAGGTTAAAAACGGCAGACACGCTGCATGCGCCACTTTCAACCGAACGAACAACAGGATGAGCGTTGCGAGAAGGCGAAAGACAGACAAGTTGGCTTAGCTCGGCGACGCAAAGCGGATTTTTGCCGTCTTCCGCAAAAGAGTATATATGAATGCGAAGATAGGCTTCTTCATCATAATTTAAAAACAGCGGAACATGCCCCGCAAAATGGCCGTCCCTAGATTCAGGACTAATCCAGCGAATATCAGACTGATCAAGGGCGCGCCAAACAGCTGCGCGAACATCCACAGGCATCAAAGACGACTCAAAACGCACAGTCAAATCAACAGAAGAAGCTTGGATTAGCGTTTGAGACATGGCAGACGATAGCAATCGAGCATCAGCAAGACGATCGCTGAGCAAGAAGACCTTACTTTGTTCTTCAGTTTTTAGCACATTCCCGAAGGCGGACTTCCCGCTAGCCAAGGATGGCTCTTCATTCAGATAGCGCGTAAAGGCCTCGAAGAACATTTCATTTTCACGCTTAATCGACGTACAGCTAAATCTATTTGGCGAATCGCATTTTGAGCCTGAAAGAGCCTCAAGAATAGAAGAAGCAATGCCACAAGCCGAGGGCTCAGCGAAGTGGATGGTGCCCTCCGGAAAGTCGAGTAGGTTATTCTCACGGTTAATTTCAATTACCGAGAGCTTCGATGCAAGCATTTCGAAAGGCAGGCGAGAGGGATTAGTCACGCTCAACGATACGCCGGCAACACACTTGGCATAAAGCGAGGCGCATTCATCAGCAGTCAGGATGCCGAGGCCGCGTACACGTGGATCATGAATGGGAGGCATTGCGTCTTCGCCGTATAAATAAACGACAACTGCATCGTCGAGCTTGAGAAGCAATTTAATTGCATCAAGCAACATGCCAGACAAACGTCGATCCTTATTGGATTGATAAATTGCACAGACGGCATACTCTCTGCTTAGATTTTGTTCCTGCGCAGTATATATATCGCTAACGCCAAAATCACAATATGGGACTTCATGCGAATAATAGGGTTCAACTTTTTTAGAAAGCCATCTGCCTATCGTTATGGGGTTTAGTTCATAACGATAACTTGCTTCGGCATTTAGATACATCTCCCCCATCGGATAGAACCAAGGTTCAAAATCCTGAATGAAGTAAAACTTATGGGCGCACTTCTGCATAGATGCAAAGTGCGCCGTATTCCAAGCGGTGGCGATTACTGCAAAAAAATCCTCGGGCACACTCGGTGCAACAAGAACTTCTTTAGGCGAATAATCAAACCAATCCTTTATTTCGGCCTGAACTCTATGAGCACTTTTGTATGCCTCACAGCCCGGCATAATGTAAAAGTAGTTCTCATATCCGCGAGAATCTAGAAAGGAAGCCTTGCTGCAGATGGTTCGAAAGCCGCCAGAACCCTTTGCCGGCGGAGATATTATCCAGGCAATTTGTTTTATTTAAAGCACTCAAATCGCTTCGTAGTCAAAAGGATCGAACTTATATAACGCTGCGCGCTTGGGATCTCGAGAAAAGTTAACGGAGAACCATGGATCCCCCTCAGAGAATCGCTCGGACCAGTTATGCAGCAATCGTGCCTTATCCTCAAAATGCTTATGAGAGCGAGATTTACTATCAAGGGACTTGTCAACACATGCCAAATGGTAGAGACATGCCTCTGGTGTATAGATCACCTTTAACCCAGCTTGAGAAGACTTGAAGCAAATATCAACATCCGAATAGTCAAGAAGATACGACTCGTCAAAACCACCCAGACGATTAAAATGTTCGCGTGAAATAGCTAAGCAGACTCCACTCACCGCCGATACATCCCTCACGGTCAATGGCATATAGATATAGCCAGGAGAAGAGCGATGAATGCCTTGCGATAGGTTGACGATTGATTCTCCAACATAAGACAGGCCTGCCTGTTGCACAATGCCGTCAAGATCGCACGTCATTGTTCCAACAACGCCAACATCCTCTCGTTGGGAAAAACCAACGAGAGTCTTTAACCACAAGGAGTCTAGTGCCTGAATATCGTCATGAACAAAGACGAGTTGCTCGCCATGCGCGGCAAGAGCACCGGCATTTCTCCATGTAGATATATTAAACGGGTCATCAAGCGCGTGAACGATATAGCGACAACGAAGTCCAGAGATCGATTGCTGAACAGCAGCTTCCGCATCCTGCGAGCACACGAAAACAACTTCAAGATCATCAAAATCGGTGCCATTGATTGAAGATACAAGAGTCGAAAGAACCGAAGAATTGCCGCGGGTGGTAACGATTAATGAACAGGACTCAGATGAAGGAACATCATAAATAGGGCTATATCTAAAAGCACGATTATGAGAGTTGACCACAGTCGCCTTGATACCGCATCTATCAAGGTGCTCCTGAACCGCTTTTATTCCAGCAAGGGTTGCATAGGGCTTACTATCGGAATTACCCGCAGTCGAATTCTCACTTATTCTCCAGTGATACAGGATTTTAGGAACGTGATGGATCGTCCCACCAAGTTCAGCAATCTTCAGCACCATGGCATGGTCTTGGGCGCCATCCAACTCGCTGTTAGAAAGGTCAATTCTGTCCAAACATGCCCTTTTAACAGTAAGGAGGTGGCAAATATAATTGTTGTCACGAGCCATATCAAGACTAAAATCCGGCTTAAAAGTAGGATGAGCCAAAGACCCGTCAGGCAATAGCTTATCTTCATCACAATAAAGAAGATTGATTTCCGCATTTTGATTTAAAGCACAAGCGTACTCAAATAGGATATTCGGTTCCAGAACATCGTCATGATCAAAAAAGCAAAGGTATTCGCCCTTGGCTACCTTGATTCCAACATTGGTGTTCTCAGTGATACCTAGATTGCCCTCAAGATCAGTCACTTTAATTCTAGAGTCTGCGGTCACATACTCGGAGACCAGGTCACTTAGACCATCGTAATCGGGCGTAGAATTAACCAGAATGAGTTCCCAATTAGAATACGTCTGCGCGATCACAGAATCAGCCATATCCCTGAAGAAATTCAAGGGAGTCTTATATAGAGGAACGATGATTGAAAACAAGGGCTGGTATGCAAGTTTTATTTGTGCTTGTGCCCGCGAATCGGATCCAGTCAATCTGCGCCCAGAAAACCAGGACAAATAACGGGGTTGATCGAATGCGCACGCATGATACCGATCAGCCTCATCCAAAAGCTCCTTAAGCATATCTTTCTTTAGATTGATAAACGTATCTAGATGACCAGAAGCCCTGTGCATACAAATGCACAGGCTATCCCCGACCTCAGGAATACGAAGAGAGAAATTTATTAAACCAGAATTCGCATCGACTATTAAGCTATTTAATAACAAAGATTCCCCAACAACGCAGGCTTCTTCATTAAAAGCGACAATACGATCACCCTCAAGGCAATCAGTACCCGAAAGAACACCTCTAACGATTACGCCATCAACGCAGGGAATAAAGCTCTCAATTTGGATAGAAGCGAGCGCATGCACGCCAGAACGGTCAATATTGCGAAATTGTCCACAATGCTCCGCGCGCAGCAAGCCGTTAACTTTCGACTCAATCGAAAACTTTCCAGGATTGATACGGCGCTGGTAAATTATATTATCTCCGCTAAAGAAAGACAGCGATTGGTCGACACCAAAATCGGCAAGGACAACAACAAATTCAGTCTCTGAAAAAGGGATGATTCTTGCGGGCAGAATTTGCCCATTGGGTGATTGTGACTCAACAGCATCCGGGAAAACGGATGCGGCTTCATACAGTAGATATAGCTTGCCGTCGCCACGGCAATTTAGCTTATTGTTAAATTCGGTATTAAAAACTATGCCCATATCAGCAACACTTTCCAACAACTAAAACAAATTCACAAATCGTAGCCAAAGCAAACGGAAATACGAGGCATATCAATATGAATCGCTTGCTGTCCCCAAAGACCAAGCGACTTTGGTTAAGAATAAACGATAGGCACGGAACAAGAAGTGGCAAAAGGTAACGACTCTGACAACCATTAACTGTCCCCAATCCAACGGGAGTAAAAGACACATAAAGTGCAGTTGCCACCAAAATCACCGTAAACAAAAACACAAAAGAAGCCCAAAGAAATTGTGCGAGACTGATATGCTTAACGCTAATCGAATCGGCCGAAAAAAACCCAAACAACAATAGGCAAACAGCTGGAAGTACCTGAACCAACTCACGGATTGCATTTACAGAAATCTGAGCAGCAAGCGATCCAAGGTATGCAAAGTTCAACGCATATCCAGAAGAGGTTATCGGATTTAAATAATAAGTTGAAAAGTAATTGGCGAGTATTTCCGCGTAGCGCAATGGATCGGCAAGAATGAAGGCGATTTGCTGACCAGAGTTGACATCAGAGCCGCCTCGCATATCGCCAACGTTAGATCCACTAGCCGTTGAAAACAAGAACGGAAGCGCAAATGAGGCAAAAGCAATCGAACCCAAAACAAACACGGCGGTATAGTAATGAACTCGTTGCTTCGAGCCCGCAAAACGATCACGCGGAACCATAAAGAAAAGACCGATTATCGGAAAATACACAGCTTTGACTGCAAGTCCTAAAAAGGTAAATATAAATGCGAGCGATATATTATGAACTGTAAATTCATTTAAATCACCCCATGCATACCTCAAAAAATAAGCAAAACCGAGAATGGTAAACGAAATGAGCCATGCATCATATGAGAAACACGACGCAAGAAAGATCGAGGTTGGCAGCATTCCCACAAAAGCAAATAGTCCCTTTTTCGAGGGCGTAACCTTGATTGCAATGGCAATTGCAAGACAGTAACTAAATAAATTGCAAATCCGAGCGAATTGAATCATAGAAGAAAAATCGAAATGCAGAAGGCGAGCGAGCCAAAGACCAATTGCTGAGGGAATATACCCAATGCTGCTAAGCGTATATACGAATTCTTCATGCTTGTTAACTTGCACATGACCAGAAGCGATATCAGATCTATAGGAGCCATTCAGCTCCCTAGCATGCTCAAGAATTTCCGCTCGATCAAAATGGGAAAGAGAGGGCTCTTCATAGCCCTGCGCACGACGGACCGCTTCGTCAGTAAAGTTAATATCCGTATCAGTTTTTTGAGTTTCAAATAAATAAGATGTCGAAAGTGCATTGGAATAGTGAATTTGATCATCCCATGAAATACCCGTCGTTATCGGAGTGCTCACGACAAGGAACACACCAATTGAAAATGCAGCGATAAAGAAAGCGACGGGAAGGGCAGAGCTTCTCTTTCGAATGCCTGAGCAAGCCGTAAAAACCGAAGTTATGATTACCAGCAGAAAATAAACAACAGCATTAATGAACCCACTCACGAATGCAATCGTAGAGCAGCCAAAAACAATAAAGAATGCGACAGTCAGCAGGGAAACGTAGTCGGCAGCTTTGATCCTCGCTACAACAGAACGGAATGACGCTTTCAGAGAAAAGCCACTTTGGAATAAATAAAATATCGCGCAATAGGACATTAGAAAAAAGAAGATGAGCCGTTTTTTATTCCAGTCAGCAATATTCGAAAAATGAGAAGCCGGCGACCCAAGGACGGTAAAGCCCTCCCAAATGACCGCCACAGCAAATGCCGCAAGCAACAGCACAAATAATTGAGCGCATCGACCAGAGCAGCTACCATGTCTATTTACATTTTCCGAGAGAAGGAAGACACGGTATGATTGCCAAATGACAACATCTGCAACGGCGCAATAGAGCACTAAAACAAACAGTTGTGAGACAGAATGGTTCGCATAAAAGTGTCTCATGCCCAGAAGCTCGACAATAAAGAGAAGGACAGCAAAGACAACTTTCAGTATCTGTTTTTTGTTTACGCATCGAGACAACACGGAGCTAATTCACCTTTATCCAAATCAAGCAGCAAGGGCCCTCGAAGAATCGTTCCCAATCATCTGGATTATAAGTATGGGCACCAAGCACTGTTCGCAATTATTGCAAGTAATATAGCGGGACATTCACTGCCAGCTGATGTATAGGCAAAGCGAGACGCTTAGCCTACTTTTCCTTCTTTCCACTTAACGCAACAGCCTGAACGAGCGAGTTTAATCGCTCTTCTTGTCGAGAGAGGCGAAGAGAGTTACAAAAATCACGGACCACAAGAACGGCAATAACGTAAAGGAACACGAAATTCGAAGCCGACATGAAACCAAATAGACTTGAAAGCCACATTGCAACTTGTGGAAAAACGCCCAAGATTACAAAACTGACGCTAAATAGCAGCCAAAACAAAGAATCCAAAACTTGCATTTGGGATTTTTTTAATTTGCGCAATACGAACAGGAATACTAAAACAGCGCAAACGAGAAGCAAAATACGAAGAGAGATCGGCAAATTGATCACCTAAACCACTGAACGATAAGGAGAGTAACGAAAACGCGAACCATATACTGCACGGATCTAACAGGATTAAGATAGCTCTCGCCACCTTGGCGTTCGCGCATCTTAACCTGTACCTCTGAAATGGAATACCCTTGCTTTAAAAAGAGGGCAAGGGATTCTGGTTCCGGATTTAGGGTATTGTCGTAATAGTATTTCTTAAGAACATCTCGCCCAAATAACCTAAATCCAGACGTCGGGTCACTGATTCTCTTGCCTGTCAGAATCTTTATTAGCACCGTAATCATACGCGAGCCGATCATGCGAAGCGTCTTGTCTTTGCGCACGCTTACAAACCTAGAGCCAATGACAATATCTGATCCATCAGATTGAGCCCTATCAACAAGGTCCTTTATATATTCTGGGCGATGCTGGCCGTCAGCATCAAACTGAACCATATAGTCATATCCATGATCAACCGCATAACGCGCAGCCGTCTGAAACCCAACAGTCAATCCGCAATTAATGGGCATATCAATAATGTCACAACCAAGGTCCTTGCAGATAGCCAATGTTCGATCTCGAGACCCATCATTGATGACTACAAAATCAAACTCAGGTGCAATTTGCCTGAGTTCGCATACGGTATTTCTAATGCAATCCTCTTCGTTGTAAGCGGGTATAGCAACAAGAGTTCTAGCTGTATTAGACAAAACAAACCATTCTCTAGCTTATATTTTCTTTGATTATACCAAGCCAGTCAGAAACAACCGCCAAACATACAGGCAGCTACTCAAGCTCAAGTTAAAGGATCTGAAACAGCAATAGGAGACGAACGGTTATTTCGCCAGGCAAACTTTGTCTATACCTTCCAGAATGAAACGCCTTGGACCAGCAATTACCTTCAACGCTCGTCTCGAGCAACGATAGACGTTCACGAGAGGAAATATCTCTTTTATATGAATAAAGATGCCTTAATTGTTTTTTAACAAACGCAAGCCCATCCCCCTTAGCAAAAGTCTTAAAGCGTTGGGCCATTACCTTTACAAAAGAGGTTCCAGTAGCGCTCGCATTATCACCAGTTCGTCGATAATAAAGCGAGGGATAGTCATCATATACGATGTTGCCAAAGGCAGAAGCGACAAGCGCTATCCACCAGTCGTGCCAACCACATACTTCATAGCCAATTTGGTTCAAAATTTGATGCAATTTTTTATTTAGAACCATTGTATTGCCGGAGCAAGGATTCTCATAAAGCATCTTCTGAAAAGACACTCCTGATTTATTCAATTTTGATTTTGAAACAACACTGAGATCGCTATCACAAAAATAATATTCGGAGCAATACAAAAGAGGCTCATTCTCGCCCATATTAGAACGGTTTAACTCTCCAATAGCCCTCATCAGCTTGTCTTGCAGCCAAACATCGTCCTGATCGCATAAGGCTAGATAGTCGTAAAACTCTGGCGTATCGTTCAGCAGCGAAAAAAACGAAGCGGCAACGCCAATATTTTCACCAAAGGAAACTGTAACTCGCTCATCATTCTGAAGGTTTTTCAAATAGTCTAGAGTCCCATCATGGGATCCGTCATCTCGAATAAACAAATGGAGCGATATGCCGTCTTCCAAGATTTGATTCAAGACGCTGTCAACTTGATCAGAAATATATGGAAAACCGTTATAAGTAGACAATAAAACGGCGATTTGAACCTCATCCATTAGAAATCCCCTATTTACATGCATTTCAAAATAGCAAACCTGCGAAGGACCTTAAAAACCAAAAAGACCACAGAACAGCCGTAGGAAACTATTAAAGTGACATTAATGCCGTTCATTCCAATAAATAACTCGAAGGGATATACGAATATGCAACAAACAACCAATGAGATAATTGAAGCAAACAGCGGAGTCCTATAGTCCTCACATACAACAAGAAAGTCAGACAGATAGTTTATAAACGCATTCAAAAAAGTTGCAAGCAACATTAAGTCAAAGACGATAGCCAGCTTAGAGACGCTTGGACCAAACAGCAAGTTAAGCAATTGAGGTGCGAGGAAAAACAAAACCAAGCCAATGAAAACGGTGGCTGAAACTAGGCGAGACGTATATCGACAAAAAGTTGTCTTTAATTTGCTGTAACCATCACGATAAGCTAAGGCCAGTGGAGTTAGCAACGGAGCGTAAAGATATCGCGAAGCTGCCTGAATTAAAATTGCGGGCGTGGCAATTGACGCGTAAATGCCGAGCTGCTCAGCTCCATAAGTATTTCCAAATAATTGTCTCGCTATAGTTGTCGTCAGACTAAACATCAAAGCCGAAATGGCCAACGGAAGACATGACTTAAAAATGTCGACAAATTCACTTCGATGAATAATTATATCTAAATCAGTTAAACGTCTGACATGCGGAATGTCATAGAAAACAGTCATCAAGGAGCAAGGAAGCCACATCCCGATTATTCCATATGTAACATTACCGCTCACGTAAGCACCGACTGAAAAGCCAGCAAGAAGCAACACACCGCGCAGAAACTGTGAAACTCCTATATAGTCCATCCGTTGGAATCTCTGATCGACTCCGGAAAGAACATCGCAAACGGACTCATCTATTTTAAATAGTAAATAAGCGAGAATACTAGGAACAAAGGAGATATCCTTTACCGTTATTAGAGAATAGACGCAAGTTGCGACCAAAGCGAACAATATCATTCGAACTCGAAAGGCAAAATAGCACCCATGAGAATAATTGTCGCTGACATCAGATACCTGATACGTTCTTAGATTAAATGTGGCCAACGGCAGGAATACATTTCCGATTGCCATTGCAAACGCGAGATATCCAGATGCCTCAAACCCGGCAATATAAACAACAAGAATAGTCACCAGCCACTGACAGCCTTGATATGCCAAGCAACCGATTAAATTAAATATAGTGTTTCGTGCCGCAGATTGAGGCGGAGTATTAAAACCGTTTACTTTAGAAATATACATGCGCGCGTTTTCAAACAGAGTTAGCAGTTAAAGGTATTAAAAAGAGAGATGACGTTTGCACACTCGCTCTGAAAACGATTCAGCTCTTCGGCGATTGAACGCCTATACTCAAGAAAATCAAGAGTGGCTTTATCGTAGTTATTCATAACAAAGTTAATTGTTTGGCGAATCTGATCGATATTAAAGTCACCAAACTTATAAATATCTGATATTGGAATATCTACATCGTTTGCTGCCGCCCCGCGCATACCTGTCACGACGCAGCATCCGCAAGTAGCTGCTTCGCGGGGAAGTCGATCCTTTCCGGGGTGTGCGCCAAAATCTACATATAATTTTGCTTTCTGCATCGTAGCCAGCAGTTCGGAGAAAGACATTCCCTGAAGCGGAACCCACTCGTAATCTGAAATAGAGCTGATGAGCTGCTTGGTATATTTAATGCCTTTCTTAGGGTTATATAGAATCGTATTACCCTTTACCGCTGTCTCATCTGCCTTATATCTCAAATCTATAAAGTCGGACAATGGGTAAACGCGAGATGCATCTATATTCAACTTATCAGTGATATATAAACGCGCGTATTCGCTTTGATAAAAATGAATGCACTTTTTAAATTGGCTCAAATTTAGTAAATGAACTGGTTTGTAGGCCAGACGTCGAGAAATTCTATAAACATCTTTATACGAATACCCATCCGCCTGATAAGCCGCACCCCAGTAATTGTCTACGCTCATCCACCAAACGGCAGTTTTGGACTGGCGGAACCTAGAAATGTATCCAGCAAAATGCTCAGGAATTACTACGCAACAGCCAGGCTTATCAATCAGGCCCACAACGTAGGGGTTCTCGTAGATAGGTTGGAACTTATTATAGATAGGCTTACCAACAGGATCGGACAGATACATCATGAATGCATTGCCGCCGAGTTTATTGATTTGAGAACAGAACTGCTGAAGCAATTCGGTTCCACCTGTCGGTCCAACCACCGGACTTAGAACATAAATTTCCATTAGTGCATCCTTATTCACATAATTATCTAAACCGAATGAGCGTATAAAGGGTAAGCCCAAACTAACGATTTAACACATTTTCCTTGAAACGATATGACGAGGCGACAGCCAATCGCGATATCTTATCTAAATAACTCCAGGACAACAGGGGGATTTTTAATAGCTGTAAAACTGCGGCGGCAATTCGTTTATTATGCAAATTCGCTACGGCCTCGTTGAACGCAGCGTTTGCTTTTAAGTAGCCTTGTTCTTTACTGGAGCTACAGCCTTCCACTTCATTCCAAGCTTCCTCTATGGATGGCAAAGTGTTTTTGCGAAATGAAGAAGTCAAATAGCGCTGTGCAATAAATTGCTTGAATAAATTTGACCTAGATAAGCTATCGGAACTCATCCTATATTGCAAAACACGAAATCCACAATTTCCAATACGTTCCCCCGCCAACGACGAACGCAAGAGAAAATCATAGTCCTCGCAAAAGGGGAAATTGCGATATTTCTTCTGGAAAACTGATCGTTTCCCTAGCCACGTAGGATGTGGTACGCAGTTATTCCAGCGAAGAGCCTGATTAACATGTTTGAACTCCAAAGGAAGCTGGACACTATATTGAAAACATCCAGCCTCATCAATGACATCCATCTCTCCGCCGATTAAATCCAAGTTATCCTTATTCAAAGTGTTAACCTGAATTTCGATACGTTGCACATCCGCGATATCATCCGCATCCATGCGACAAATATAATCTCCGGTTGACAAATCGATGCCCTGGTTCAGATTATCAACAATCCCAAGATTGTGCTCGTTCACTACAGCCCTTACTCGAACGTCGGACTCCGCATATGATTTGATTAAGCCACAAAGATCCTTATTGGATGGGTCATCCAACAGAAGTAGTATCTCAAGTTTTTCATACGATTGTCTCAGGATTGATTCAATCGCACACTGAGCAACAGGCAGTGGCTCCCTATAGAGCGGCAATAAAACAGAAACTAAGTCCATTGTGATTCCTTAAAAAGCTACTGTGAAATTCCCAGCAGATAAGTCAGCGAGGGGCTGGAGCCAGTTTGACAACCAAGATCGCGAAGCACGCCGTTCTGGAACCGCTGCTTGGAGCCGCCGCCGGGGAGCGCCTCGGCCTCCGCCACGGGCCACCCGAGGGGGCCGGCCTGCCAGCCCCTCCTGACGTACTCGCTCCTTATCGCGCCGCTGCGGACGGAGACGAACCCGTATTCATTAGTCCAATGTAAAGACCCATTTTGAAAATCCTGGGCAGAGCCCGATCCATTGGACGAGCTAGACGTTTCATCGCCAACCGGAAGACCTAGATCAGAAGATTCCATCCCCAAATCGACCCATTTTTGGAAAAATAAACCGCAAATAGAATGGGCACCGGACTTCTTAGTCCAATACACTCTTCCAAGTTCACATTTTAAATAGGAATAAGTGCCCTCGTGGACAATTCCTCCGTCTTTATTGCCCAGCTGAGCAGAGTGCGCTTCGTAATAGGAATTAATTTCCCAGGCCGCTTTATCCTGATCAGACATTACTCCAATGGCACCATACGCATAGTTCATATCAACGCAACCGCTGATTCCATCAACGCTACCATCACTCGCATACTGCCAAAAGCTGTACTTGCCCGCGTAATCACACTGATAATTATATTGCGCGATCCAATGGTCCCATGACGATGAATTAAACACGGGGTCGGTCAGGATGTTGTTAAACCAATTTAAGTTGGCATAAATGCCGACCTTATAGCCAGCATTTAAAATCCGATTGCAAAAAACTGAAGCCCTTGAGGCGATGCCTCCTTGGCGACCGTCAGCAATAATTGAATTATCCTCAAGGTCGTAGTAGATAGGCAGCTGTGGGCTGTAGCCCGCAATATTGTCAATAACAAATGCCGCTTCATCTGCCGCCTGTCCATCATCCCACGCATACGAGTATAGATAGATACCGTACGGAATCCCCAAGCGCTCGCACTCAGAGATATTACGCTGGAACTGATAATCAGCTCTTCCCCCGAAAGACGGCGCGCCAAAGCCAACACGAAGAATAGCGAAATCAATACCGCTCGCCTTAACGGCATCCCAATTGATATTGCCCTGGTGCTCGCTCACATCGATACCCTGAGCAGTAACACCGTCAGGTAGCCTGCTGAGCGAATAAGTTGAAATACCGGCATCTTCGGAATCATCTTCAGGCGTAATTGACTGACCATTTTGAAAGCGCCAAGAATTTTCAACAAGAACTCTCGAGGATTCGTCAGCATAAGATGGTGTCGCGACAACAACCAATAACACAATCATCGCAATGAAAAAGACGAACGCCCTCTTAAACTGACCCATAGCTATTCCAAATTCTCGTAACAAGCCAAAGTTAATCAAAAGTGCATTTTAGCGAATGCGCATTGACGCAGACAACGCATCTGCTTAATAACAGATTTTATAGGTGGCTGACATCAGGAGTCAGAATGCACCAACTGTCGCAATATACAAAGGAATACGTCATCCACTGCGGCAAGACTAGATTTACCAAGAAAGGGAGTGCAACGAGATATGGTTTGTGGCGGCGCCTAGATGCATTATCTATCCGATGGCATGCCCCCATGAAATACTATTTTTATCACGCCCGTTTCTCTTTTTATCCCAAGAGTCAAATAAGAAGCAATCGAACTCATAGAACTCTGTATCCCGAAAGGAAAACTGTCTATCTTCATTGTTCGTGGAGATATTCACGATGTACGGGTTATTTACCGATCGCAATTCATGTTGACTAGCTCTTTCAGTTGAATTCTCCGAATATTCTTCGATATTCCGAGCGTTTCTTGTCGACTTTCTTGTCGCTGATCTTTCGAGCAATGCGAGAGATGCACTGTTTGATGAGGCCATGTTTGGAAACGAAAAAATCAAGTGTCCCTGCACCAGCAAGGAAAGCCAAGAAGATTGTTTGCGGAGAAATCGTTTCGGTTGAAAAGTTATCGCAGATTGACAGTGCCGCCGCGACGATACAAAGCGGTATGAATATGAAGCCCGCGACAATAGAAAGTCTTCGTTCATACTTAACCTTGGTTTCAGCTTGAACACGCTTAATTTCGATAAATGCCCTGTTTCTCTCTTCTTCCCGCTTGTGGGCCAATTGTTCAAGAGCCTTCTTGTTGGCAGAGATGGCCTCTTTTGTACTTGCGTCATACTGCTCCTGGAGTCGATTTCTGATGGATAGCACTGTATCCGAATCAACTTGTTCAGAGTCCCCGTTCGTTAAAGACATGAGTTCTCGCATGTTGAACATATGGGCTTTCATAGCGGCAGCTTCTTCTTCGGTAATACCGCCGCTTTTTTCCATCAGCTCGACCTGATGGAAAAAAGCCTGCATAACTTCTTCCGTTACACCAGTTGAGGACAATGCATCCTGAATTAGTTTTATTTTTGAATAATTAGTATGAGTCTGATAACACTTTAGCCATAATAGGGCCGTGAACTGTGGTTCACCAATGATATAAGGGACATTCCGTAAATCATTGTTTCCTTGCAAGTATTGTTCTGATAAATGGGCAAGACGCGTGTTGTGTGTTATGAAGATGTGCCCACAGGATTCAATTGATTTGGGCACAAGCTGTCTCCGGAGAGCAGCTATGGTGCTGATGCTGTCAACGTCCCTGTCTAGGGCAATCGGACGAGAATAGGATATGTTCTGATCGAGATAATTGCGTAGTCCCGCTTCGTCAATAACTGGTGGATTGGCTTCGTCGTAGTGCTCCTTTTTCATCACGGCTATTCCAAGGTTACTCACCTTTAACTGCACGGTGCTGCGGAATAGGTTGACATCTTTCCAGCTGACGTGATTTAGGTCAAACCCTTCAAGGGTGTGGACCCTCTGATAGCCGTTTGGATTGTGAATGGATCTTTCATAAGCATAAAGAATCTCATCAACCTCATCTAAGGTATGTTCGAAAACGCAGACTCTAGCTCCCTGCTCTTTGAGCATTTTGATTAACTCGAGAGATGCCTCGTTGCTTTCCTTCGCGTTACACCTCAGAGCATCAAGAATGATTCTAATGTCGAGATAGCAACAAGTTTGCTTGAAACGTTCCTTTCCATTGCCCCCGCTCTGGGTGTGCAGTGAGATTGCGAGGGAAAGAAAGAATCCTTGAAGCATCTCAAGGATGAATCCAAATGTTGATGAATCCTTCTCCATCTCATCAAGGATGAACTGACCAACCTGATACTCATAGCTCTTTTTCTTATTTGAGGGGAGAAGAGCAATTGATTTTGGACTTTTCGCGAGGCTAAATCCGTGTGACTCAAAAAAGAAGAGTAAGTAATCAAGCGCTTTAGCAGAATCCACGTTTAAATTTCCCGTGCAATCACGTAGATATGACGCCAAATCATTTCCGACTTGCTCACAGTGTTGTTTGTATTTGTTTTCATTCTTAGCAAATCGCGCTATATCGGCCTCTAGCTCCGTATTGAGATAAAACGTATCAAATCTTTTTTTTAAGGAAAGTGGGCGATAGGCGGTTAAGCAAGGTTCTTGTCACGGAAAGGGGAATGGTCGCAAATCCAAACGTCGTGTTGAGATAGCTAGTTACGGCATCGAGCTTTACCTCATCTCCGATTTTAGTGGTCTTATGTATTGCTGTTTTTACAAACGGAATAAGAGAATCGAGAAGATCGCGATTTTTAATATTGAAAATGGAGTTTAGCATGGCGACGCTTGCCAAGGTGTAATTAAATGAAGTGGAAGTAGCTGATTTTGAATCCATCTTGATTGCGCTTTCTTCTTCTTGGTGCCGCCTTTCCGGCTTGGAAACGGTCGGCAGCGTTAACGCCTTCCTATCTTTGGTTCTCTATTGTACTCAGCCATTTGATATTGAGGCGCTGATTGCCCGGATTAATTCGGACCGGCAAGTTTTCTCTTTGAATTTGGGGTTTCAGAAAGATACTGATTAACATATGTTCTTAATTTTGCATGGTTGATTTCCAATTTCAGCCGAACACATTGAACGGATCGAAATCGTCGGGCGAAAACGACGAGACGAGCCCGCGATACGGGTTCGCTTGCGTCATGGATGATCACCCCAACCACCCAAGCGCCCACCCGACAGGATCGTCGCCAAACAAAGAATCAGGTGGGCGCCCGGGCGCATTCCTTGTTGGCTGAGACCATCATGGCAGCTGGCGAAAGGTATCATCGAAGGAGCGCGCAAGAAAGCACCCGTCTCCTTAACTGCCCAGAGCCAAGGAGGCGAACCATTCGCTTCTCCAGCAGACAGCAAAGTAACGCATCTATAGGAGCATAATGAAAAAGGGATCGCACGATGAGTTCAAGGATGGCGCCAAGACGATTGCAGCCATGGCTTATCCGCCAAATTCCACTATCGGAATCGCAATCTAAAATCATTGATTTCGATACTTTTCCGATTATTTGCCCATAATTCGCTATAAAACGACTCAGGGGCATTCCGCCAATACGGCGAGCCAAATACGTGATCTGGGAAACAGAATGCCGATGAGCAATACGGAATCGTTCTGTCGTTGGGTTTCCAGACCGAAGACGACATAAATGCGTTTACGCTAAAGACAGAGCGGGAATCTACACTGTGTAGTATTCCTTATGATCGCTAATGAAGACTTTCGAGAAAGAGAATGCGTACTCATAGAATTCGTCGTCGCTTTCCCATTCTTCCACATCTTCCGTCGTTGCTGGCCGCATGATGTATTGATCGCCCACAAACAAACGCGCAACAGTCATAAATTCCTCAAAGCTTGTAGTGGCGCCTCTAGCGTCAATGTAGTAGGATTTCCGATTCCGGCTCACTTTGCAAAATGCATGGAACCCTATTTTGTTTTCTGTTTCCATTATGTAGAGAGGATATCCAAAGATATCTCGAAGGGCCAATGCAAAGCAATTACACTCTCCTTGTAACAAGAAGCCGGCACAAGACCAAATAAAGGAAGCTTTTTCTTCTTCGTCATCCTCGTCTTTTGGGCATTCTGGCCTATCGGAATAATCTATCCCAAATAAAATGTCTTGGCAATCTTCTTCGTTGTAATAGCCTTTGTGGCAGCCCCAACAATGAAATGACTTGTAATGACTATTCTCGTCCATCAGCTTTTCCGATTCCCAAATGATCGATAGCTTTCGCTGGCGTCTGTATTTTCAGATGCACAGCCACTGCTCAACTATACCAATCGCAAACCCCATACCCCGAAAACACTATTACTCGACACGGCTGTGCCAAGCATCATATTCACTACGAGCAATCTACTCATCTTTAAGCCGGCGCCTCATGTCTGCTCATCTTCAATAGAAGTGACCAGTTTCGAGGCATGACCGTACATGCGGTCGACATCAAGCTTGCCGTCCTCCAACGGAATGAGCCCGTATGCATCTTCGAACCTGAAGAGAATCTCGAGGATATCCAGAACGCTGCCGAGCTCCACCTCGATAAATGCCTGGGGGTCAACTCCGATGACCTCGGCGATGTGCCCGAGCATCTCATCGCTGGCTGCCGTCTATCCAGCTCGTACAGGCGGATAGATGGCTCGCTGACCCCAATCTAGGGCAGATTCACGTATTCTAATGCCAACGCTCGCATCGATTTCCTCGCATCGATCCGAAACTTGCCAAGGAGCAAGAAATCCCCTGTCCAGCCTGCGGCAAGCCCTGCGATGAGAAACGATCGTCCAACACGCTGCATCCGCATATCCTTCTGGAATTACAAGACGTTGTCGAGCGTCTCACCACCGGCCGCCAGAACGAGTCGCTAGCATCCATTCTGCGCTCCAGAGTTCGCCAAGGACGCCCCTTTCGGCCAGAACCCCCTGCACCATCTTCAGTCACGTCAGTAACGCAGAGAGCCCGCCACCAGCGCAAAGTCCGCGACACTTTTCGAAAACTCTTCTCCACGATGTTTGGATCAAAGGTTGGAAAACTTTTCGAAAACTGGCCTCGGCGATCGCTTTCCACGTCGATTTCGCTTTCTCCCTTGCGCGATGACGGATCCCCTGCGTCCCTCGTGCCACAAGGCGTTGGGCAGAGGGCCCAACCCGAAACCGAAATGGGGCGATCATGACTAGCAAATTGCAGGAACGCGCAATCGAGGCAGCAGCCGTATTCGTCGAGCGTCGCAGGTACGATGTCTTCGACAAGGTCTGGTCCCCCGAGGAGGGAATCTCGATCGATCTGGTTACCAGGGACGGAGACGACGTGGTGCTCACCGACGTCGCCGCCTGCGAGGGAATCGACAAGGGCCTTCCCGAAGAGGATCCCGCCGGCTCCCGCCAGTGCATGGAGATCGCGGCCGCAAGATGGCTCGCGGAATGCTCCGACGACTTCGGAAACGTCGTCATCCGGTGTATTCGCTACGATAAAACTCGACACAAGTGTTCACTTTTACGCTACCACTGACAAGTGCCCTCCGCCGTTTTTAGCTAATTGGCGCACGCGCGCCGTGCGACAGCCGCCTCGGCAGGAGCGGCTGTCGTCATATTACGGGCCTAGAGCCCGCTATTTGCTCAGGATGACCAGGAAGGTCAAGAGAAGTAGGAGAAGGATGATCCTATCCATCAGACTACCCCCTGCCTTGTAGAACCGCGGCCCGGAATACAGCTGGCTTCGGAGAGCAAGGCAGAGGACGACACACCGCCGCGTCCAGCTAAAATTAAAACAGAAATACGTACGCATGTTCGTGTTTTGTGGTACACTATCTTTACCAAGACAGGGTGAAAGTCGCTTCGGAGGCCCCCAATGGTACGAAGCGCCGGCGCCGCGGATCCCCGCTGCCCCGACCCTGGCTTAGCCGGCGCACGCGACGCCGGCTGACCGGCGGGATGCCGGTTGATGCTACGTAATACCGGCATGTTGAAACCACTCGTCCTCCGGCGTGCGGATCATAGCATGTCGACTAAACCGAAGGGGCATACATCATGGACAATTCCAACGCAAGCCAGCAGATCGCTTTGTACGAGGACCCCGACCACGCAGTCCACCTTGACGTGCGCGTCGACGGCGATACGGTCTGGCTAACCCAGCAGCAGATGGCGACGTTGTTCGGGCGCGGAGTGCCGACTATCTCCAAGCACATTCATTCCGCAGCAAAGGAAGAGCTTGCCGGAATTCGAACTATTTCATTTTTTGAAATAGTTCGCTTAGAGGGAACAAGAACGGTCAAACGTCAGGTCGAGCACTACAACCTCGACATGATCATCTCGGTTGGCTACCGCGTGAAGTCTCAGCAGGGCGTGTACTTCCGCCGGTGGGCAAATGGCGTGCTCAAGCAGCATCTACTCCAGGGATACTCCATCAACCAAAAGAGACTCGAGGCGCTCGGAACGGTCTTCAAGGTCCTCGAGAGGTCGAGTACTCCGGAACTCTCCGGTGCGGCAGAAATTCTACAGAAGTACCTTCCGAGCCTGACTCTGCTCGATGAATACGACACGGGAAGGATGAAGGCGCCCCAGGGCAACGAGCCCAACTGGGAGCTCGGTTACACCGAAGCCCTCGAAGTCGTCCGCAGCCTACCGTTCTACTCGTCGTCCACTCTGTTCGGACGAGAGCGGGACAACCAGTTCGCCGGAATCATCAGCGCCCTCTATCAGGGCTTTGGCGACCAAGACCTATATCCCTCCGTTCAAGCAAAGGCCGCCAACCTTCTCTACCTCGTAGTGAAGGACCATCCATTCTTGGATGGCAACAAGCGCTCTGCAGCGGCGCTCTTCATTCACTTCCTCGATAAGAACGGAGTTCTCAGAGACGGAGAGAGACTCCGCGTGGAGGGCAACGCGCTCGCGGCCATGACGCTCATGATTGCCCTCTCTGACCCAAGCGAGAAGGACTCCATGGTTACGCTGGTGGAGAATTTCATCGCGTAGCGCCTTCGCCCGAGCACCAGAATCGACGTTCCTTCATATAGCAGATGCAAACGAGGAAAGGGTCATCAAAGTAAGGCACCGTCATGGCGAGGGAGGTGCCACAATGAGTCGTTCCATGAAAAGCCATATAAGCCTACAATTGTCATCAGATGTAGGCTTATATGGCTTTCGAGGGGAGGTCGGCATGGTGATCACCTACCGGGAGGCGCTGGCTGAACTCGGGAGCAGGTACCGCGTTCGCAAGGCGGTGTCGGAAGGGACGCTCCACCCCGTCGGCCGAGGGATGTACTCGACCAACCGGGACGAGGACGCCCTCGCCGTGATCGCGAAGCGCTACCCGGGGGCATCCTGACCGGGCAGACCGCGCTCTACGCCCACGGGCTCGTGACCGCCCCCCCCGACCGGATCGACCTGGCCACGAAGCGCGGTGGGACCAAGATACGCGACGCCGCCGTGCGCCAGCACTTCATCCCGGAGGGATGGCTGGGCGTCGGGAGGTCGACCGTCTCGGTGGACGGGACCGAGCTTGCCGCTTACGACCCCGAGCGCATGCTCCTCGAGCTCATGCGCTCGCGCAACAAGCTGCCCTACGACCTCTACCGGGAGGCCGTCGCCTCGTTCCGCAGGCGGTCGGAGCGGCTGGACATATACAGGCTGCAGGACTACGCGGAGGCAATCCCGCACGGCGAGGCACACCTCGAGCGCGCCATGGAGGAGGTATTCTGATGGACCTGAACGAGATGAGGGCGCGCTACGAGCGCGAGGAGGGCTACTCCTGCCTCAACGCGACCGCGCGCGTCTGCCAGGACGTGATCCTCTCGAAGCTGGCGGCATCCGGCATGCGCGACCGAGTGACGGTCAAGGGAGGGGTCCTGATGTGCGCGCTGTCGGGGAGCGGGCGCCGCGCAACCCAGGACATAGACCTCGACTTCGTGCGGTACCCGATGACCGACGCCTCCATTCGCTCCTTTGTGTCCGCCCTCTCGAACCTCGGCGACGGCGTAACCGTCCGCATCGCCGGCGAGATAGAGGAGCTGTCGCAGCAGGACTACAAGGGCAGGCGCGTCAACCTCAAGGTCAGCGACGGGCGCAGCACGTTCGACACGAAGCTCGACCTGGGGGTCCACGCGAGCGCCGCGATGGAGCAGGACGAGCTGTGGTTCGACGTGGCACACCGGCAGGAGGGCGTCTGCCTGCTTGCGAACTCGAAAGAGCAGGTGTTCGCCGAGAAGCTCAAGTCCCTGCTGCGCCACGGCATCCGAACGGCCCCGGAAACTCGTTTCATGGAGCGTTTCATGGAAAATCCCCCTAATCTAGCAACGGTTCAGAGTCTACTAGATTGGGGGGACGCGAGCCAAGTCGACAAGGGCAGTTAACCGGCGGCTATTCATGCCTCGATTTAGAACCGCTCGAGAATCTCCGCAGCGTTCTCTCGCAGATAGATATCTAGGTCTGGCACGGCAAACTGCACGTAGCCCCTCTGCGGAGCTTGAATAACCTCTCTTTGAAGCAGCTTAGCCCTAATAGAGCTGACCTCATTGGTCTTTTTACCCATGCGTTTAGCAATCTCAGATGATTTGGACTGCTGCTTATCCTCGCACATGGCCAAAAGGTATTTGATATCGTTGAGTCCCAGTCCAGAAATCGCGGGCTCGTGAACAACATCGTGAAAACGAGCCTCTGCCAGCGCAATGCCTTCGGTGACGTCGCCCTCGCTCACAATGGCACTTTTGGCACGATGCAAGTTGGCGCGTTGCCAAATGGAGTAACCGACCAGTTGCACCAGATAGGCATAGCCCTTAGTGGCCTTAGCGGCTCTCGACAGAAGATCGTCCTCTATGGTCAAACCAGTCGCGACAAAGCTATCGCCCATAGAGAGCGCTACCTCCACCTGGTTGATAGGCGCCAGATCTTCGGAGAGGGCACGACGCAAGAACGTAAGCGCCTTGCCGTTAATAAGATCCATAACGCCGGCGGGTAAGCCGGCAAAGGCAAGTGCGATATCTACTTATATCGAATAATATCGAGCTGTATAAGCTTGTATAAACTTATCGCGGAAGTATCGAGCTTTCGTAATATGACTTAGTTAGTAGTCCACCATTGCTTTCTTCCAAGCTCATAGCGAAAGAAAGTTCAGGACTTCCTAAACCCATTGCCTTAGACCGAGAAATACTCACTCTCGGCAGATAGGTTTGGCCCCAACCACGGATCGCCATCGAGGAAGAACTCCGGCCAGCGCTGCATGAACAGTGCCTGCTCTCGCTTCCAGCGGCGCAGCTTTTCCTCGTTGGCCTCTTCCCTGCCGCGCGAGATGAACTCGTAGTGGTACAGCTCGGCATAGGGCGTAAAGATGGTGCGGTAGCCCGCCTCCCGCACACGGAGGCAAAAGTCCGCGTCGTTAAAGCCGACGGCGAACTCCTCGTTGTAGCCTCCGACCTGCTCAAACACGTCGCGACGAACCATCTGGCAGGCGCCCGTTACGGCGCTAAAGTTGCCGGGACGTACAGCACGGGCAAGGTATCCCTCGCGCTTTGCCGAGAAGTCCTGGTTGGCATGGGCAAGTGCGCCGCGCACGCCAACCAAAATGCCGGCATGCTGCACCAGATGATCGGCAAAATAGAGTTTGGCGCCCACCACGCCCGCATCGGGACGCATCAGATAGCCCATCATCTCTTCAATAAAGCCGGGGCTTATGACCTCGGTATCGTTGTTCAACAGCAGCAGATAGTCGCCCTTGGCATGCTCAACGCCAAAGTTGATGATCTGGGAGTAATTGAACTCGCCCGGCCACCACTCAACGCGCGCCGTGCCCTTGCCACCAGATGCAGCCGCTATGCGCTCCAGAAGGGTTTCGTAATACGCAAACGTCTCCGGGTCTTCGCTGTTGTTCTCCACCAAGACGATCTCGTAGTTGGCATACGTGGCCTTCTGGGCGATCGACATCACGCAGGCGTCGAGCGTCTCGACGTGATCCTTGGTGGGAATCACAATGCTCACCAGCGGCGCAGGCTTTGGCAGCGCATAGCGCATACGGTAGACAAACGGCGTCTCGGTCTCCTCGACCGTTCCGCAAATGCCCAGCGCGTTAAAGTGGCGCTGCAGCGCAAGGCGCCCGGCTTCAATAGCATACGGCTTACTATCGGCAGAACCGTCGGCGGTCGATCCCGGATGAACGCGCCAGTGATACAGCACATGCGCAACGTGCTCAAAGCGCGCGCCGGCTACAAGGCAGCGAAGCGTCAAGTCGTAGTCCTGGGCGCCCGCAACGTCTTCTGGGGACAAACCAATGTGATCGATGAGCGCCTTCTCCACCATCAGGAAATGCGTCACGCAGTTATGGCTATAGAGCAGGTCGACGTTGAGTACGGTCTTAAAGACCGGCTGGCCCCACTCCCCCGTTTTCTGGAACATGTCCTCATCGCAGAACAGGACCTGGGGACGCTCGCCCTCGGCCGCCTTATTCAGTGCGGAAACATACTGGAATAACGCGTCCGGTTCCAGAATGTCGTCATGGTCCAAGAACGCGACGTAGTCGCCCATCGCTTGCTCAATACCTGCGTTGGTGTTGACCACAATGCCGCCGTTGCCGGGCAGCCCAATGCGACGAACGCGCTCGTCGTTGGCACTTGCCGCAAGATTGGCCACCGCATCCCATTCGGGCGAGGCGTCCATGAACAGCAATTCCCAGTTGTCATAGCTCTGGGCTATCACCGAGTCCAGCAGCTCGCGCAGGTAAACCCGATCAGTCTTGTAACACGGCACCACAATGCTCACGAGCGGCCTATAGGCAAAGGCCGCCGAAGCGACACGCTGGCACGCCAAATCGCCCGGCTTTGCGCGATGTTGCTCAAACCAACGTCGATAAGCTGCGTCATCAGCGCGTGCATCCTTCATGCGGTTCCAGCTGTCGTCGACCATGCCGTTGTACAGGCGACCATCCATGGCGCAAAACCCGCTCTGGATCTGCTCTGTGGAATCGCTCACAATCGCGACAAAATCTCGTATATCTTGAGGCATCTCAACGCTCAGATACGTTTTATTGACACGGCAACCGTTGCGCTGCGGCACATCGACCTGCGATTCAAACACATGCACGGTAGCATCGATGGCATTCATATGCGTATCGAAGATCTGAAGCTCAGGCGCGCACTGGGAGTCTCCCGCCCAGGTAACCTCATAGCGCCACACCGCGCCGGCGTCTGCCGGCAAATAGCGAATGGCATCGATCTCGTAGCGACCGCAGTGTTCACCACGCTGCGCATCGCGGATAAGTGCGCACAGCGCAGGCTTTGCTTTGTAGTTAATCTTGGATTCCAGCTTGGCCACGCGGCTATCGAGGCGAATGGAGCCCAACCTTTGGCCACCGGATGCAAAAACGACATTCATCGACGAGCCATCCAAAAACGGAAGCACCAAGACGGCGAGCTCGCGCTCGTAATCGGAAACGGAAGGGCAAAGCGCCAGCACGCGGCCGTGATCGACCGGGAGCACCAGCGACGGCACACAAGAGCCGCTCGTCGTCGCATGGGCAAACGCTTGAGAACCCTCCCGCTCAATAAGCGCGGCGACATCCTGACCGGCAAAACGAAGCAGCACAAAAAGACGGCCCTGGCTGCGGCAAAGTGCCAAACGCTTGATACTCATCTACACTTCTCGCTTTCCCAGGGCGTTCGCTGCCATGCGTTTGCAGGCGCCCAAGCGCCCAAACCTCAAGACGTCGTAATCGAACATGAGCTTTTTGCACTCACGGGCATTGGGGGCCTTGCTGGTAAGCGCTGCACGCACCATAGCAGCAACAGAAGGAGCGCATTGTGCGAGCGCAGCATCGCTGCCCACGGCAGAACCGGAAAGGGCCGCGGCGACGGCAGCAAACACCTTGCCGCAGTCCGAGCCCAGCAACCTGAGCGCATCGTACAGCACCAGATCGCATAGGAAGTACGCCAGGTCATCGGCATGCTGAGCATCGAGACCGTCGCGCTGCCAGTCAGCCAGCACTGCGGAGTAAATCTTCACGTGCTCCAGCAGGCGCGTCTCGTCGTCATAGCGCATGGTGTCCATGAGCGAGCCCTTGCGCGCCACGCGGTAGTCATACAGCTTGTTCGAGATAAGCGCGGTCTTGTGCGAACGACCGTACACGGCAAAATCGAAGACCTGGTCTTCGCCATACTTAACGGTTTCGTCGAACACGATCCCGTTGCCCAGCAAAAACTCACGCTTGCAGGCGGTGCGCCATGCAAAGGGGCGAGATGCTTCCTTAAACAGCAGGTCAGAGCTATAGCCTTCAAACGACACATCGCGCGGGCTCAGCACATAGTTAAGCCACGGATACCCCGCCTCCAGCGGATACGGGTTCGCGCCAAAGGTCAAAACGTCGCAGTCCTCGCGCTCAAAGGCATCGACGATCACGCGGCATGCATCGGGCGTAAACCGGTCGTCGGAATCCAAAAACGCGACGATAGGCGCCGTGGACGCAGCGATGCCGGCATTACGTGCACTCGACAGGCCACCGTTCTCCTTATCGACCAGCATAAAACGCGCATCCTTTTCGCAATAGGCAGCCGCAATATCGCGCGAACCGTCCGGCGAGCCATCGTTGACCAGCACGCCTTCCCAATCGGGCATGTCCTGAGCAAGCAGGGAGTCCAGGCACCAGGCCAGGCACTCCTCCACCTTATAGATGGGAACGACAACGGAAATCTTGGGGGTAACCATAATCACTCGCTCCTACTGTGCGGCCGGAACGTCATCGGGGTGCGGGTTGTCGCCGTAGGTGCGCTGATACGTCAGCACGCGCCAGACCAGCGGCAGGCCGCCGATCTTAAAGTAATGCTTAAACGTATTGAGCTTGCCCGGCTTCTTGAAGTCAAAGCGCGACTCGATATAGGCGCGGGGCGACTTGACCATCAGGCGCAAGTCGGTCTCGCCACGCGGATCAAACAGCGACAGGTCAAAGCGACCGGCATCCCAATCGGCCTTGAGATCGGACGAGGCTTTCTTCCAAAACTGCTCACGCAATTCATCGACCAGACGCTCATCATTCCAACGATACGTATCGACCTTCATGCGCATTAAAATGCCCTGGAGCTGAGCCTTGAGCTCGGGACGTTCGTCCAAAAAGCGCTGCATCTCGGCATATTCGTCGCAAACGCAAAATACCTTGTTGGGCGAATTAACGGAGCTCTTCTCGTTATCCTGGCGATAACACAGGATGGGGTCCGCAATAAACGCGGCACGCTCGGCGCACGCCCAAACCTTGAAGTTAAAGCCCGCGTCCTGATACGAGGCACCCGGCGTGGGAAGGAACCGAATCTGATTGTCGTTGAGGAACTGGCGCCGATAGATAGCCGACCAAATGGAAGGCTTGCGGTAGAAAATGCCCGGGCAATCGACGGGGCGATACGCGGCGCCCGTCATATGCTCGTCGATAATTCCAAACAGCTCGCGGCGCTCGCTGGGCGCAGACCAGTACAGGTAAAAGTCGCCCTTAACGACATCGGCATGCTCAGCGTCAGCCTTGGCAACAAGCTTTTGGAGCGAATCCTCAAACATAAAGTCATCGGACTCTAAAATGCCCACGTACTCGCCACGCGCCATCTCCAGGCCGCGGTTCATCGAGTCGCCGTAGCCGCTGTTGGCTTTGTCGATCATCTTTACACGGGGGTCGCGCTCCATGTACTCGCGGATGATATCTGGCGAGCTATCGGTGGAGCCGTCGTTAATGCAGATGATCTCGATGTCCTTGAGCGTCTGCGCCACGGCGGAATCGAGGCACTCGCGCAGATAGCGCTCGACATTGCAAATGGGGACAAGCAGCGAAACTTTAGGGGTATCAGAGTTCTGCAAGAGAACCTCCTGTTGAATAGCGTGTAACAGGGTTATTTTAGCAGCCGGGTCGCGGCGGACGGCAGCGCTTGGAATTAGATAAAGCGCTCCAGGCAGGCTTTGAGACCGCGAGTCGAAAGATAGAACAGCGTGGCGTTTGCCATCGAAACGCCCGAGGTCGCCGCAACGAGCTTGTGGGCAACACGGCGAACGGCGCCCTTAGCAGGCATATCCGCCCACTCCGTTCCCAAAAACGTCGTGAGGTCCATGTTGACGCGAGCCGCCACGCGATGGAAGTCATCGGAATCCAAGCGCGCCAAATCAAACACGATAAGGTCCAAGAACCAGGTGATCAGCTCGCCGGGACACAGGTCCATAAGACCGTAGGCCGCCCAGTCCTCCAAGACCTCCTCGAGCATCCTCATATGGGCGTCAAGCTTTTTGGCGCGAGCCTCGGCACTGTTGAACTCGTGCGTCGCCGATTCGCTCTCCATCACGTAGTGGTAGAACTTGTCCGGCATGACGACGGTCTTGTGGGCAAGCGCATAAGCCGCAAATTGGAAGACGACGTCCTCGCCCAAAGCCAGACCGGGGGCGAAGCGAATGCCTTCGCGATTGAGCAGCTCGCGCGAAAAAGCCGCACGGCAGGCATAGGGCTGCGCATTCGAATGGAACAGCAGTTGGGGATCACGGGCGCCGAAGGTACCGGCTTTGGGGCTCATGAGTTGCTGGACGCGTTTGGGGGCAGCATCGGCAGGTTCACAGACGCCGCCAAAAACGGCGGCCTCGGCATCTGCAGACACAATGGCATGCAGCACGCGCTCGACCGTCTGAGCATCGATGTAATCGTCGGCGTCCACAAAAAAGACGGTCTCGCCCTCGGCGGTATCGATACCGGCATTTCGAGCGCACGAGACGCCCGCGTTTTCCTGGTCAATCACCAGTACGCGGTCGTCGGCCTGCGCGATCTGGCGCAACACGTTCAACGAATCATCGGTCGAACCGTCGTTGACGCAGACAACCTGAATCGAGCGCTCGGACTGGGCCAACAGCGAATCGACGCATCGTTGAATGGAGCGCGCAGAGTTGTAAACGGGGACGACAATGGTAGCTTTAGGACACGAGGCCTCTCCCATGCCGACCTACCCCCTCAGCGATTCGATGAGGAAGGCGGCGACCACGCCTGGGCCTCCAACCGAGGCGTAATACTTAGCACGCCCCAATGCACCATCCGTCGCAAAACTCGGATGCTCGTCAACCCAGCCCTCAGGATCTTTGAGGATGGCAGCGAGATTCGCGCGCTTCCACGGCTTGAGGTCGTCAAGCGAAAAGTCCCCGGCGTCCAAGGCCGCTTGGAACTCCTTGGCCATCTGAACCAGGAACTCCTTATAGAACTTGGGCGCCAGGCGCACGTAGTTCCACATGTACGAATCGTACTTAATGAGCTGATTGAACTTGAGCATGCGCGCGACATCGCCGCTTGCGTGGCCGCGGGCATAATCCTCTCGAATCCAACGCTCAATCTCGGCATACTCGGTATTGACGCAAAAGACCTTAGCCGAAGAATTGACCGAGGAATTCTCGTTGTCCTGGCGATACGACAACACGGCATCGTGCAGGTAAATAGCCTTATCGGCGCACGCGATCACCTTAAAGGCGAATGACGTGTCCTGAAAGGATGCCCCCGGAGTCGGCAGGAACTTAATGCCGTTGCGCTCAAGAAAATCGCGACGGTACACTGCCGACCAAATCGACGGCTTTTGCTTAAAGAACTGCGTCGTATCGCTCGGGTGCACTGGCTTGCCGCAGTCCTTGGCCTTAAACATCTCGTGCAGCGAACGGCGCTCCTCGGGCTTAGACCAGTAGAAATCAAAGTTAGCCTTCGCAAAGTCGGCATTATTGCTATCGGCGGCCGAGACAAGCTTTTCGAGTGCGTCGGGCGCCATAAAGTCATCGGACTCCAAGATGCCAACGTACTTGCCACGCGCCATCTCCAGACCGTGGTTCATTGAGTCGCCGTAGCCGCTGTTGACTTTGTCGATCATCTTGACGCGTCCATCGCGCTCCATATACTCGCGGATAATCGCCGGCGAGTTGTCGGTCGACCCGTCGTTAATGCAGATGATCTCAATATCCTTGAGCGTCTGCGTCAGGGCGGAATCGAGACACTCGCGCAGGTAGCGCTGAACATTGTAAATGGGAATAAGCAGCGACAGAACAGGGCTGCCAGAGGCGTTAGTAGACAAATGTGCTCCTTAGGAAATACCTGTCGTTTCATGGTATCAAAGGGTCAGCGCGCCAGCGGGCGTTTATATAATCTATGGAGCCTCTTGCGGGCAAAGCAGCCCCACGTCATGCGGCGGGCCCATGGCAGGTTCCTGCGTTTTATTCAAAGCTTGCCGTCAAGGCGCGCCGAGCCTTTACAATAGGACAGTCCCAAGGACGTATTCAATAGCTTCCGTGCGGCGCATGCGCGCCGCGCGTGAAAGGATATATTGCCCCATGCCTTCAACCCTTCCCGCTCCCATCGATAAGCTCGCCATCGTCGTCGTTACGTACAAGCGTCAGGAACTCCTGGCCAACTTGTTCGATTCCATGACCGAGCTCACGGCAACGCCCTGGCGCATCGTGATTGTCGATAACGAGAATTCGCGCGAGACCGAGGCCATGTGCACCGCATTCAACGAGCGCGTGGCCAACCTGTGGGGCATCGACACCGAGCAGCCCGACGCGCAGGGCGGCACCGACCGTGTCATCTACGCCCCGCAGCTCGAAAACGGCGGCGGTGCAGGCGGCTTCTCCGCCGGCACTAAATGCGCCTACGACCTGGGCGCCCAGTGGTTCTGGGTGATGGACGACGACGTGCTCGTCATCCCCGAAGGCATCGAGCGCTTGGCCAAATGGACTGACCGCTACGATGTTATCCAGGGTTCGCGCCTGGACTTCGACGGCGGCGCCTTCTTTTGGCAATACCAACTCATCCTTTCGCTCGGCATTCCCAACCCTGTCGCCAAGTGGGACTTGGGCCCCGAGGGCTACCGCGCCATGAACCAGCTGTGCTTTGAGGGCGGCATGTTCTCGCGCCGCGTGGTCGACAAGATCGGCCTGCCCGACGCGCGCTTCTTTATCTACGGCGACGATGCCTGCTACGGC
>OGQF01000272.1_pt1 | contig 44339 bp, 51 predicted proteins | sample 1553141 | NCBI WGS metagenome assembly OGQF01 (sample SAMEA2580005, study PRJEB22360) | human gut metagenome | biome: human gut; feature: human-associated habitat; material: faeces | place: Denmark | collected 2008/2010
ATAAATTAGTATTTTAATTATTTATTTTTTCTTTCAAATATTCATCCAAATATTCATCAAACAATTTTTTATTTTCTTCTTCTGAATTGTTTTCCAAGTTATTATCTTTTACAAACTTTTTAAACTCAAGGCTCTTGCGTATATTTTCCATATCTTTTCTTGTTAAATTAACAAAAAGGTACGGCAATGCAGCCAAAAAGCTCGCAATGATTACCACTATGATTACCGAAGAAATAATCGGTTCTCTTACAGAAGCGTCAGTCAATATACTGTAATCTGTCAATCCTGTCGTTGCGTCTGCAACAAGTCCGTTTGACTCATATATAAATGTAAATACAATAGTCGAAACGATTGTACCTATTGTACAAATCATAAGTTGGAAATTCTGTGCAAAGCCCTCAATTCTTACGCCGTCACGGTCTTGCTGATAGTCAAAACCGTCAGACAGAATACTCGTTTGCATAATATATTGCGGTCCACAAGCAAAATTGTACAAAAACAATGAAATAACAAAAAATACAAATCCTTGTTTAAACGAAAATAACATTACAAGTGCAGCGATACAATTCAAAAAATGAGCAATAAAAGTTCCCCATTTTGAGCCCATTTTCTTCATAATAAGCGGTGCGAGAATAATTCCCGGCGTAAAACCTACGGAAACTATTGTTTGAACTATTCCCTGAACTGATGAATTTTGAAGCTGATATGTACAAACCCAAGCCAAAAGAAGAGTCAGCACACCTTTAAAGCCGTCAAAAAACTTTGAAACCGTAACTATCCAGAAATACCTGTTTTTGCAGATATGCTTAAAGCCTTCCTTAAATGAAATGTGTTCCTTTTTCTCATTGTCAGACTCAATTACACGCTCTTTTGTTTTCATCATTACAACAAGTCCCATTGCAAATCCCAAAAGTGAAAACAAAGGTAAAAACACTCTGTATGTTCTTATATCAAGCATACCGTCTTTTCCAAAGAAAACTCCTGCAAGAGTGGGAAGCAAGAATTGTACAATGCTCGGACCGAGATTTCCCAAAAATTCAGAAAATCCCAAAATATTTGTTCTTTCCTCAGAATTTGGTGTAATTACCTGTGAAATTCCTATATATGCATTGTTGTAAATCGGTTGTGCTATTGACAATAAATTTATAAAAATACCGATTAAAACAATTTTTGTCATTGGTGAAGCATCGAGCGGTATTCCCCAGCAAAGAACAATTACTGCTATGACAGTCGGAATACCCGCCCACAAAAGATAAGGTCTGAACTTACCCATTTTTGTATGCGTATTGTCAACGAGCATACTTACAAACGGTGTTTTGATGATGCCTATTATATTTGTTATGATGAACAAAATCATAATATCTCTCGGACTGAGTCCGTAAACAGACGCAATCAAAAGACATGTAGGTGCAAGTTGCAAATATCCCAGCATAGACGACACGGATTTCACACCCATTGCACCGATACTGAATGCCGAAACTTCACTGTAACTTACATAGTTATCGGGTTTCGGCTGTTTCCAATACTTTTTAATTCCCGAAATTATTTCGGTAACTTTATTACTCATTTTTTATCCCCCTGAAATCACTTCTCTACAATACCAAAAAGTATATAGTCGAGTGTTTTTTCAAACTATTTTCAAGTTCAAAATAATCATTTTCTTTTTTTGCCTTAATTTTTCTTAAATTTATCTCCTCACTTCAATTAAATTGCCATTCATTCAATAATATAAAGATTATCAAAAATTAAGAATCATATCAACAATAAATTTTAATTGTAATAAACTTGTAAAAAAATCCATTTTATTTAGATATTTCTATTGATTATGACGAAGATTTGGTGTATTTTATAATTAAGATGATATATTTAAATTTATATTAGGGGGAATATATATGAAATATGAAAAAGTTTTGCTTAAAAGGAACAACAAAGTCATTTACAAAGACGGCGACAGAGTTATAAAAGTTTTCGATAACAGTTTCAGTAAGTCTGCCGTTTTGAAAGAAGCGTTGAATTTGTCGCTTGTTGAAGAAGCAGGGCTTAATGTTCCCGAACTTTGTGAAATAACCGAAATTGAAGGAAAACTTGCCATTGTTTACAAATACATAGAGGGTACTCCTTTATCTGAATTGATTTTTTCACATCCGTCAAAAGAAGATGAATATTTAAATCTTTTCGTTGATACTCAAATAGATATTTTGTCAAAAAAATCTCCAAACAGTCTTGTCAAAGTAAAAGACAAGATGAACGAAAGAATTTCACAGACAAGAAATTTAATAGAGGCAACTGTAAGATACGAATTGCATACAAGTGTGTCGAAAATGAAAGACCATGCAAAAATCTGTCACGGTGATTTTGTACCCGAAAATATTATCATAACGCCCGACAATCAAGTATATGTTTTGGATTGGTCGCACACAACTCAAGGCAATGCGTCTTCAGATGCCGCAAAAACTTATATCAATCTAAATCTCCAAAATCAAAAAGATTTTGCAGACAAATATATTAAACTGTTTTGCAAAAAATCAGACATTCCGTTGCAGCTTGTTCAACAGTGGCTTCCGATAGTTGCAGCTGCCGAAATGGCTTCTTCCGATGAAGAAAAAATCGAAAAACTAAAAAAATGGGTGAAAACTTTCGATTATTAAAAAGCCACAAATAAAAAAGTGGCTTTTCAAAAAAATGTATTGATTTTTATTTACAAGTGTGCTATTATATTATAGCACATTTCGGGGTGTGGCGCAGTTGGTAGCGCACTAGACTGGGGGTCTAGGGGCCGCAAGTTCAAGTCTTGTCACTCCGACCATTAAGGCAGGTTTTACAACCTGCCTTTACTTTATGCTAAAAGCCATCAAAGTGCCTGTTTGTTGCACTTTGATGGCTTTCCTATTTTGTCTTCAATTTACTCGACTTGCAGTGAACTTACAACAAGATTGTAGTGTGTTTATTAACATTATCTAAATTGCAAATTCAGTGATATATATCCCCGTTCATTTTTACAAATACCTGCGTTTTCCAAAATAGCACAAACTATAAAAACAGGATCAAAAGTAGATTCTCCGATTTTGTGCCCATAACAGTTTATAGCAATATATTCACACAAGGTATCTTTCGTACATTTACCATATCCAACTTTACTATTGTGTCCATTACCCTTCTTTACCCTTCCTCCATTTTTTCTAATGAAATCAACAATTCCGTCAAACCAAGAAAGATACAAAAAATTGTTTTTTCCAAGAGCTTTTTTACTAAATAAATATTTTTCATCGTTAGATAAAAAAATAATATGATTAAGTCCGGTATAGGTTGAAACCATAATTTGTCTGTTATTTAATTTGAAATAGTCAAGTAATATTTCACTTATTTTAATTTGTGATTTCATAATTTTACCTCTCTATAATTTATTATAATTAATGTTATTCAGTAATGTTAATATTAAAAAGCCATCTGGTACATAAAATTGATAAATATTTTTTGAACAATGAAAGCTAACAGATTTATCTGACGGAATTGCAGTAACAATATCTGTCAAAGGAATTGTTATACCATAACTGTTGCTTGTAAAAACTATTTGTTTATTTGTTATGTATATTGTTCCCATATGTCTTGTTTTTGCCTGCGTTGTGTAGGGGTGATAGGAGTAACAGCTTGACCTGTATCTATTGTCATTCTTTGCAGTTGACCTGCCACCACCATATCTCACATAATGCTTTTGAGTAGTGAATGTATCATAGCGTGCGTTTTCTATAAAATGGCAAATTTCATTTTGCGACAAGAATAGATTATTGCTCCTAAATATCGGCAAATTCCCGTTTAAAATATCTATTTTTGCTGTTGATGGCACCGACAAAACAGGAGTATTTTTTTGCTCCTCTTTCTTTTCCTTTTTAGCAATTACAACAAGGATTATCGGTAATACAACGAATAGTGCGAATGCAGTCATCATATAAACACCTCCTTTATATAAAATGATTTATAATTGCATTTCGTATTTATTACAAACCTCTGTTAATTTTGTAGCAGTCATATTTTTACTTTTTAAATATCTGATATGTGCTTTTGTAGCTTTAATAGCTTTTTCAAGCCCCTCTTTTCCGAAATCTCTAATTATAAACTGCATACACATATCAAGTGCATCTGCACTTATTATTCTATTGTATTCTTCGCCTCTTAACATAGATGCTATTGATGAAATATTCATTTTGGCAGTGCTGTAATTCATTCCCGTTTCTTCGGCTACTTTTTCTGCCAAGCAACCAAAATCAATACCGTCCTTGTCATATACAGCTTTTGCAAATGTATAACAAAGAGCTGTCATTTCAGGAGTAACTTTTACATTTTTCTTCACAGAAATAACATGCGTATTTTCTGTTGATTGTCCATTTATTAAATCTTTTAACTCTTTTACCTCGTTCTCAAGCTTTTGAATGCGAGACATCATTTCTAAAATAATTGTTTCATATTGCATAATTTACTCTCCTTTATTTCGATTTCTTTAACTGAATTATAACAAATAAATGTTTTATTGTCAAGAATAAATTTAATTTATTTATATTTATTTCTTAAATAAATGCACAACTCCGCCGAGTGTTATTTTAAACACTTCGCCGAGCATATTTTCTGCCTTTTTCATTAAACTGTTTTGCAGAAGATACTCTCTGCCCTTTCTCGTTATGGCAAATGCACCTGTTTCAAGCACGCACTCCATATCTTTTGCAGAAACATATTTAAGTCCCGACACAAAGCCGTTTTCTATGAGGTCCTGCATTATCACAAGCCAATATTCCCTTGTGATTTCAAACAGTTTGCACCGCCACGCAATCTCTTCCAAAACAGCCCTGTGTCCCGATTTTAAGCATTCGTACAGATACTTCAATATCTTGTACTCAATCACTTCCATATCGTTATTTGCCATTGCGTACTCCTTTCTTTCAGGTAACAAAAAAGCACCTTGATTTTTCAAAGTGCTTTTACAATTTTATTCCATTTTTAATTATTTTCAAATATTCCTGATATGCTTCTTTTACATTTTCAGGTGCATTTTTTTTGATTCCTGAGATAAAACCGTTTTCATCAAATATTGCATATTCCCACCAAATAGGCTGTTCAATCATATTATTTCTCCTTGTACTTTTTATATGTTTCGATTGTTAATCTTTTTTTATATTTTTCAATTTCAGCATTATAAATTACCACCTCTTTTGTATAATTATATTTTTTACTCGCCAATCTATGTGATTCGTCTTGACTAAGTCCGTCCAACATCAATCGTCTTTCGTATAACTCGTGTTTAATCATTGTTATATCATGTTTTTCAGGTGTTCCATTAATAAGTCTTTTCACATCATCAGTATAACCAATCTTTTCCGTTGTTTGCCGTTTTTACTTCTCATTTTCATCCAAAACATCAAACATTTTCTTTGTTTCTTCTTGTGCCTTTTTTATTTTTTCTTCATTTTCTTGAAAACATTTAATCAATTTTTCACAATCAAAATTATCGTTAAAATCCATATCATCTGATAATATTAAACCCATAGTCTGCCCCTTTTTCAAATATTTTTATGCTTACTTTTTTTATTAATTCATAATCTTTAAAAACATCTATTTTAGGATATTTTAATTTAAAATCAGAAAGTTCATTTTCTATATATTTAGAATACCCTACGGAATCGGAGTGAATAGTTTTAGTAATAGCAAACAATGTTTTTCCATCATTACCTAATGCCTCAATTCCAAACAGTTTAGACCTACTTAAAAATTCTTTCAAATCACCAGGGCTAATTACATCGCTATTAGGATGATTATGTATCGCATAATAAACATCATTAAAATCGTCAATTCCCGTTTTTCCTACTTTTCCTATACGAACATCAAAAACATCCTCACTTTTAAGCGGTACAATGACAGAACCTTCAATTCCAATAGGCTTATCAACTAATTTTTCAAGCAATCTTTGTCTGCTAATATAAATATTTTGATTTTGTTTTTCGTTTAAGTCAGGTATCTTTACTTTTGATACACTGTTTAATGACGCATCATCTATTGCTTTACCTCTACTGCTTATTGAATTTAGTATATCATCATTATCGGTCGCTTTCAACCTATTCATCAGTTGTTTTCCGCTGTCGGAGTGCTTTTTCTCATAATCGTCAAGCCACTTATTCCAATCGTCAACAACTATTTCAAAAGTACAACGGCACATAGGGTGTATTGGTGGGAAATTCACACCCGGTTCCCTATCGGTAGCAAAAAGCACCGTACTTCAAGTACAGTGCTTTATTGCTTATTTTGTTTCCATAAAGGTTTGTATAAACCTGTTTTCACAAGTTCGTCAAAATTTTTGTAATAGTATTCTCTTTCTTTATCATATTCATCAGGAGTCATTCCATCTCTCCACCAAGGATATTTTCTCAAATTCGGTGTTGACCAATCATCCAAACTCTTTCACTCCTTTCGTATAATCTCTTATAGCATTATCAACTAATGTTTTTTCTCTTAAATATGTTCGTTCACCCGCAGTTATTTCGCCGTTTTTACTTCTCATCTTCATCCAAAACATCAAACATTTTTGCTATTGCCTTTTGTGATTCCTTTACTTTGTCTTTGTTTTTTTTAATATATTCAAGTAACTTATCAACGCTCAAATTATCATCAAACACAAAGTCGTTATCATTTAGTGATTTTGAATCCATAAGCCCTTGCCCTTTCCAAGATACTTCCGATAAAATATCTCTACCATTCATCTCTAAACACAGATATAGACATTAACGTTAATTCTTCAGATGTTACCTGTGGATTGTGTTCGATATACTTAATAAATTTTTTCCTTACATAGTCGCTTTTTAAATGAGAAAAAACACAAGTAACAAACTCGTCGTCGTCAAATATGTTCCTTAACTTTTTTTCAAGATTTTGTTTAATTATTTTATCCATTTTATTTACCAACTTTTTGTTTATTAACAACTCAATCCCAAATTTTCAACTGTGTATGTATACTGTTCATATTTTCACAAATTCTTTTGCATTTATTAAAGCACATAGTAGCAAATTATTTTATAATAATTTTACGCTTGTATTTTTGTTCCAATTCTTCAATTGCCTTTTGTTTTTCGTTTTCAGTTTTGTCAGAATACCATATGTCAAAAACATCTAAATATAAAGACCAATCATTCGGTGAAACACTATCATCTAATGTATCGACACGAAAAATAAATTCTTTAAAACTTTGTGATTTTAAATCCATATTTATTCAGTCCATTCTTTTATATCTTTTAACATTGTTGCTAATGACCTATCAAATGCTTCTTCTGTGTGTATTTCATCGGGTCTTTCGTTTTCGGCATAAGGCTCTACACCACAAAAAAGTTTTTCATATTATTTCAATGTATTCAAGTCCATATTTATCTCCAAAAACTGTTTAGTAAATTAAACTTCTTGTTCTTTACGCTTATTATCCAAATCCAATGATAAAAGTATCAACTGTTCATAATTAACTTCAACACCAGCGTCTATATAATCAATAATTGTTTTCATATCATCAGGATGATCGGCAAATACTGTTACACCCAATACAAATTCTTCATCATCTGAAAATTTTTTCAAACGTTTTATTAATTCGTTTTTTAATTCTGAGTTATCCATAGCAAACAGTCTCACTTAAATTTCTTTTCCCATATTACTCTATATTCTAAATTTTTAACACTATAAATATAATATACAATATTTTCACAAATTATTTTGCATTTTATAATAATATGGTTCAAAACTTATTAAAACTTATTTCTTACTGAACAATTCAGGAGCAAAAAAACCAATAAAACAACTAAAAATTCCAACTATTACTGTAATGATACCCTTGCCTATTGCTTTTAATATCTTTAATACTTTGCTTTCTTCTTCCATTTGCTTAATCTCCTTTATCTTAACAATCCTGTTATTAGTCCAAGCGGTAACGCTATTATTACAAATATTATTAATGCCGGTGTCATTGCTTACACTCCTTTTCTTTTACTAACTATATTATATATCGTTTAAAATTAAAGTCAATTAACTTAAAAACTAAGTGACTATTTTAGGACTATATACAAAAGCATACAAAAAACCACTGTGCAACAGTCAAACATTGTAACACAGTGTTTTTTTATATTTTAGTATTTTGTTGAGCAAATCCACTAATCGCCATTCAATTCATTTATTGTTTTTTCAGCGTATCGAACAGTAGCCATAGAGTACTCCTTTCTTTCAGGCAACAAAAAAGCACCATACTTAAAGTACAGTGCTTTAATACCACATAAATGTTTTTTCTTTTGGTATTTTTTCTAAATCAGTCTTATCAAAATACCTTGTTGCATAAACTATATACGGAGCCAAATAATTATAATCATTTGGCATCTTTAATTCAATAATGCTTTTATTTAATAAATCATACTTTAATATTCCTTTTTGACTATCCCCTTCAGGAAATACATCGCAAGAAATAATGTCATTATCTTTTTTTATATTTTTCAATTTCAGCATTATAAATTACCACCTCTTTTGTGTAATTATATTTTCACTCGCCAATCTATACAATTAATCTTGACTAAAGCCGTCCACATCAATTGTCTTTCGTATAACTCTTGCTTAATCTTTTTCCCAACGCTTTGACATTGGAATATAATATTTATTTTGTTTCATCCTTTGTTTTTTTTCAATAAACCACTTATCTGTTTCTTTGATTTCTTTTTCAAATCCGCTGTCAGCAATACACTTACGCATATTAAACATAAGTTTGTCTGCATTTATTTTATATTTGCCGGGATTGTCGCATTGGTCAAGAAAATTATCATCAATTATTTTTACAATATTGGATTTTTCGCCATAAGTTTCCGCCAACTTAACCATATAACAATCAACATCCCAATAAGTAATATAAAAGGGGAAATTTTTAATTTTATTCATCAACAATCATCCTCATTTTAATAATAATTTGTTGAGAATTTGTTTAATTATTTTATAATAATTTTACGCTTGTATTTTTGTTCCAACTCTTCAATTGCCTTTTGTTTTTCAATTTCAGTTTTGTCAGAATACATTATTTCGTTAACTTTGAAAGACAAAAGCCAATCATTAGGCGATACAGTATCGTCAAATGTATCTATGCGATAAATAAATTCTTTAAAATTCTGTGATTTTGAATCCATACATATTAGCCCTTTCTAAAATATTTCTGCAAAGATTAACTGATTTTTTCGACACATAAATTATTAAAATGTTTATTTTCCTTTTAATAAACCGCTGAATAGACCAAGCAAAAAAGTACCGATACCTACAAATAAAGTTATAATACCCTTATCTATTGCTTTTAATATCTTTAATACTTTGCTTTCTTCTTCCATTTGCTTAATCTCCTTTATCTTAACAATCCTGTTATTAGTCCAAGCGGTAACGCTATTATTACAAATATTATTAATGCCGGTGTCATTGCTTACACTCCTTTTCTTTTACTAACTATATTATATATCGTTTAAAATTAAAGTCAATTAACTTAAAAACTAAGTGACTATTTTAGGACTATATACAAAAGCATACAAAAAACCACTGTGCAACAGTCAAACATTGTAACACAGTGTTTTTTTATATTTTAGTATTTTGTTGAGCAAATCCACTAATCGCCATTCAATTCATTTACTGTTTTTTCAGCGTATCGAACAGTAGCCATAGCGTCTTTTGCATACTTATCTGCACCTATTTTATCAGCATATTCCTGAGTGAGAACTGCACCGCCCACAACTATTTTACACCACGGTGCTTTTTCACGAAGTTGTTTAATAGTTTCTTCCATTGACGGTACGGTAGTTGTCATCAATGCACTCAAACCGACTAAATAAGCGTGAAGTTCCAAAACTTTTTCAACAATCGTTTCGGGCGGTACATCTCTTCCCAAATCAACAACATTGAAACCGTAATTTTCAAGCAAAAGTTTCACTATATTTTTGCCGATGTCGTGAATATCTCCATACACGGTAGCAATTACAAATGTACCTTTATCGGCAGTTTTTTCTTTTCCTGACATATACGCTTTTATTACTTCAAACGCACCTTTTGCGGCTTCGGCACTCATTAAAAGTTGTGGAAGATAAACTGTTTTATGTTCAAATCCGTCGCCTACAATATTAAGTGCTGGTATAATTTCTTCATTTACAATTTGAAGTGCAGGTATTGATGAAAGAAGTGTTTTTGTTATTTCCGATGCTTTTTCTTTAAGTCCTTTGACTATTGCGTACTGAAGTTCAGACGAAAAGTTTTCGTTACCTTTATTTTCGACAACAACAGATGAAGTAACATTTGAAACAAAAGAACTTGCATTTTCAATATATTCTGAACAATTTTCGTCAAAGCCTTTCAAAGCATTATATGTGTAATAAGTTTTCATCATATCAGCAGAATACGGATTCATTATTGCAGCAGAAAGTCCGTTTTCCAAAGCGATTGCAAAAAATGTGCTGTTCACGGCATCTCTGTTTGGAAGACCGAAAGAAACATTTGAAACGCCTAAAGATGTGTGACATCCGAGTTCATTTTTAATTGTTTTAAGAGAGGAAACAGTAGCAACCGCTGCCTTATTATCAGCACTGATTGTCATTGCAAGCGTATCGAAAATTATATCTTTTTTCTCAACACCGTATTTTTCAGCCGTTTTTAATATTTTTTTTGCAATCTCAACTCTCTCTTCAGCCGTATCAGGAATTCCGTTTTCATCAAGAGTGAGTGCAACAACAAGTCCGCCGTATTTTTTAACAAGAGGAAAAACCGACTCCATACTTTCTTTCTTGCCGTTCACGGAGTTTATCATTGCTTTTCCGTTATATCTTCGCAAAGCCGTTTCCATAGCAGCGGTGTTCGATGTATCAATTTGAAGTGGTAAATCCGTAACTGCCTGAAGTTCACAAACAGTTTCTTTTAGCATTTGCACCTCGTCAATATCAGGCAAACCTACATTAACATCAAGTATATGAACACCCTTTTCCTGTTGTTTTACGCCTTCGGATAAAATATAATCAATATCATTTTCAACAAGTGCCTGTTTAAAACGCTTTTTACCTGTCGGATTGATACGCTCGCCTATTAAAATCGGTTTTTCTCCAAACTCTACTGCATTTGCATAAGATGAAACAACAGTAATGTTTTTCGGTTTAACATCAACGGGTTTAAAATCTTTTGTCTTTTCAAAAAGAGATTCAATATATTTTGGAGTTGTACCGCAACAACCGCCAATAACACGAACGCCTTTTTTTACAAGTACGGCAACTTCTTCGGAAAACTCATCGGCAGTAACATCAAAAATCGTTTTTCCGTCAACCGATTTAGGAAGACCCGCATTTGGCTTCAGCACAACTGGTACAGACGCTTTTTCAAGCAATTCTTCAACAACTCCGTGCAGTTGTTTCGGACCGAGAGAACAATTTGCTCCTATAACATCGGCACCCATACCCTCAAGAAGTGCAACCATAGCAGACGGGGTTGCACCTGTCATCAGTTTACCGTCTTCGGTGTATGCATTTGAAACAATTACGGGAAGGTCGCAGTTTTCCTTTACTGCAAGAAGAGCCGCTTTCGTTTCATAACTGTCATTCATAGTTTCAATAATGACAAGGTCAGCACCGTATTCAGCACCCAATTTTACAGTTGTTGAAAACAATTTTACTGCATCTTCAAAATCAAAATCTCCGAGCGGTTTTAAAAGTTTTCCCGACGGACCAATGTCAAGTGCGATAAATTTTTCAGCATTTGAAACAGACGATTTTTTTGCATTTTCAGCATTTTGAATTGCCGATTTGATTATTTCTTCAAGTTCATCTTCACTGAATTTCAGAGTATTTGCACCAAATGTATTTGTACAAACAACATTGCTTCCCGAGTCAAAATACGCTCTGTGAATATCAGTTATTATTTCAGGATGCGATAAATTCCATCTTTCAGGATACTCTCCTGCCCTTAAACCTTTTTCTTGAAGCAATGTACCCATACCGCCGTCAAGATAAACGATATTATTTTTTAAATATTCTTTAAAATTCATTTGACACCTCTGAATTCACAATCAGTTTTATTACATTCAGTACATTTGTTTACAACATTTTCAACATTATTTCCTATTCCGGCAAACGCCGTTACAGATTTTGACGGAGACATCAGCAAACTGTCGTTCAGCGTAAGTCCTATTCGCCTTTCAGGGTCAAGAAGTGAAAAAATATTTTTTTGAACATCAATAGATAAATCTCCGTAACCGGGACTGAATCGGGGCTTTAGTAAAACACCGTACTCTTTTTCGATATCTGAACAAAAGGTATCGCAAAGTGCCTCTATTCTTTCTGCACCTATTGCCTGAAACATTAACGCTTTTGACGGAGAAAGTCTGCTGTATTTCGCAATAAGACGGTCTATTCCTACACCGACTGTCGCTGCAAAAACTACGGTCTTACTGCAACCGTTGAGATTTTTTGACAAGTTTTCAGAATGTGCACAAAAAAACTCAAAATCACAAAAACCATTGCCAATTTTCACAGGAAATTCACGATAACAAACTTTATAAGTAAGTTTGCCTTTCACTTCGTTTATGCACTCATTAACTAAAGATATTACTTTTTCATCTGCTTCTTTGCAACCTGAGTAACGCAATATTTCTTTTTCGCAGTAGGAAGGTTCTTCATATATTTTTGTTAAAACGACAGAATTCATTTTTTAATATACTCCCAAAATATCGCTCAAATTTTCTTGAATTTTTCTTGCAACATCGGGTTTGTTCATAGAATACACATGAACATTTGTTATTCCGTTTGCATACAAATCTATTATTTGGTCAGTCGCATACGCAATTCCTGCCTGCTTCATTGCCAACGGATTTGAGCCGAATTTATCCACAAGACTCTTAAATCTTTGTGGCATAAATGAGCCGGAAAGTTTAATTGCACGGTCAACTTGATTTGCATTTGTAATAGGCATTATACCAGGAATTACAGGAACCGTAATTCCTGCTTCACGGATTTTATAAAGAAAATTATAAAGTAAATTGTTGTCAAAAAACATCTGTGTTGTAAGGAAGTCGCACCCTGCGTCAACCTTTTCTTTTAAATACTTAATGTCTTCTTTTTGATTTTCACTTTCGGGATGAATTTCAGGATAACACGCACCGCCGATACACAAATCGTCTCCCGCTTCTCTCAATTCCCTGACAAGTTCTACGGCATGATGATAGTCCCATTTTTCACGGTTTGAGTTTTGAAGTTCGGCAGGAATATCGCCTCGAAGTGCCATTACATTTTGTATGCCTGCTTCTTTGATATCTGCTATACGCTCTCTAACTGTCTGTTTAGTAGATGAAACGCAAGTCAAGTGAGCCAACGACGGCACCGAATATTTATCATTTATTTGTTTAGCAATATCCAAAGTATATTTGCTTGTGCCGCCGCCTGCACCGTATGTTACACTCATAAAAGACGGATGCAACTTTGCAATTTCTTCAGTCGCAGCACGCACATTTTCAAAAGCAGTATCTGTTTTTGGAGGAAACACCTCAAATGACAACGATAGTTTGTCTGTTAATATTTCTGTGATTTTCATAGACATTTTCCTTTTGTAATAATTTCTCTAATTATACAACTTGAAAATGTCTAAATCAAGAATTTATCATTCAATATTAAGAATAAATTTACCAAAAAATATTCAGTAAAACAAAACAAGCATTCTGCAATCTGTGTTTTAATGAAAAACAAAACAAACTCTTGACCTTGTGAGAATTTTATTGTATAATTTTTAGTGCAATTTAACAAAGTGCATATTGCTGATATGGCTCAGTAGGTAGAGCAGTTCACTCGTAATGAACAGGTCGTCGGTTCGAATCCGACTATCAGCTCCAAAAACGGCAGAGAAGAGTTGTCTTCTCTGCTTTTATTTTTGTAATTGAAAATAAATACTTCTTATGATATTATTTTTATAAATAACATAAAGGAAAACAGAAAAAACATTATGAAAAAGCAATTACTGATTTAGTTGAAAAGGAATTAAACTGCAAGGTACTTGATATATCCATAATAGGTAAAGGTGCAAGTGCAAATGTATATAAAGTAAAAATAAATACTTTTCCAAACTGCATTGCGGTTAAATCAAGTGATTATCCGCAGGTTATTTTCGATGAATACAATAAAATCAACTTTATTTCAAGCAAAGTAGATTGCAAATTACCAAAGTTATATTTCTTTAAAGAAATTAACGGCAAAGGATTTCTCGGTATGGAATTGATTGAAGGTGTTGAAGCAAGTAAAAAAAATTTGATATTCAAAAGAAACAAGAGAAAACTTGCTAACGAGATTGTTGACAATCTTATAAAAATACACAGTGTTCACAACGACAAATACGGACCTATCGACAACGCCGTTTATAACTCTTGGTACGAATATTATGAAAATTTTGCGAAAGAAACAGTAAGTTTCACAAACAATTCCGATGTTTCAAACACAGTAAAAAAAGCAGTAAATGCCGCCTATGAAAAATTGCCTAAAATACTAGGTAATGACAAAAACAACGCCACGCTTTCACACGGAGATTATTGGTTGCCGAATTTCATCATTGATACAAAAAATATGTCATTGAAAGGTGTCATTGACCCTTTTAATGTTATGTGGACAGAGCCTGAATATGAATTATTCACCCTCACAGTCGGACATGGTAAAAATTTACACCTGTATGACATATACAAAAGTAAGGTAAAAACAACTGAAAACTGTGATATAAAAATCGAATTATATGCATTGTTCAATGAACTTTTATGGTATAAAATTCTCGGAAAAATCGGATTTGTATATTTAGAATACAGAAGCAGAAGATTGTTAAAAGCAATAGAAAAAATGTAGTTGGTCATATAAACGAACAAAATTGCATCAAAACGCCTTTATTTGTAAATTTTTCTTTTTTCTATTGATTAAAGTCGTGAAAACAACTATAATCTTATTAACGGTAAAATTGCAATTTTTATTGTTAAAAATTCTGTCTCGGCAGAGTATGGGGGTTATTTTATGAAAGAGGAAAAACAAAAATTGACACCGAAGCAAACTATTGTACAAATTGCAAAATTTGTTGCATTTTCTCTCGGTGCAGGAATTATTCAAGTACTGACTTTCACGCTTTTAAACGAAGTTATTAAAATTCCGAGTTATTGGCTTTGCTATTTACCGGCACTCATTTTATCCGTGCTTTACAACTTCACGGTAAATCGTCGGTACACTTTTAAATCCGCTAACAATGTTCCTATCGCAATGCTTAAAGTTGCTTTCTATTACTTAATTTTCACACCGCTTTCCACTTACTTGGGCAATTTGGCAGAAACAAACGGCGTAAACGAATACATTGTACTTGCAGTTACAATGCTTTGCAATATGAGTACAGAGTTTCTCGTGTGTCGTTTCTGGGTTTACAGAGGAAGCATCAATACAAACGATTTGGCAAAAAAAGAAAATGAAAAAAGCAATTCTTAAAAAATAAAATATTTTCATAAATAAAATATACAACAAAACCACCTATTGCAAAACTATGCTTTAGGTGGTCATTTTTTATTTCAGACTGATTTTATAAACATTTCAAAATCACAATTTGTCAAAAAATTATTTCTTTTTTGTAACTACAATATTTTCTATTTCGACATTTTGATTTTGACCCTTACCGTTTATAGTAATAAGTGTACCGCCTGTTTCCAAAGCGGCATTCCACGGAATCGGAGAAGGACCTGTTTTCAAACCGTATGTCATTGTTATACCATTGTAATTAACGCTTGCATTATTTTCATGATCATGTCCACAGAAAATATACTTTGTGGAACCGAGTTCAAGACATTTATCAAAAAAGCCCGAATTTACAAGTGAAGTACTTGGAAGGTATGCACATTCTCCAAAACCGTATTCACTCGGTATTGAATATCTGTTTGTGCTTTTATCAAACACACCGACCTTTTCAACAGCCTCTTTAAATTCAGGCAATGCAAAATGTGAAAAAGTCATTGACGGAACAATTCTGCCTGTTGCTTGTTCAATTCCTTTTACATTCCACTCATACCACGAAATTTGTTCATACCCCATCCAAACTTCACGATTTTCACCGTTTTCATATTTTACATATTCTCCGTTATCGAACATAAAAATCGAATAAACAGGAGTACCGTTTTCAGTAATATTTAAAACATAGTTTTCGCAACCATAAAGATTTGACGGCCCTTTTTCAAACAGACAATATTTCGATTCAATATATTTATCGCCTTGCCAATTTTTTGAAATTGCAGGAATTTCCGAATCGTGATTTCCAAAAACAGTCGCCCATGGAATTTTATATGAATCCATGTGATTGATAAAATTGTTTATTGAAAATCGAGAGGCAAATGCAGACAAATTATCACCGGGAAGAACAATTAAATCCGGTTGAGTTTTTTCAACGAGTGTATCCATTTTCTCATAGCAATCGCCGTTTACTGACAAATCCGACCAAATTTGTGTATCGGTAAACATAAGTATCTTATAGTCGTCTCGTGTTTTTTCCAGAGTTTGAATTTTTTGAATATCAAAAGTTTGTTTCGGACTCCATATTTCTATATGTTTTTTCCCCATAAGCGGAAAGAATAAAATTCCAACCACAATTATTGCAACCGCCAAAAAGATTGCTGATATGCTTGTTAAAATTTTCAAAATATTTCTTGTTTTACTTTTTTCATTTTTTTCTCCTTACGCACACCATATTTTTTTAAAATCAAGGCACAACTGTTTTTTATTGAAACAATATGCTTGACTTATACAATTATACAATCTTCAGTCAACAAAAACAAGTCTGCTTATGTTAATGCAAATATTCAAAACATTATAGCCTGTAAAAAAGAAAAAACTTTCTTCTGCAATAACTGCAAAAGAAAGTTTTTTAATTATTTTGTACCGAAAATTCTGTCGCCTGCATCGCCTAAACCGGGAACGATATAGCCGTTTTCGTTCAAATGGTCATCAAGACCTGCACAATAAATGTCAACATCGGGATGTGCTTTTTTGAGTGCCTCAAGACCTTCAGGTGCTGCAATGATGCACAAAAACTTAATGCTTCTCGGATTTCTGAGTTTAATTTGAGAAATGGCGTCAATAGCCGAGCCACCTGTTGCAAGCATTGGGTCCGTTACAAAAACATCTCTCTTTTCAATATCTTTCGGAAGTTTGCAATAGTACTCAACAGGTTTCAAGGTTTCTTCGTCTCTGTAAAGACCGATATGACCTATTCTTGCGGCAGGAACGAGTGTCAAAGCACCCTCTACCATACCCAAACCTGCTCTCAAAATCGGAACAAAAGCAAGTTTTCTGCCGGAGATAACTTTACAATTAGCGATACCGCAAGGAGTTTCAACTTTTGTGTCTTCAAGAGGAAGGTCTCTTGTAGCATCGTAAATCATAAGCATAGCAATTTCGTTTACAAGGTCACGAAATTCTTTAGTGCTTGTTTTAACATCACGAAGAATTGACAACTTGTGTTGAATAAGCGGATGGTCCATAATGATGACTTTTCTGTCCATATTAAATATACCTCTCAATAATATATTGATTTAACCTTATTAATTATATCACTATTTGCAGTTTCTTGCAATATCATATACCAAATGTAATTGTTTTGTAGTATAAAGAAAAAACAGACGATATCAAAAAGATTTCGTCTGTATGATTTAATTTATTAAAATATCAATTTATCTGTTTTGTTTCTTTCAAATACTTATACCAAGCCTTATTCCAAGAATCATATCTTGCATCTCCTCTGTGGTCTTTAAGTTCACAGTTTTTATCAAAATAATCGCCGATATAAGCAGTTGTTTTTAAAGCACCGTTAAAATTGAGATGGTCGCCTTTATCCGCAGAGTCATTGCTCCAATCCATTCCTATTTTATCAGCAAATAAATTCATATCCAAATAAACGAGATTGTTGTTTTCAGCGTAAAACTCAATGGCATTATGCTTTTCGTATGTCCAATTCTTCGGAGCAGGTGCACTGTACAAAATCAATTCACTTCCGTTTTGTCTGCACAACTGAACAATTTTATTCAGATAAGTGATATTTATACTCGGAATTGACTCTTTTTTATTTGAACGGTGCATCCATTCTTCACCGTTGTATGCTTTTAAAACAGGTCGATAGTCAAAACCTTTAAGATGATTTGTTTCTTTTTCAAACTCATTTCTCATCTCAATATATTTTATATCAAAAGAGTTCAAAATATTGTTGTTCATTTTAAAAGGAGTTGCAATTCTTCCGAACCATGTTTTAATTGTCAACTGCACCTCTTTGAACTTATTTCCTGTTTTTCTGAAAATAGCGTTTGCTTCAAACAGAATAACTTTCGGTTTTTGAGACATATATATATTGTCAAGATTTGAGTAAATATCTTGAATTTTCATAGCAGGCACGCCGCTTACATAGCCTGTATATCCATACCTGTTAAAAATTTCCATAGGCGATACACTTGTATATGTTTCGCTGTCGCCTATTACCAAAAAATCTACCGTATTCGGTTTTTCGCTGAAAATTCCGTCTGCCGCTTCAGAAGTCATCAAACTTTTATGTGCATCGGGGAAAAGTTTAGGCGCAATAAAAAGTCCCGTACCTGTTATAAACAAAACAATAGCCAAAGTCACAGCCAATATTTTTACAACTCTTTCGGTCATTTTTAAGCGCCTCCAATCTTTACTTCATTTGTTTGGTTGCTTTTAAGTAGTTATACCAATTATCATTCCACGAATCGTACAAATTATCACCACGATGGTCTTCAAGACTGCAATTATTGTGAAGCCAATCTCCTATATATGCAGTTGTTTTTTTACACCCCGTAAAATTCAAATGGTCGCCGTTATCCCAAGAATCTTTTGTCCAATCAATGCCTATTTCATCAACTTTCAAATTCATATCAATATACGCAAAACCGTTTTGTTCGGCGTATTTTTCAACAGCATTGTGCTTTTGATAGTTCCAGTTTTTAGGAGCCGGAGCATTGTATAAAACAAGTTGTGAGCCCTTTTCTTTGCAAAGACTTGTAATTTTTTCAAGATAAGTTTTATTAATCTTATGCATTGCTTTTGATTTTTTTGTACTGTGCATCCACGGTTTGCCATTATATGGTTTTAAACGAGTACGGTAGTCAAAGCCTTTAAGCGGGTCTTTTTTGTCATCATAACATTTTTCATCACTGACTGCATTTTGAATCATATTTTTCCATCTGTTATGATTTTCAAAAATCGGAAAAGCTCTTTTAAGCCAACCTTCAGCAGTCAACTGCATTTGTTTCATATCTCCGCTGTGATATCTGAAAACAGCGTTGCATTCCAACAATACAACTTTTGGTTGCTGTACTTTGTATATATCCTTCAAGTTATAATAAATATCCTGAATTCTCATACCCGGCACGCCGCTTACAAAACCTGTATAGCCGTACTTATTGAAGATTTCCATAGGCGATACCGATGTATAACTTTCACTGTCGCCTATTACCAAAAAGTCAACCGTGTTTTTTTCTTCGTTATATATACCCTTTGAAACCTTTTCGGTCGGCAAAGTTGTATCAATATCGTTTGCATACTTAGGTACAAAAAGATAGCCTAAACCGGTTATTATTAAAACAAATGTCAATGCAAATGATAACGGTTTCATTATTTTTGAAAACATTTTTGTACCTCCTTTTTAAAATCCTGCATAAATCGGGTCAACAGGAGCATAAGCACCGCTGTAAGCACCGAAAATAACGATTGAAAGAATTAACAGCATATATACTGAAAACTGAACTGCAAAATTCTTATGGTCGAGTTTTTCTCTGATGGAAATACCTTTTTCGTGAATAATTCCGACAGCCAATACAACGAAAAATCCGACGATACAAACTGCATAATCGTAAACGCTGAAAGGTATTGCCGACAAAGTTCCGTCTGTAAATACAGAAAAACTGAAATTTGTGAAAATAGATTTAAACATACTGATTGCAGTAAGCATTCTCGGTGCTCTGAAGAACAGTTCGCCGACAAATATAATAACGAGCGTTTTCGTTACCTGCAACGCTTTAAAGCCCCAAGATTCTCTGTTTATTTTTAACTTTTCAGTCATCTTGAAACTGTACGGTTCAAAAATATTTTCAAGTAAAATGATAACAAAATAGTAAAGTCCGTAGAAAATGTAAGTCCATCCCGTACCGTGCCAAAAGCCGTTGCATATCCACACACCGAATAAAGCAAATGCTGACGGTATCACTTGACCGAAATGGTTTTTAAAACGCTTTCTTGACTTTTTACCGACATTCTTAACAAACTTGGTAAGTGAAATCGGATAGAAAATATAGTCTCTGAAAAATGCACCGAGTGTAATGTGCCATCTACGCCAAAACTCTGACGCAGAACGAGAGAAAAACGGTTGACGGAAGTTTTCGGGAATTGTAATACCGAACATCTGTCCGATACCGATAGTCATATCTATACAACCCGAGAACTCCATATAGAGTTGATATGTATAGCTGACTGCACCGAGTATGATAACAAGTCCGCCGTATTTTTCACTGTGGCCGAATATTTCTGCTACCAAAACATTAAGTCTGTCTGCAATGATGATTTTTTTGAACAAGCCCCACAAAACTCTGATAAATCCGTCTTGAAGATTTTTAAATTTGAGAGGTCTGCCTGCATAGAGGTCGTCTGCCGTCTGTGAATAGCGACAAATGGGACCTTCCATAATAATGGGGAAAAATGACATATAAAGAGCAAGTCTGCCTAAGTTTTTATCTGCCGAAATTTTTCCGCCGTAAACATCTGTTAAATATGAAACTGCCTGAAGGGAATAGAAAGATATTCCGATAGGAGTAAACAATTTCAAGTGTGGGAGAGATGCATTTATATTAAGTGCATCAAACAAAAGATTAAAATTGTGTCCGAAGAAATTATAGTATTTCAAAAAGGCAAGAATACCTATATTGATTATAATACCTGTCCAAAGCAAAAATCTTTTTTGTCTTGTAAATGATTTCTTTAAAGAATCTTTATCCGCTTTACTTTCGGCCGATTTTCTTTTTAATTTATAATTTGCCTTGCACTTATCAAGCAGTAATGCAATGGCATAAATACTGACAGTTGAAATAAGAATAAAAACAATTAACTTTCCGCTGAAAAGAAAGAAAAAAAGATAACTGAAAGCAAGCAATTCAACCCACCTGTATCGCTTCGGCACTACTTGGTAGAGTAAAAGCGACACAGGTAAAAAAGCGCATAAAAACAGTATTGAATTATACGCCATTTAGTTCTCCTCTTGAAGTTTTTGAATCATGCTCCAAAGAGCTTTTGCTGAGTTGAAGTTTTCGGGAACAAGATATACGGGTGTGATTTCAATATCAAACGCATCTTCAAGTTCTGATACGAGTGAAAGTATTGAAAATGAATCAAGGATTGCATTGTCAATGAGTTTATCCTCATTTTCGTAGTCAACGCCCGGTTTGATGTCCTCTAAGATTTCTAAAAGTTCTTCCATTTTGAATTTCTCCTTTTTTCCTTAATTATTTTTGAAAGTAATTTATGATATCGGTTGCATAGTGTGTTCTTGCAACACGGTAACCATCTTTTTGTGAATATACAATGATTTGAGGTAAATCTCTGCTGAGTAAAAGTGAAATACCTTCTGTTGAAGAGTAAGCACCTGTTTTCTTAAACACAAGCGTATCTCCAAGTTTAAGATTTTTAAACGGATATGCTTTAACAAGCACATCGTTTACAGTACAAAGGCTTCCGCAGATTGACCAATTTTTTTCGTCTGCGTCTTTATCTTCTTCAAGATGAACAATAGGAGGCATTTTCATAGCCATCATCTGTCCGTAATAATTAACATGATGCACACCACCGTCAATTATACAGTACGGCTGCGATTTATTTACTTTTTCATCTACTACTTTTGTAAAATAATATCCACAGTATGCGGCAATGTATCTGCCCATTTCAAGCACGATTTCGCCTTTGAACTGCATTTCTTTGATAGCGTTGCAAAGTGCTTCAAGCATCTCGTCTTCAACATTTTCTTCGCCGTCAAAATAGCAAATCGGAAGACCCGGACCGTACTCGATTTTTTCTGCTTCAAAGCCGTACTTTTCTTTAAGTTCTATAACTAAAGCGTCTGTTTTTCTGATTTCTCTTTCAATTTTTGAAGCAGGCTTTTTTTGAGTACCTGTAAAATACTGCACGCCCTCAATATGAATATACGGGTGGTTTTCTCTGTCTGCAACAATACTTTCAAGAACAGACTTGTCCATACCAAACTGATTGCCATTTGAAAGACGGAGCAAAACTTTAATATTCATTTTGTTTTCGGCAGCGTATTCGGAAAGTAAAACCCACTGATTATATGATTCAACAGTATATACGCCGTCTGTTTTATATGTGTCAAGAGCATAGTGTATATCATCTTTATTCTTATACACGCCCGACATTACAATCTTTTCCATCGGGATATTTGCTCTTTCGCAAATTCTGAATTCACCCGGAGAACAAACTTCAAAACAATCAACTGTATCTAAAATTTCTGCTATGATGAAAGGATTGGCTTTCATGGCGTAGCAAACTTTTGCGGTTGACTGCAAAGCGTCTTTAATCTTTTTTACCTGAGCGTTTAAAACATCGCTGTCAAACACATAAAAAGGCGTTTTAAACTTTGACGCTGCTTCTTTCATTTGTAATTCATTCATTATCTTCTACCTCCGCAGCTTGCAAGTAACAGTTTTCTGTCAATCTTGCCGTTTTGAGTAAGCGGCATTTCATCAATTTGATTAAACACATTCGGAATCATAAATACAGGAAGTTTTTCCGAAAGGTAAGTGTGTATTGATTCTTTATCTGCCTCGCCTACATAGAAAGCAACTATTTTGTTTCTCTTTGTATCAAAAACACAACAAGCTCTTGTTACACCGTTGCAGCCGTTGATAGCCGCCTCGATTTCTTCAAGTTCAATTCTGTGTCCCATATGTTTGATTTGGAAGTCTTTTCTTCCTGCAAAACAAAGTTCGCCGTCTGCGTTATAATAAGCGAGGTCGCCTGTTCTGTAAATAGTTTCAAGATACGATTTATTAAGCGGATTTTGAACAAACGCTTTTGCAGTTTGCTCTGCGTTATTGTAATAACCAAGTGCAAGAGCAGTACCTGAAACACAAAGTTCGCCCGGTTCATCGGGATTTGTAACTTCTTTATCATCATCGTCAAGTAAAAAGACTTTTTCGTTCGGGAATGGCTGACCGATAGGAAGAACATCGCCCTTTTCAAAATCTCTGTCAATACGATAATATGTACAGTTACAGGTAATTTCGGTCGGTCCGTAAAGATTTACATAGTCAACATTCGGCAAATACTTTTTCCACTGATTTAAGTGTTTTATCGGCATTGCTTCACCGCTGAAAAGCACCTTATTAATATCGGTCGGAATTTTATATGTAAATCCTTTAAGCGTTGTAATCATGCAAAGTGCCGAAACTGCCCATATAAGAGTTGTAACTTTTCTTTCGCAAAGATAGTCAAGAAGCTGCATTGGAATTGAAAACAGTTTTTTAGGAATTACAACCATTGTTGCACCTGTTTTAAATGTCGAGTAAATATCTTTAACCGAAACATCAAAGTCAAACGGTGCTTGGTTACCGATTATATCATTTTCGGTAATATTAAACAAGTCTGTAAAATATTCCATAAAATCAATTACAGAACGATGACCTACAAGCACGCCTTTGGGAACACCTGTTGAACCTGAAGTAAAGTTACAGTAAAGCGGGTCAATATCCTGCGACTGACTGCGGATTGCAGAAAGTTTTTCATTGTCGATTTCGCCGTTCATTAAATCTTCAAGATAAGCAACTTTTCCGTTATACTCACACTCGCCGAGTTTTTCTGAATACTCGGGAGTTGTTATAAGGTAATCGGCACCCGAAACGCTTAAAATCTGATTTATTCTTACTGTCGGATGTTCAGGATTAATCATTACATAGAAACAACCTGCGTAAACTATACCCATAAAAGCGGCAAGAGCGTCTGCACTCTTTTCCATAAATACAACTATCGGCTTTCTCACGCTTTGATTTTTTGCTATTTCGCTGCCTATTGTTTTTGAAATGTCAACAAACTGCGAATATGTATAGCCTTTTTCAACATCTTCAACAACTATCTTATCACTGTGAGTTTTTGCTGAATTTTCAAGAAACTCCAAAACATTTGTCATACTTAATTCTCCACACTTTCTTCTTTTATTTTTTCTACGGGGAATGTTACAGTTACTGTAAAATCATCGCCGTCATTTTCAATTTCAAATGTACCGTGCATTTGTTTAACAATTTTTTGGCAAATCTTAAGACCGATATTATTACTTTCAATTCTGTCAAGATTTTTGTTAATTTTGTTATTTACGGTAACTGTTAAAATATCATCTTCAATACTGCAATCTATAACGACTTTTTTTGATATGTCGGCATATTTTGAAATATTGGAGAAAAGATTGTCAAAAACTCGCTGGAAATATTGTATATCTACATTTAAAAAGTACGGCTCTGCACAGATATTAACATCTATCTTATAGCCCTTGTTTTCCAAATCGAAAACTCTTTCGCCTATAAGTTGCTGAAGCAAAATTCTTGTATCGAACTTTTCTTCAAGCATATTAATTTCATCATCTCCGAAAACAAGGAAATATGAAAACAATTTGTCTGACAAACTCTTAAGTTGTAAAGCCTTACTTTTAATTGTTTTTATATACAAATCTCTTTGTTCTTCGCTGTCATAGTTTTTCTGTTCAATAATATCTACATAACCGATAAGAGATGTGAGAGGAGTCCTTATATCGTGCGACATATTTGTAATGAGTTCTTTATTTGCTTCCCAAGCTCTCTCTGACTCTTCAATACGAGAGATTAAAAACTCTCGCATATTGTCAACATCCTTTGCTAAACCTTCAATCTCATCCCGTCCTTTTTTTGTAATATCGGAATCAAGATTTCCGTTTTTTATTTTTGAAACTTCTTTTGAAAGTCTTATAATTCTCTTATTAACAAGATAGTTATAAGCAAGAACAATAGCGAAAAATATTACAATAAAAACCAGATAAGAAGAATAATATCCGATGGTGGAAATGTTTGAAGAAGACACATCTATTACTGAAGCATAAAATGTACCGTCAAAAAACTCAACAGGAATAAGATAAGCAGTATCATAATAAACGGCATTTTCATCACTGAATGAAGTATCGCTTGATTCAGTGGCTGTGGTTTCTGTATCATTGGCATAATATGAATATGTATTTGTACCCTTTGAAGTAGTTGTTTCCGTTTCTTCTTCATCATCTACAGCAAGTACATTTGAACTAATACCGGATTCGTAAAAAGCCTTTCCGGTTTCATCACATAAACCGAGCATTACTTGATTTTGTTCTTTTACCCACCGATTTATTGCCTTTGTTTCAGTTGAAGAAATATTGTTTTCTTTAACATATTCCTTGAAAGATTCCTGATATTTTCTATCTCTTTCTTCCATTTTTTCCTGAGTTGAATAATAATTAATCAAATAGTAATCAAATGCATATGTTGTAAGACTCATTGCACCGTAAGAGATTAAAAGTGCAACAACCAAAACTATTACAAACTTAAATCTTAAAGAGAAAAAAACTTTTTTTATTTTTTCAACATCCATTTAATTGATATCCTTTACCCCAAACAGTTTTGATAACTTCTGCTTCATCGTTGTCAAAATTTAACTTTTTTCTCAAGTTCAGTATATGAACCATCACGGTATTAACGGAAGCCTGCATAAACTTTTGTCCCCACACCGTTTCATAAATCTCCTGTGCGTCAACAGGCTTGTCCCTGTTTTTAATCAGCAACATCAATATGTCAAACTCTGTATCTGTAAGCGAGATTTTAACACCTTGCCTTTTAACAATTTTTCTTGAAGGATTTACGGACAAATCCGAAATAAAAATCTCCGAACCGTCTGTTTTAGGATTTTCATTTTTTCCTTTATATATGAAATACCTTCTCAATAATGAATCAACTTTCATAAAGAGTTCGGCAGTTGAAAAAGGTTTTACCAAATAGTCGTCGCCTCCGTTATCGTAAGCAACCGACTTATCTGCCTCCTGCGATTTTGCAGTCAAAAACAGTACGGGAATATTTGTAAACTTTCTTATTTCCGCACAAGCGTCAATACCCGATAATTCAGGCATCATAATATCCAAAATAATCAAATCAAAATCGTTATTTTCTTCAATTTTATTTACGGCATCTCTGCCATTAACCGCAACATCGACAGTATGACCTTTGCTTTTGAGTTGAATACTTAAAACTTCTCTGATACTGGGGTCGTCATCTACTACAAGTATTTTGGCGTTTTTTATTTTATTTTCCATATAATAAGCCCCGTTTCTTTTATTGCGTGCATAGTATAGCACAAAAGTTGTGTAAAATGTTTGTTTTTTGACCTAATTAATAATTATTAAGATTTATATTAATATTTTAAAAGAAAACCGTCGAAACAAAAGTTTCGACGGTTTCAATAGGTTATTAAAATCAAACTGCAACTATATTTACAAGTTTACCCGGCACATAAATTTCTTTTTTAATTGTTTTTCCTTCAATAAATTTTGCAACCGTCGGGTCATTTTTAGCAAGTTCTATCGCATCTTCTTTAGAAATATCTGTCGGAACAACTGCTCTTGACCTTACTTTACCCATTACCTGAATTACAATTTCAACAGTATTGTCAACTGTTTTCTCCTCATCGTAACTGCACCATTTTTGTTCATTTAACATTCCGTCATAACCTAAAGTCTGCCACATTTCTTCAGTAATATGAGGCGCAAACGGATTTAAAAGAATGAGAAATGTTTTCATTTCTGCATTTGTTACTTTTTTATTGTCATACATCTTATTGAGCAAAGTCATAAGTGCGGCAATAGCTGTATTTGCCTTTAAGTTATCAATATCAAAAGTAACTTTTTTAATTGTTTTATGCATTTCTGTTTCAAGTTCTTTTGAATAATTGTCGCCGTCAACAACCAATTCCTGCAAATTCCAAACTCTTTCGATAAATCTCTTACAGCCTTTAATTGAAGCAGAGTTCCAAGGAGCAGCCTTTTCAAAGTCGCCTATGAACATTTCATAAAGACGCATTGTATCGGCACCGTATTGTTCTACAATTTCGTCCGGATTTACAACATTTCCTCTTGATTTACTCATTTTTTCGCCGTTCTCACCGAGTATCATACCGTGAGAAGTACGCTTTTGGTAAGGTTCTTTTGTCGGAACAACACCGATATCATACAGGAACTTATGCCAAAAACGGCTGTAAAGCAAGTGAAGTGTTGTATGTTCCATACCGCCGTTATACCAATCAACAGGTGACCAATATTCAAGTGCTTCTTTTGATGCAAGTTCTTTATCATTATGCGGGTCCATATATCTGAGAAAATACCACGAAGAACCTGCCCATTGAGGCATTGTATCAGTTTCTCTTTTAGCCGGTCCGCCGCATTTCGGACAAGTTGTATTTACCCAGTCTGTCATTTTTGCAAGAGGACTTTCGCCGTTTTCTGTCGGTTCATAACTGTCAACATCGGGAAGTTCAAGAGGAAGTTGACTTTCATCAAGTGCAACTGCTCCGCACTTTTCACAATGAACAATCGGAATAGGCTCTCCCCAATATCTCTGTCTTGAGAACACCCAGTCACGAAGTTTAAAGTTTACTTTCTTTTTACCTTTTCCTGTTTCTTCAAGGTACTGAAGCATTGCCTCTTTTGCTTCGTCAACAGTCTTACCTGTCAAGAATCCCGAATTTACCATTACGCCTTTAGCACAATCCGTAAATGCTTCTTCCTCAACATTTCCTCCTTCAACTACCTCGACGATAGGAAGGTTAAATTTCTTTGCAAACTCCCAGTCACGAGTGTCGTGTGCAGGAACAGCCATAATGGCACCTGTACCGTATGAAGTCAAAACATAGTCCGAGATAAAGATAGGTATTTCTTTTTCGGTAACGGGATTGATACCCATTACACCGTCAAGTCTTACACCTGTTTTATCTTTATTGATTTCTGTTCTTTCAAAATCTGATTTTTTAGAAGCAAGTTCTTGATATTTTCTTACTTCATCTATATTTTTGATTTTATCTGCCCACTTCTCGATAAACTGATGTTCGGGAGACATAACCATATATGTAGCTCCGAAAAGTGTATCGCATCTTGTGGTATATACAGTGAGAATGTCGCCCTCTGTTGTAGAAAAATCTACCTCTGCACCTGTTGATTTGCCTATCCAATTTTTTTGCTGAACTTTTACACGGTCAATAAAATCAACATCGTCAAGGTCATTTACAAGACGGTCTGCATACTCTGTGATTTTAAGCATCCATTGACTTTGTGTTTTTCTTATAACTTCGCTGCCGCATCTTTCACAAACACCGTTTACAACTTCTTCATTTGCAAGTACGCACTTACAGGAAGTACACCAGTTTACAGGCATCTCTTTTTTATACGCAAGACCTTTTTTGAAGAGTTGAAGAAAAATCCACTGCGTCCATTTATAGTAAGACGGGTCCGTTGTATTTATTTCTCTGCTCCAGTCAAAAGAAAAACCGAGTGACTGAAGTTGTTCTTTAAAGTGAGCAACATTTTTCTTTGTTACTTCAGCAGGATGAATATGGTTTTTAATAGCAAAATTTTCAGTAGGCAAACCAAAAGCGTCCCATCCCATCGGATAAAGAACATTGTAGCCCTCGAGTCTTTTCTTTCTTGCTACAATATCCAAAGCAGTATATGAACGAGGATGTCCTACATGGAGTCCCTGACCGCTCGGATACGGAAACTCAACAAGGCAGTAATATTTTGGCAATGAATAATCTGTCTTTGCGTGAAAAACACCTTTTTCTTCCCATACTTTTTGCCACTTTTTTTCAACACTTTTAAAACTGTATTCCATATTTATTATTCCTCCTCAAGTAATTTTTCTGTATCTAACATTTCGCCGTCCTGCCACAATCTTTCAAGATTGAAAAATTCACGGTCTTTTTCATAAAAGACATGGACAACAACACTTGAATAGTCAAGACAAATCCAACCCGAAGACTTTCCTTCTACATGGTGCGGTTCTATTCCCTTTTGAGAGAGTTGGTACTCAACTTCGTCTGCAAGTGCTTTTACCTGTGTTGAAGATGAACCGCTGCAAATCACAAAGTAGTCGGCAACAATAGTTAAGTCTGTAACTCCGATTACTTTAATATCAATGGCTTTTTTACTGTCAACTGCTTTAACGGCAGTTTTGACAATATCGAGAATTTCTGATTTTTCCATTTATTTCTCCTTAATTTTAAGTATTATTTCATTATAAGCGTCAACTGTATCGGGGTGCAAAACAGCGCCCTTGCCGACAATGTCCTTAATTGTATATTTTATAGCGAAAAGCATTGCATCGTCAAGACTTTTATTATATGCTTTTTCTCGCATTATTTCAACATCATCGTAATCTCTGTCATCGGAAATATAATCTGCAAGATATATGATTTTTTCAAGCAAACTCATATTTGCTCTTCCGGTTGTATGGTAACGAATGGCATTGATAACATCTTTGTTATCAATTTTCAGCACGCACCTTGCATAAGCAGCACCTGAAATTTGATGATACAACTTAAAATTATTTATTTCCAATTTTGTCATCGTTACAGGTGAATTTTTAATCACGGCTATATGCTCGCTTGCCGACGCTTCTTTCATAACATCGTGCAAAACGCCTGCAACAAAAGCATCTTCTTTATCTGCACCGTACTTTTCAGCCAAAATAACTGCTGCTTTTGCAACGCACATTGAATGATAGTACCTGTAATCCGACAATTTTGATTTAATTAAATCTATATACTCGTTAACATTATATTTCACTGTATAGTCCTTTACTTTTTATAAATTCTGCAACAGAGTTATCTAAAAGTCCTGCAACAGTTTTACCGTTTTTTAACTCATTTCTGATTTGCGTGGAACTGACTTCAAAAACATCATACTCTTTTTCGTCAATAATAAAAACATTGCTGATGCCGATTTTTTTTGCATAGTCTAAAAAATCTTCCCTGCCGACAATTCCGTCACGGGAGGCCGTGCATATAACTGCAAGGTTTGAAATTTCTTTATAATTTTTCCATTTATCAAACTGTAAAAATTGGTCGGAACCGACTATCAAAAAAAGTTCGTCTTTAGGAAACTTATTTTTAAAATACCTTACGGTATCAACGGTATAACTTGTACCGCCACGCAAAATTTCAACATCACTTGCAAAAAACAATTCTTTATCTTTTAAAGCAAGTTTAACCATTGCCATTCTATTGTCGGAAGACTCAAGATTTGTATTGTTTTTTAGCGGTGGGTCACAAGCCGGCACAAAAAACACTCTGTCCAAACCAAGTGCGGTACAATACGCATTTGCTATATTTAAATGACCGTTGTGTATGGGATTGAAACTGCCGCCGAAAATCGCTGTTTTCATCTGCTTTTTCTGTCTCTTTCTCTGACATTGCCTACCGGTCTTCCGCTTCTGCCCGAATAAACTTTGCCGTGAGTCAAATCGCCGTATCGAGCGTTTCTTTTTTCTTCTGCCACTCTGTTTCTTTCACGCAAGCCTTTAACACGCACTTTCTTTGCTTTGGCAGGTCTTGATTTCTTTGCTTTTTTTGTCTTTTCTTCTTTTCTTTCACGGTAAAGAACAATAATTCCGCCTATTACCTGTATTATTTCTGCTGACAAAACACCTGCAAGTTCCTGAGCACACTCTCTCGGAGTTTTCGGAGAAGTTTCCAAATGTATGCGTATCTTAATAAGTTCTCTTGCATTTAAAGTATCGTCAACCTGTTTGATTAAATTTTCGGAAATACCGTCTTTTCCTATTTGAATAATCGGCTCAAGCGTGTTTGCCTGTGCCCTGAAAACTGCTCTTTCTTTTCCTGTCATATAATTTTCTCCAATTCTTTTGCAAGTTCACGAAGTGCCTTGCCTCTGTGAGATATTTCATCTTTTTCCTGCGATGTATAGTTACCGAAACTTCTTCCGTTTATGATAAATAGCGGGTCATAGCCGAAGCCCTCGTTTCCGTCTCTTTCAAAACCTATTTTTCCGTGACATTCTCCTCTGACGGTTATCTCTCTGCCGTCAGGAAAAACACAACAAACCGCACAGACATAGTAAGCACTTCTTTCGTTTTCCGGCACACCTTTTAGTTTTTCAAGTAAAAGGTCATTGTTTTTTTCATCGTTTCCGTGTTCCCCCGAAAATCTTGCCGAGAAAATACCCGGTGCTCCGTCTAAATAGTCAACACAAAGACCGCTGTCATCTGCGATTGTCGGCATATCAAATGCTTTCATACCTGCCACAGCCTTGATTTTTGCATTTTCTTCAAATGTTGTACCGTCTTCTTCAACTTCTTCAAGCTCTTTTCCGAGCATTTTTGCCGTAACAATATTTATTCCCAAAGGCGATAAAATTCTTTGAAGTTCGCCCAATTTCTTTTTATTATTGCTTGCAAGTAAAAAATCCATTTATTATTCACCCTCAATAAAACTGTTTATTTCTTTATCGTCAATCGGCTCTTGCTTATCAAACAGACCGCTTGCAAATGCGTCTGCATCAAACGGCTGAAAATCATCTATTTGCTCGCCTACTCCGACAAATTTTACAGGAACATCAAGTTCATTGTTTATGGCAAGAACAACACCGCCTCGTGCAGTACCGTCAAGTTTTGTAAGCACAATACCCGTAATGCCTGCCGCTTCTTTAAAATCTTTTGCCTGATTTACGGCATTTTGACCTGTTGTGGCGTCAAGAACCAAAAGCACTTCTTTGCTTGCATCCGGCAATTCTCTCTCAATAACACGGGTAATTTTATTAAGCTCGTCCATAAGATTTTTCTTATTATGAAGTCTGCCGGCAGTATCTATGATGATGACATCTGCATTTCTTGCTTTTCCCGCTGCAATAGTATCAAACACAACTGACGCAGGGTCAGCGCCTTCTGCGTGTTTAATTAAATCAACATCTGCTCTGTCAGCCCAAACCTGAAGTTGCTCGATAGCAGCCGCTCTGAATGTATCGGCAGCACCGAGAATAACTTTTCTGCCCTGATTTTTCAATCTCAAAGCAAGTTTTCCTATTGTTGTGGTTTTGCCTACTCCGTTTACACCTATAACTAAAATTACAGATGGCTTTGTTCTGAGTTTGAGCATACTTCCGCCCCAAACGATACCTGAAACAATGTCTTTCATAGTTTCTCTGATTTTAGATACGCTTGTAATACGGTCGTTTGAAATTTTTTCTTTAAGACTTTTTATGATTTTTTCAGCAGTCGGAATACCAACATCACCCATAATAAGTATTTCTTCAAGTTCTTCAAAAAGTTCATCGTCTATTTTTTCGTAACTTTCAATAACTTCATCTATCTGAGCTGTAATACCCTCTGTTCTTGTCTTTTTAAGACCTTTTCTGAATTTATCAAATAATCCCATAGCAACCTCCATTAATTTTTTTTATGTAACTTATGCATCAAGTCCCATTTTTGAAGCAAGTTCTGCACTTTGAAGTTCAAGCAATTTAGAAACGCCTTTTTCCTGCATTGTAACACCGTAAAGAACATCTGCCTCTTCCATAGTTCCTCGTCTGTGAGTGATGGCTATAAACTGTGTATTGTCAGTCATTTTTCTCATATACTTTGCAAATCGCTCAACATTGACATCGTCAAGTGCAGCTTCTACCTCGTCATAAATACAAAACGGAGCAGGATTGACTTTAAGCAATGCAAAAAGAAGTGCAAGTGCAGCCAAACTCTTTTCACCGCCTGAAAAAAGGTCGATATTCTGAACGCTTTTACCCGGTGGCTGAATTTTAATTTCAATCGCACTTTCAAGACAATCATTTTCGTCTTCAAGCGACAATTCGCCTTTGCCTCCTCCGAAGAAATCTACAAAGCAAGTTTTGAACTGTTCATTTACCTTTTTAAAACTGCTCATAAATCTTTCGCTCATGGAAGAAGTCAGGTCATCAATGATTTTTAAAAGTTCCGATTTTGATTTTTCTACATCGTCAACCTGTTCTTTTAAAAACTCATATCTTTCGGAAACTTCTTTATATTCTTCAATGGCACCTACATTTACATTGCCGAGTGATTTTATTGCCGACTTCAATTCGTAAAGTCTTCTGTTTGCAGCTTGTACATCTTCAATCTCAACGGCAATTTCCTGTGCCTGTCTTGTTGTAAGTTCATACTCGTCATAGAGTTTGGTTTTCAAATCCTCATACTCTTTACGCATTGCAATTTTTCTTTCGTCAAGACGCACAAGTTCGGAATTCAAACGACTTTTTTCATCGTTTTTCGCCTTTTCAAAAGTTCTCAAATCGTTTGACTTCTTTTCAACCGTATTTCTTTTTTCAACGAGCAATTTAACATCGTTTTCGCTTGTGTCTGCACTGTTTTTCAACTGTTCGACTTTTTGCAAAAGTTCAGCAATTCTTTGTCGTACTGTTTCGGAATTGCTTTCTACCTGTTTAATTTCCGATTCAACAGAAACAACTTTACTGTTTTGCATCAAAATTCTTTCTTTAAGTTCCTGTGCCGACAATTTTGCACTTTCATAGTCCTTTGCAAAAGAAATGATTTCAAGATTTATCTGTTCGCTCTTGTTTCTCAATTCATCTCTTTTTTCAACAAACTCTATACTGTTTGAATTAAGAATTTCAAGTTGTTTTTCGTTTTCGCTTATTTTTTCTGCGATTAAATCGGCATTTTTTTGTGCCTTTTGTGCCTTTTCTTTAAACTCGAAAATTCTTTCTTCAGAAGTATTTTTTTCATTTAACAGAGCATTAACACTGTCTTTTGTTGATGACAGTCTTCCGTCAATTATTTTCAATTCACCTTTAGCTCTGATTAAATCTTCATTTGCAGTTCTGAGTTCTGCTTCTGCGCCCTGTACTTCTGCCGAAGCAAAATTCATCTCTTTAATTGAATTTTCCAATTTTTCATTTAATTCAAAAAGAGATTTTTTAATTTTTTCGGCTTCTTCTTTTTCGGTTTCTATAAGATTTGCTCTTGAGAGAATACCTGCATTCTTTGCTCTTGAGCCACCGCTCATTGAACCGCCCGGATTGATTACCTGACCGTCCAAAGTTACGATTTTAAACCTGTTGTTATATATTTTCGATATACCGATTGCACTGTCCATATCTTCGGCAATAACGCATCTGCCGAGCAAACTTGAAATGATTGTTTTATATCTGCTTTCACACTCGACAATATCCGATGCAACGGCTACAAAACCCAAATTATCATCAAGATTTCTTTCATCTAAAACTCTGCTTTTAATAGATGAAATAGGCAAAAATGTTGCTCTTCCGAGTTTATTTTGTTTCAAATAATAGATTGCCCTTTTTGCGTCTGCTTCCGTATCGGTAACAATATTTTGCATAGCGGCGCCCAAAGCAACTTCGATTGCAGTTGAATACTCATCATCAACCGTAATAAGTTGTGATACCGCACCGTGAATACCGCTTAAGCTGCCCTGTTCCGAGCGATTGATAACAGATTTTACGGCACCTGAATAACCGTCCATATTTTTTTCAAGGTCAAGAAGCATTTTTACTTTTGACTCTTTTGCAGAAAGCAAACGGGATTTATTTTCACACTCCGTTTTAAGTTCCTGAACTCTTTTTGTTTTTGAGTCAAGACGGAGCTTATAGCCCTGCATTGAGTTTGTAAACTCATTTATTTTTTCATTTAAAAAGTTAATGTTTTGATTTCGTTCTTCTTTTTGTTTTTCAACAACTTTAAGTTCGGAATTTAACTGTTCAATATTTTCGTCTATTCCGTTCATCCTGTTTTCTATTTCATTTGCAGATGAGTTTGCAGACGAAAGTTCAATGTTGGCCTGTGAAAACTGCATTGTAAGTTCAGAAATCACTTTACTTATTTCAGCAGATTTTTTTGAATTTTCCTCGCCTTTTGATGAAAGATTTTCAAGCATTTTTGTCGTGTTTAAGAGTTCTTCTTTCTTTTCTTCAGACGCTGTTTGACACTCTTTCATCTTCTTTTCTTTTTCTTCTATTTGCTTTTCAATTACGGATTTATCTCCGCCGACAGCCTCAATGTCTGCTTTGAGCCTTGAAATTGTATCGTCATTATGTTTGATTTGCTCATTTGCAACAGAAATATCCGACTGTGTTTTCAAAATCTCCGACTCAAAGTTTGAAACACGCTCTCTTGTTTCTTCAATTTCTATATTTATCTGTGCAACTTGTGAAATCGCATTTTCTATATCGTCTTCAATTTTTGCCGTTTCTTTTTCGCACAATTCATAAGAAACATTTGCAGCGTCGATTTTATGCTCAAGTTCACGCAAATCTCCCGTGAATTTTCCTATTTTTTCAAGCCAAAGACCTATCTCGAGTTCTTTTTTTTCTGCTGCATATTTTAAAAACTCATTTGCTTTTTCGCTTTGTTTTTTAAGAGGTCCGACTCTGAGTTCAAGTTCATTAAGTATATCGAGAAGTCTTACAAGATTTTCCTGTGCCTGTTCGAGTCTTCTCTGTGCGTCCGTTCTTTTATGTCTGAAGCGTGAAATGCCTGCCGCTTCTTCAAAAAGTTCTCGTCTTCCGTCGCCTTTTGATTCAATAATGGATGCTATTCTGCCCTGTCCGACAGAAGAATAGCCATTTGAACCGAGACCTGTATCCATAAAGAGTTCTTTTATATCTTTTCGTCTTACCTGCTCGGAGTCAATTTTATACTCACTTTCGCCGCTTCGGTAATATCTTCTTGATACTGTTACGATTTCGCCTCTGTCCTTAAGCGTTTTATCGGAATTGTCAAGTGTCAGCACGACTTGTGCAAAGCCTTGTGACTTTCTTTTTTCAGTGCCTCCGAAAATAACATCTTCCATTTTTGAGCCACGCAGACTTTTTGTACTTGTTTCTCCAAGCACCCAGCGAACAGCGTCGGAAATATTGCTTTTGCCCGAACCGTTCGGACCGACAACAGCAGTAATTCCTTTACCGAAAGACAATTCAGTTTTATCGGGGAATGACTTAAATCCCTGCATTTCAAGAGTTTTTAAAACCATTATTAAACCTCAAATCATTATCTTTAACCGTTTCATCACGGATAATTTTCAATTCATAGCCGTTTGAATTAAGCAAACTGATATTTGAACGCCGTTGACCTATCAGTTTAGGATAAGTTTTATTGTTTACATACACAGTATATTTGCCTTTTTCAAGTTTGCAAATTTTATTATAAAGAATCTTGCTTGTAACAAGTTCTCCCATTGCTTCGTGATATGCACCTGCAACCATACTGTTTTTTACATCTTCACTTGCGTGAAGTCCGACACGAATAACTTTAATACCGTTTTTTTCAAACATGGGAACAAGCTTTGCACATATTTCAACAGCTTCGTCAACGCTTTGACCTTTATATATTCCTTCATTGAAATATTTTTCAAGCAAAGTGCCTTTTAATATAACTGTCGGATAAATTCTGACGGTGTCTGGCTTTATTTTTATAAATTCACTTGCAGTATAAACTGCACCGTTATCATCATCGCCGTAAAGACCTGTCATCATTTGAAGACCGAGTGAAAAACCTGCATCTTTTATCATTTTCGATGCCGTAACAATAGATTTTGCCGAATGTCCTCTTTTATTAAGTTCAAGGACATTTTCAACCATACTTTGCGCTCCGAGTTCTATACTTGTAACTCCGTATTTAAAAAGAATTTTTAAAACATCTTCATCAATGGCGTCAGGTCGTGTTGATACTCTTATACCCTTGACTTTACCACGCCTTACATACTCGTAAGCAGCGCTTAAAAGTTCAATCATATATTCTCTTTTTATTGCCGTAAAACTGCCTCCGAAAAATGCAATTTCATACTCAAAGTCCTTGTATTTTAAGGCAGTTTCAACTGCGTTTTTAACATCTTGTTCCGTCGGCTGACAACACTGTCCCGTGATAGTTTTTTGATTGCAGAAAGAACAGTCTGAAGGACAGCCTAAATGAGGAACGAATATGCTTATATTGCCTTTTTTCATATTACACCCATTAAAGTAAGTGCGTCTTTAGCGGCGTTTTGCTCTGCTTCTTTTTTTGAATGACCTTTACCTGAACCGATTACATTTGACTCAAGCATAACAACACAACTGAAAACAGGACAATGAGGAGGACCTTCGGTGTTGATATGCGAATATCTGACATGGTCGCCCGGATTTTGCTGTACTATTTCCTGCAAACGAGTTTTATAGTCGTTTTTCACGGTATTTTTTTCAACTTCAAAATTTTTTTCTCTGTCGAGAAATTTTAAAACAAATTTCTTCGCCTGCTCAATTCCTCCGTCAAGAAAAATTGCCGCTATAAGACACTCAAAAGTATTTTCAAGTATGGAAGTTCTTGCTCTTCCGCCGTGTTCTTCTTCGCCTCTGCCTAAAAATATATAACTTCCCAAGTCTATTTCTTTTGCAAAGGCCGAAAGACTTCCTTCGCAAACAAGCGACGCTCTTATTTTTGACAGACTTCCCTCTGTATCTTTTTCAAACTTTTTAAAAAGATATTCAGACGATATGAATTCCAAAACAGCATCGCCCAAGAATTCCATTCTTTCGTTGTTTTTGAAATACTCTTCTCTTGCTTCATTTGCATAACTTGAGTGATTCATTGCATTTTCAAGAATAGATATATCTTTAAAAGAATATTCAATTGTTTTTTCTAAAGTCGAAAAAGGTTTAAGATTTTTCAATATTTTCTTCTTCCTTTAATTGATTTTCTATTGTACTTATTAAATCGTGTGACAAGAACAAAACAGCCTGTCTTATTGCATTTTTAAAAGTTCTTGCATCAGCACTTCCGTGGGACTTAATAACCGGTTTTTTTACACCGAGCATTACCGCTCCGCCGTATTCTTTATAATCAAACTGCGTTTTCAAATCATCTATACCGTCTTTAATGGCAAGATACGCAAGTTTTGAACGAAGATTTCTTGTAAATATATTTTTTATAGAACCCATCAGTGCTTTTGCAGTACCCTCATAAGTTTTCAAAATCAAATTTCCCGAAAATCCGTCTGCAACAACGACATCTGCATCACCGAACGGAATTGCTCTGCCCTCGATATTTCCGACAAAATTCAAATTTCCTTCTGACAGTTTTTCGTATGTTTCAATCTGCAATGGAGTACCTTTTGTTGATTCGCTTCCGTTATTTGCAAGTGCAACTTTAGGATTTTTCACTCCCATTATCTTTTCCATATAGATACTGCCCAAAAGTGCAAACTGACAAAGCATTTCGCTTCTGCATTGAGCATTTGCACCGCAATCCATCAAAACAAACGGAGTTGTTACTGACGGCATTACAGATGCTATTGCAGGTCTTATAATTCCTTTTATTCTTTTTGTAATCAAAGTTGCACCGACTGCTATTGCACCGGTATTTCCCGCACTTACAAAAGCGTCGCCTCTGCCCTCGTTCAAAAGTCTGAAACCGACTGCCATTGAAGAATTGCTTTTCGCTTTCAATACAGATTTTGCGTCATCCTCCATTGTGATAACGTCGGGACAATCTTCAATTTCCATTCTTTCCAAAGAAATGTTGTTTTCTCTTGCACATTTTTCAATTTTTTCTTTATCGCCTGTTAAAACAATATCTACATCAAGCTCTTTAACGGCAAGAGCACTGCCTTTAAGTATTTCTGACGGGGCATTATCGCCACCGAAACAATCTACTATAATCTTCATTTTTTTAATATCTCCAAATCGGACAAATATTCAAGCGCCCTGTTTGAAAGCGCAGCATATCGTTCTTTTTTATCTCTGATTTTCGGCTCAATGGCAGGCAAAATACCGAAATTTGCTCCCATAGGCTGAAAATTGCTTACTGTTTCATCGCTTATATACCTTGATAAAGCACCGAGCATATTGTACTTTGAAAGCGTCACACTTTCTTTTCCTTCTGCACGCATTACTGCGTTTATTCCTGCCATAATTCCGCTTGATGCAGACTCCATATATCCCTCAACACCCGTTATTTGACCTGCAAAAAACAGATACGGATTTGTTTTCAGACTGAAATCACTGTTTAAAAGTCGAGGTGAGTCTATGAAAGAGTTTCGGTGCATTACGCCGTACCTTACAAACTCGGCATTTTCAAGTCCCGGAATCATTGAAAAAACTCTTTTTTGTTCAGGGAATTTTAAATTTGTCTGAAATCCTACAAGATTAAACAAAGTGCCTTTTGAATTTTCTCTTCTTAATTGCACGGCAGCCCACGGTCTGTGACCTGTTGCAGGATTTACAAGTCCGACAGGTTTCATAGGGCCGAATCTTGCAGCGTCTTTTCCTCGTTTGGCGAGTGCTTCAATCGGCATACAACCCTCGTAAACATCAAACTCACTTAACTTTGCACTTTCGGCATTGATTAGTTCTGTGTAAAATTTCTCATACTCATCTTTATTGAACGGACAATTTATATAGTCATCTTCTCCGCCCTTACCGTATCTTGACGCTCCGAAAGCAATATCCATATTCACGGATTCAGCAGTTACAATAGGTGCCGCCGCATCATAAAACGACAGATATCCGCCCGTTACATTTTTTATGCTTTCACTCATCTTTCCGTCAGTCAAAGGGCCTGTTGCTATAATGACAATATTATTTTTGTCAGCTAAAAAATCAGTTGCTTCTTCATTTACAATTTTAATATTTTTACAAGACTTGATTTTGTTTGTAACCATTTCTGAAAAAATATTTCTGTCAACGGCAAGTGCTCCGCCTGCTGCAACACTGCACTTTTTAGCACACTCAACCGTAATACTGCCGAGACGGCTCATCTCCTCTTTGAGCAAACCTGCCGCACTGTCAATTCTCATTGCCTTTAAAGAATTTGAACAGACAAGTTCGGCAAAATTTTCATTTTTATGTGCAGGGGAAAACTTTTTCGGTTTCATTTCAATCAAAGTGACATTATAGCCGAATTTTGCTATCTGCCATGCACTTTCTACGCCTGCAAGTCCTGCGCCAATGACTGTGAAATTCATTTAATTACTCGCTTTTCTTAGATTTTTTTTGAATTTTTGCTTCGTATCCGCATTTTTCATCTTCACACACAAGCAAACCGCCTCTGCGTTTAAAAAGTGATTTTCCGCACTTTGGACAAATTTCATCTGTCGGTACATCCCAAGTCATAAAATTACAATCAGGATAACTTGAGCAACCGTAAAATGAAGTTCCTTTTCTGGTTTTTTTCTCAATAACTTCAGAACCGCATACGGGACACTTTGCTTTTGTTTTCAAAACGAGAGGTTTTGTATTTTTACATTCGGGATAACCCGGACAAGCAAGGAATTTTCCAAATCTGCCGACTTTGACAACCATATTTCTTCCGCACTTCTCACAAATCTCGTCTGTTTCTTCTTCTTTGAGTTTTATTTTTACACCCTGCATTTCTTGTTTTGCTTTTTCAAGGGGTGCTTCAAAATCATCATAGTAGTGCCTTATCATATCGATATAGTTTGTCTTACCCATATCAATCAAGTCAAGATCTGACTCCATTTGTGAAGTGTACTTTACATTTACGATATTCGGCATTCTTTCTTTTAAGAGTTTTGTAACTGCTTCGCCGAGTTCGGTAGGAACAAACTGTTTGCCTTCTCTTACAACATACTCACGGGCAACAATTGTTGATGTGATTGTAAGGTAGGTACTCGGTCTGCCTACGCCGTTTTCTTCAAGTGCCTTTGTAAGCGACGCTTCCGTATATCTTGCAGGTGGTTGAGTAAAATGCTGATTTCCTGTAAGTTCCTTGAGCTTTAAAACATCTCCGACTTTCATAGACGGCAATGCTCCGCCTTCAGCCTTTGCTTCGTCTTTTCCTTCTTCATAAAGCACGGTAAAGCCGTCAAATTTAACAACATAGCCTGTTGCAGAAAAAGTATAGTCATTTGCAGATATTTCAACTTTCATCGTTTCCTGCAAACAATTCTCCATAAGTGAAGCGATAAAGCGTTCCCAAATGAGTTTATATATTTTATACTGGTCAGTTGTTAAACTGCCTTTTACTCTTTCAGGTGTAAGATTCGGCATAGTAGGTCTGATGGCCTCGTGTCCGTCTTGAATGTTTTTCTTTGATTTAAAAACTCTTGGTTTTTTAGGGAGATACTTTTCACCGTACGCTTCTCTTATATATTCGTTTCCGGCTGCTCTCGCCTCATCGGAAATTCTTAAAGAGTCTGTTCTCATATATGTTATAAGACCGCCTGTACCGATGCCCTCTACTTCAAGTCCCTCATAGAGTTCCTGTGCAGCTTTCATAGTACGCTTTGCCTGAAAATTAAGTTTTCTTGAAGCCTCCTGCTGCAATGTTGAAGTTGTAAACGGCGGTGCGGGATTTTTTCTTCTTGTTCCTTTTTTTACGGAAGAAACGCTGTATTCTGCATTTTCCAAATCTGAAAGAATTGCATCTGACTCTTCTTTATTGCTAACTTTGATTTTCTCTGCATTTTTTGCTGACAAAGACGCCGAAAAAGTTTTTCTTTCGGGAGGATTTGTAAACTTTGCGTCAAGTGACCAATATTCTTCAGGTTTAAACGCTCTTATTTCTTCCTCTCTGTCAACTACAAGTCTCAAAGCAACGCTCTGTACCCTTCCTGCACTTAAACCACGCCTGATTTTTTGTGAAATGAACGGGCTTAATTTATAACCGATTAAACGGTCTAAAATTCTTCTTGCCTGCTGAGCGTTTACAAGGTCTTTATCTATTTCTCTCGGGTGTTCCATTCCCGACTGAATACCGTTTTTTGTAATTTCATTGAAAGTAACTCTGTTTTTTTCATGTTCGTCCAAACCGAGAATTGTTGCCAAGTGCCATGAAATAGCCTCTCCTTCACGGTCGGGGTCTCCTGCGAGATAGACATAGTCTGACTTGCTGACTTTATCTTTTAATTCTTTTATTAATTTTTCTTTTGCAGGAATTATCTCATAATCGGGTTTAAAATTATTTTTTATATCAACACTGAGTCTTGATGACGGCAAATCTCTTACATGACCTTTAGACGCCACTACTTCATAACCTTTGCCCAAATAGTTTTTAATACTTTTTGCCTTTGCAGGTGACTCAACAATAACAAGTTTTGACATTTAATAAATCCTCTCGTTAAATCTTTTTATATCTTTTTCCGCTTGCTGACGAAACAAGCCCTTGAATTTCCAATATACTCAATGCGCTTAAAACTTTATTTGACGGTGTGGCACATCTTTCACTGATTATATCAATATATTCGTAGTTTTCTGTTAAGTTGAAATAAACATCTTTTAAATCTTTACTTAAAGAAGATATTTTTTTCATTCTTTCATCGCCTTTTTCAATTTCATTGTCGGAATTTTCAAAAGACATTTCATTTTTTAAATTAACATCAAATGATGAATTTGCATTTTTCTTTTTCTCATTTTTCAGCAGTTGCTGAATATCGGGTACATTTTCACTGTTAAGGTACGGATATTTTTCAATATACGGGCTTATCAAATCAATCGGCTGAGTAACAATCATAGCCCCGTCTGTCAGTAACTTATTTGCACCGCTGTACTCTGCAGATACTATGCTTGACGGTACTGCGAAAACATCTCTGCCCTGTTCCGAAGCGTACTTTGCAGTTATTAAACTTCCTGATTTAATTCCCGCTTCAACAACAAGAACGCCGTCGGACAAACCGCTTATAATTCTGTTTCGCATAGGAAATGTATATCTTGTCGGTGGAGTAAAAGGCGGATACTCTGTCACAAGCGCTCCGTTGCTTTTGATTGACTGTCTCAATTTTTCATTTGAAAGAAGGTAATTTGTACCGAAACCGCAGCCAAGCACACAAACAGTTTTACCGCCGCCGAGTATCGAACCTGTATGTGCAGCAGAATCAACTCCGAGTGCACCGCCGCTTACTGTTACGGCACCTGCCCTTGCAACTCCCTGACATATCATATTCGTTGCACGCACTGCGTATGACGACGCTTTTCTTGTACCGACAACTGCAACCGAACACAAACTGTCCAAATCGGGTAAATCTCCGTCAACAAACAAAACACAAGGCGGATTGTATATATTTTTAAGTTTTTCGGGATATTGCGGATTGTCGTAGGAAATAATTTTCCAATCGTTGACTTTACATTCGTAGATTGTTTTGGTGCAATCGTCTATATTTATCGTTTCAGCCCTTTTTAATTGCTTTGATGAAATATCAGGACACATCTTTAATTCCGGCAAGCCCGCATTATATATATCTTTTGCAGAGCCGAACATTTCAATCAAATCTTTAAAAAACGCACCTTCGCCGAGAACTTTTTGAAGCCAAAGCCAATAAATGTCGTCATTCATCGCTTTCACCTCTGAGCATTTCCCACATTGTTATGGAAGCGGCGGTAGAAGCGTTCAGACTTTCTGCAAGCCCGAGCATTTTAATAGTAACCAAGCAATCGGAATTTTCCTTAACTTCATCGGTAACACCGTTCGCTTCGTTTCCTATAACACAAATTGCTCCTTTTGAAAAATCACATTTTCTGATATCTTTTGCGTAAGAATAAGGAACAGTGGCATAAATTTTAATTTTACCGTTCAGCACTTTCAAAAATTCAGAAAGATTATCACAAAAAATGATTTTTATTCTAAGCAAACTACCCATAGAAGCACGAAGAGCTTTGGGATTATATATATCGCAGCCACCGCTGATTATGATGCCGTCAATACCGAGTGCTTCGGCAGTTCTTGCAACAGAACCTAAATTGGCAGGGTCCTGCACATTTTCAAGAGCGATATATTTTTTGTCAAAATCGACCTCATATACATCTTTTTTCATATTACAAACAGCAAAAATTCCCTGAGGATTTACAGTGTTGCAGATTTTATCCGCAATTTTTTCTGTTATCAAATAAGAATTTTTGCAAACTGATGAAAGTGAATCTACAAGTTTTGAGTTTTTTCTGTTAAAATTTTCAGTTACCAAAAGCTTTACCAATTCACAATTACTGTTCAAAATATCAGAACAAAGTCTTGCACCCTCAAGTACAAAAAGTCCCTGTTCATTTCTGAACTTTGAAGATGAAAACAGTTTTACCGTATCTTTGACAATTTGGTTGGTTTTTGAAGTTATCTTTTCCATAAAGCTCCTAAAAATTTTTTGCAATATAATAAGTTATAATAATATAATATATAAACAGTACATACAAACAATCAAAACTATAATAACACAAAAACTCAAAAGTTC
>OGQF01000274.1_pt1 | contig 44213 bp, 44 predicted proteins | sample 1553141 | NCBI WGS metagenome assembly OGQF01 (sample SAMEA2580005, study PRJEB22360) | human gut metagenome | biome: human gut; feature: human-associated habitat; material: faeces | place: Denmark | collected 2008/2010
AAAAGCCGTTTTAAAAAAGCCGTAATTTAAACTCATAATATCAAGACCTGTCCAATTAATAATTTCAAAATATTTTTAACTATTTTACCCATAATATTTCAAAAAAATATTCAAAGAAACTATATTATATTATAATTATACTACAAAAAAACTTTCATTGCAACAGTTGAAATATATAAACAAATATTATAAAATATGGTTACCTTAAGAATTAAACTGTGAAAAGAGGTTATTTCAGTGGATATAGAATCATACATTGACGAAACGATTTTCAGCGAAAATGAAAAGCAAAAATTTCTTTGCCGTCTTTTTTGGGACGATTTAAAAGAAACAGGTTATGTCATAACAGACGAAAGCGGTCACGAACTTGACAGCATTGTAAAAGCTGTTTCGATAGTCAACTTAATTGGCGAGTTCCGTTACAGACTTTACGACGAAGTAAACGAAACAGGATATGAAGATGTTTTGGAGTATCTTGCAAATCTTGATATTTATGAAGACGAAATACTCGACTACTGCCGTAAAAACGAAAACATAGAAACAGACGAAGAATTTTCAAATACGGCAAAAAATATGCTTGACTGCATAACAGAAACAACTGCCGACAAACTTCTTGAAGAATTTTCAGCAGACGATATTTTTGACTATATGTTTTGCGCTACATACGACTTTGTTCAGGACTTCACTTTTGATTTTGAAGATGTTGACGAGTTTTGTGCTTTTGTTGACGCTCAAAGCGAAAGACTTGATGAGTACAAGGAAGAATATCCGAATGTTATGAACTGGATTTTGGCAGGCATGGTATGCTAAACCCTTTTTGAATTTTTATTTTAATACACATAATATTACATATATAAACATAAAAATTAAGCGATGCAAAAAAATGCATCGCTTTTGTTATTTGTTGATAAATTTATTTTTTAATTATCTTTAAAAAATCTTCTGCAAGTTCGTCGGGGTCTCCGACATTTACAGTCATATATTCGGCATTTACCGTAAAATCATCTATATCGTCAGGCTTTTCAGTCAAAATATTTTCTGCGTCAAACATCATTTTATTCCATACAAAAACATGAATTGCATTTTCGCTCAAACTTTCACAGCAAACACTTTTCACTCCGTGATACGCATACAAAAGTGCCGACGCTTTTCCCACCAAACTGTCAACTGCACTAAAGCCCTGCAAGTCAAGATTTTTACCTACGGCGTATGTCAAAAGTTTCAAACCGTTTTGTCTGCTTGCATATACAGTTTCATCTTTGTAAAGAACACACATATAGTCGCCGTTTTTCATAATACTTTTTGCATTTTCAACACTCAACACAGAAATACCCCCTACTGTATTGTATGCAAAAAAGTATCAATATTTACGAAAAAATCATATTTTATCACATTTTATATTTTAAAATCATCCAAAAAACAGAGTAATTAAAATAACAATGAGTGCAATCAAACCGACGCAGGCAAAAAATGTAACAAGCCTTGACACTGCATCAAAAACATTTGTCGGCATCATTTGTAAAATGGCATACTTAAACGGTTTTTTAACTTTTTTACCGACAAGTTCTTTAAATCTTAAATCGTATGTTTTGTAATTTTTAACATCATCTTTTGGTATTTCAAAAACTCTGACACCTCTGTCGAGTCCCGGACCGTAAACATTAAACCCTGCACCTTGAGTATAGCCCAAGTCGATGCCGTCAACTTTGCCGTTGAAAGAGTTATTGTGGTCATGTCCGAAATAAACTCCGAGAACATCGCCTTTTTCTTTAAATGCCTCAAACTCTCCGCTGTTCTCTTGCGGTTCTGCAGGCGATTCTTTCATAAAAGCAGTTTCATTTACTCTGTCTTTATTTAAAACATACCACTTTCCTGCATGGTTTCTGAAACCTTGAACAGAACCTTTTGTTGTTCGTTTTGCCTCATTTAAAAGTTCAAACACTTCACAAAGAGGTATATGTTGAATTACGATAGACGGAACAACAGAACCTGTCTTTTTCTCGTACTCATCTCTCGTCTTTTTATACCATTCAATTTGATTTTTATGAACACAGTCATATCCGACTTTCAAGCCCGTATGACTGTCTATCAAATAAATGAGAAAAGCGATTTTTTCTCCGTCTTTTATTTCAATAACATGGTTTGCCGTGCCGTCAATTCCCTCAACGCTTTCGGCTACACAACCGTCAAACTCTTTATAAATTTCAAGTTGCTCATCGTTTGTAAGTCCTACCTGTCTGTCGTGATTTCCGAAACAAACGCTGAAAGGCACTTTTCTTGAAACAACAGGTTCCAAAATTTTACTCAAAGAATTTTTAATTTTTTCTCTGTTGCCCTTAAAATTATTTTTACCCCAAATCTGATCACCCGAAAAAACTACTAAATCGGGATTTACTCTGTTCATTGCCGCATCAATCAAATCGACTGTATCGGGGCTGACATTAACGCCTTCTTGAGTATCTGCAATCTGCATTATAACAAATTTGTCCGAATTAAACTTAAGTTCCATAGACTTCTCCGTTTTCAATTTATACATCACTTTTTTGTTTAATTTAGATTTTAACACATTTTACTGTTGACGGCAATGCTTTTTATATGTAAAATATATCAAAGATAAAAATAAACACATCTGCCCGTAGCACAGTTGGATAATGCAGTTGATTCCGATTCAAAAGAGCGAGAGTTCGAATCTCTCCGGGCAGGCGACCGAAAGTCTTGCAAAAAAGCACTCAATGTTAATTTGCAGGACTTTTTTTATTTTTATAAATAATTTTTTCAAAATTTTTAAATAAACCCCAAAAAACATATTTGTCGAATTATATACAACTAAAATAAGTTCAGTACAATAAATTGAAAAGCATATTTAAACTTGCCTTTTAACATAATATAAATTGATATTTTTTTATTGCTATAAAGATAAAACTATGCTAAAATACAAAGTATGTTCAATATGCCGTTTGACTTTTTAAAATTTAAAATCAGTCGGTAAAAAAATATAAAGGGGTAATGTTAATGGACATCAAAAATTTTTCTCAACAAGTTATTGATGAAAATGTTGATTACACTGTAAAAGAAATTACAAATGTAATCAAAAAGTACGGACCGAGAGAATCGGGTAACGAAAACTGCTATGCTGCTCAAAAGCATATGAAAAAAGAACTCGATACTTTCTGCGATGAAACACATTTTGAAGAATACAAAATGGCACCGAAAGCATTTTTAATGTTTACAAAGTTTATAAGCGTGCTTGTTTTTGTAGTTATCGGATTAGGCGCTATACTTACTTTTACAAATGTATTTGATGGATTTTTCTATCCGCAAATTATGGTAAGTGTTGCAATCGCTTTTTCACTTTTCATAACACTTATGGAATTTTTGCTTTACAAACCGTTTTGTGATGTATTCCATAAAAAAGTAACAGGCAGAAACCTTGTAGCAACAAGAAAACCAACAGGCGAAGTTAAAAGAAGAATAGTTATCAGCGGACACTGCGACTCAGCTTATGAATGGCGTCACATTTTGTACTGCAAAGGCAAAGGTATGACATTGCTCATGGCAGGCTCAATCGGTTCTGCTGCAATTTCTCTCGTAATTGCACTTTTAACAATCATTCTTGCAGCTGCAAAAGTTGACAACGGATTTGCTGATTTTATGATTAATTACAGCTACTATTTCCACTTCTTCACAATGCTCAATATGATTACTCTTTTCCTTTTCGTTGACTTCAAGTCAATCTCTCCGGGAGCAAACGACAACCTTACAGGTACATACGCTGCTCTTTGTGCTTTGCGTATGCTTGAAGAAGGCGGAGTACAGTTTGAAAACACAGAAGTTTGTGCTATGATTACAGACGGCGAAGAAGCAGGTTTGAGAGGTGCGAAAGACTTTGCAAAAAGACACCTTGAAGAATACACAGGCGATGTTGAAACTGCTGTTCTTTGCGTTGATACACTCACAGACCTTGAATATCTCAATGTTTACAGCCGTGATATGACAGGCACTGTTAAGCACAGCCCTGCATTTACTCAACTTGTTATGGACTCTGCTATTGAGTCAGGTCACAACGACCTCAAGTTTGCAAATGTATTTTTCGGTTCTTCAGACGCTGCGGCATTCACACAAGCAGGCATTACGGCAGCTTGTCTTGCAGCTATGGACCCGACTCCTGCTGACTACTATCACAACAGACGAGACAGTTATGACAGACTTAATCCAAAAGCAATCAAAACAGGCTATGAAGTTATTATGTCAACTATCTTCAATTTTGACAAATACGGTCTCAAAGGCAAAGATAACAAATAATTTAAGCACAAAAAACGCTCCTTAAATAAGGAGCGTTTTTTTAATACATTATTACATATCAAATTGATTTTAAAGTATTATATACAACAAAGCAAATATAAGTCCTTGCTCTGCACCTTCTTCCGACAATATCATTATCAAAATAAGAATAATAAAAAAGTCATCTTTTTTTTCATCATTTAACGATAAATATTTATCCTTATTTTCATTTTGCCTGTCGATTTTAATTTCTTTTTTTGAATTATTTAAATTCTCGTTTTTCTTTTCATTTTTCACGAGATTATCCTGCTCAAGATACGATTTTGAGCGTTTTTTCATATCCTCAACTCTTTTTACGGCATCCGACTGCATTTTCGCAAAGTCAAAATTTGAAAAATCTGCCATATTTACACCTTGAACATATCTTTAATTAAAGGTAACATTTCAAAAAGTCTTAACATTTTTATAGCTTCGTCTGCCCTTTTTCGAGAACTTTCGCTGAGCAAAGGTTTTAAAGCATTTATCAGGTCAACATTTTTTGAACCTTTCTTATTCATAGTTTCAATAGTGTTTTTCATCCTCATCAAAGTATTTATATCATTTGCAGAAAAAGAGTCCAAAAACGAACCGACATCGTTTTTTTCCAAACTTTTATCTTCGTGTTTTTCTTTTTCGGCATCGCTTCCGAGAACGGACGAAGCAACGCTTTGCAAAGTTTCAATATCTTTCGGCGACAAAGACGAAATAATATCTCCTAAAGAATTCATTATTTTTTACCCTCTGAAAACTTTTTCATCAACTCTTTTGCCTCTTTTGTATTCAGCAATTTTTCAGTTGCTTCTTTACTGTTTAGAACACTTTTAATTTTTTCGGCAGTTTGCCGAGAAACATTTTTATTTAAAAATTCTTCTGCTTTACCGTTTTTTACGGCATTCTCAAGTTCATTCAAATCAAAATTTTTACTCATTGATTTAATCACCGCCATATACTATAATATTTATATAATATGATATGCGATAAAGGAAATTTATATGAAAAGAATTATAGTAATGTCAGACTCTCACGGCAGAGTTGACAATGTTATATCTGTTTTGGAAAAACATAAAAACGCAGAACTTGTAATATTCTGCGGCGACGGTCAAAAAGATATTGAAACCGCAGAAGCACTTTTTGATAATATAAAATTTGAAAAAGTTTGCGGAAATTGCGATTTTTTCTCCGATTTGCCTGCTAAATCAATAACATTTTTTGACGGAAAGAAAATATTATTTTCTCACGGACATATATATGGTGTTAAATACGGATACTCTCAAATTATAGATGAAGCAAAAAAAGAAAATGCCGATTTTTGTATTTTCGGTCATACGCATAACCAATACTGTGATTACTGTGACAACATCTATGTCTTAAATCCCGGAAGTATCGGAAGCGGAAACTATGCACTTATAGATATTGAAAAAGACGGCTCTGCTATATGTATTCCGTGTAAACTGTAACAAAAAAACTACTTTGCAAATTACTTTTAAGTAACGCAAAGTAGTTTTTTATTTTAATTATTCATTTTTGTAAAGTACATTGAAATTGAATTCTCTGCAATCTCAAAACCGCACTTTTCATAAAACGGTTTACTGCTGTTATATGAAACTATAACGATTTTCAAAAAATCTTTATATTTTTGCTTTACCATATCTACAAGTTGTTTTCCGATTTTTTGGTTTTGATACTTTGGATTTACAAGTAAGTAGTGCATATATGCCGTCATTATTCCGTCGTCCATTACACATGCAAGACCTACAAGTTCATTATCAATCCATGCAGAAAAAACCGAATTGTAACCAATCATAGACTGTTTTAATTTTTCAGGATATTTACCCGACTCCCAATCAACCGACAGAAAAAGATTTTTCAAATCGTCTTCTTTAAATTCTTTTGTTTCTTTATAAATAATATTCAAAATATCATCTCCAAAAGCAATTCTTTATATAATAATATTTACCAAAAAAGGCAATATTCCTTACGGGTCAAGATGAGAAATTTGAATATAGTTAGGAAGACCGTTCTTTTCGGGTATCTGTGGCGAACCCTTTACAAGCGGCCTCAAATAATCAAGCATTTCTTCCGTAACATCGTTGCCGTCTTTATTTATCCAACTTCTCGGAACTTTCTTTTCTTGGTTTGCAACGACTGAAACATTTTCAGTACCGTACTCTACAATATAAGGTTTTGAATTAATTCTTTTAAGAGTTGAAAACTTTCCGCTTTCGCCTTTAATTGCGGCAGCTACGGCGTAAACTCCGAGATTGTACGCTTCTCTAATATCGGTTACAGATGCATAGTGGCCTGCACTTCTTTGCAAAACTCCGAGTTCAAGACACCTTACCTTACAACCGAAGTTTTCTTCAACAAGACCTTTTAGATACTCGCCTGTTCCGCAAAGCATAACATGGCCGAACTTGTCAACCTTGTTTGACTTTGCAGAAATATATTTGCCGTTTTCATCTCGTATTCCTTCCGATACCACAACTATTACAGAGTTGTATTTTTTCAATTTTTCTTCTACATCGGTAACAAATCTGTCGGTTGAAAAAGCAACTTCCGGCATATAAATTAAATGAGGTGCAACCATTTCTTCATCTCTTGCAAGTGCAGACGCCGCAGCAAGCCAACCGGCATCTCTGCCCATTACCTCGACAATATGAACACTTTTAATTGCATATATACTTGTATCGTAACTTATATCTTTAACAGATGCAGAAACAAATTTTGCCGCAGAACCAAATCCGGGAGAATGGTCTATTCCTACAAGGTCGTTATCAATAGTTTTCGGAACACCGACAAACTTGATGTCTATATCGTTTTTTTCTGCATATTGTGACATCTTCAAAACGGTATCCATAGAATCGTTACCGCCGATATAAATGAAATATCCTATATTGTTTTCATTTAATATTTCAACAATTTTTTCATAGTCATCAAAATTATTTTCGGACAATTTATATCTGCACGAACCGAGAAACATTGCCGGAGACAATCTGAGTCTTTCAATCAAATCGTCTTTTCCCTCAAACATTTCATTGAGATTTAACAGATTATTCTCAAGCAAACCTTTAATACCGTTTACCATACCGTAAACAGTACCGATTTCTTCTCTTGAAAAGGCATACTCCATTGCGCCTGCCAATGAGGAATTAATAACCGCAGTCGGTCCGCCCGACTGTCCTATAACTATATTTTTCAAAATACCACCAGCTTTCGCCTGCTAATATAGCATAATTTAGTGCTTTATTCAATTAAACAAAAAAAGTTTATCAAATTTTAATGAAATTAAGTGAAAATGCGGAAATTCTTTGTTTATTTTTAAATTCAAAAAATCATTTATTCAAATTATCCAAAGTTAAAAATTTTTTCCAAAAAAATGCACATATAAAAGTAACTATAACAGCAATGGCTGAAATTACAAGCCACATTATAATTAAAGAATTCCAATTTGAATTTGTCTTTTCTAAAAGCAGACCTGCAAAATAATTTAAAACACCGCATCCTATATATGCAGTAGAATTCAAAATACCCGAAACGGTACTTACTCTTCCGTACTTACTGAAATATAAAGGAATCATCGTAATTATCATTACATTTATTGCAAACATACAATTTACAGCTGTTGCCAAACAAATCATAGTCAATATTATATTTTTTGTACCAAAAACAAATAAAATCAAGAGTGCAACAAAAGAAATGAAGAAAAACACAGTTGAAGTATGCAATTCATTTTTCAATTTTTTATTCAAAGCCCTTGCAAAATATGCACCCGTTACATTTATTATCGGCAAAAACATTGTGATAAAAACAGAAATATTTGTTGTAACGCTGAAATTATTATTTAAGAAAACAGGTATCCATTGAGTTACACTGTCTTTTAATGCACCTTGAATTATTATAGATATCAGTAAAAAGAATATCCCACACGAAAACAGAACAGAAAAAAGTTTCTTAACAGAAATTTTTGAAACAATATTTTCATCATCAATATCGTCTGACTGTAACACGGGTTTTAATATTTTAAAAACTCTGTCTGTACCTAAAATCCAAACAAATGAACAAATAAGAACAAAAATACCACAAGTTAAAAATACAAATTTCCAATCCAAAAACAGCATAGTAACAAGACTTATGCCATAACTCGCCAAAGTGCCGAGAGGTACTGTTGTAGCTATATCTATACCGAACTTTTCTTTTTCATTTTTTTCAAAATATTCTCCTGCTATACGCAAAATAGGAGACCATACCATAGACTGTACGGCACCGTTTAAAGCCCACAAAAACAAAATCATATAATAATTTTGATATAAAAAGAAAATAGCAATATTGCTTAGCCCCGAAATCATCACGCCGTAAAAAATCATTTTCTGCGGAGAATATCTGTCGCCTAAACTTCCGCTTACTATTTGTCCCAAACCGTAAAAAATAAAAAACGCCGACGAAACAGATGCTATCTGCGTTTCAGGAAACAGACCGCCTGCACTTAATTCAGGCATTACGGCAGAATAATTCAAACGACAAATATATGTTGAAAAGTATGCAATCCAACATAAAGCAAACAATTCGGCACCGTTTTTATTTTTATATCCAAATTGTATTTTTTTCATAACACTCCACCCTAAAACAATTAAAATATTGACTAAATAAAACGATTTTATTATAATGCAAATAACGATGGTTGTTAATATGATTATTTTAATAATAAGGAGTAACAAATTATGAATTTCAAAAAAAATATCAAATACCGTAAAATGATTGACAAACTAAACATATTCGATAACAAAATACAGACCGCTATCCCTCAAACCAAAGTTTCAAACATTGTTCAAACACATTTAAACTCAGATAACGGCAAAACAAAACGGGTTTTAATTTACGGATTTGACGGTGCAAGAGCAGACAGTATGCAATACATTATCCCAAGCAAAGACGAAAGTTACAAAGGCTATAACTGTAAAAGTCCATACAGTGCAATAACATATCTAAAAGACTGCGGAGGTTTGTATTTAAGTTATGCAGGCGGAAACAAGCAGGAGCCTTTTACATTGCAGGAAACAAGTACTGCTCAAGGTTGGGCATCTGTTTTAACAGGAAAATGGGGATATGAAAACGGAGTTATAAAACATACGGTAAAAAATGACTCTTGTCCTACCATACTTCTAAATTCGGCTAAAAACGGCGTATCTTCGTGTTTCTATGCCATTTGGCCCGACCATTTTACCATAACATATAAAAATGAAATTAAATACACAAAAGAAAACAATCTTCCTCTCAAATTTAAACAATTTGAAAATGAAGAAGATATGCAACAATCTCTCAAAGAAGCGATTTATAATGACACAAAAATCATTTTTGCAATAAATGAATTCCCTGATTATAACGGACACAAAAGCGGTTTTGACAACGATAATTCTCACTATGCAGCAGGTGTTACAAATGCTGACAGATATGCTTTTGAATTAATTGAAACAATAAAAAACAGACCTGAATATAAAAATGAAGACTGGCTAATTCTCATCACATCCGATCACGGAGGACACGGAAAAATGCATGGCACCCAGCAAGAGACAGACCGTATGACTTTCATTGCGTGCAATAAAAAACTATTATAAAATCAATAAATATTTAATTAAAAAATAAAAACAACCGAGTAATGATATATGAATTTCAAATCTCATAATCTTTACTCGGTTATTTTCATTTAATATTTATATAATCAAAATTTAAAAAGATTAAGTCCGACTTCTTCGCTGTACTCTCTGTCAATGCATCCGTCAACAATGTTAATAACAAGTTCGCAAGTTGCACTTACTTTTGCACTGTTCAAATGGCCGCCGAAAACTTCGCCCTTTTCATTTCCTGCGCTCATATGCAAATGACTGTAAAATTCATTATTCATAGTATTTACAGTACCGTTTAAAGACACTATCTCAAAGTCGCCTTTAAAAGTATTTGACAGATATTTTTTCTCTTGCGTCTTAAAAACTCCGACAGTAAATTCATTTACTGCACCCAAAGCCTGTACACTTGCAAGTTTAATATTTTCCTGCAAAGAAATATTTTTAAGTTGGTCTAAAATTTCTTCGCCTCTGTCTATTCTTGCAAAAACAGTATCTTTAAATCTTTTATATTCCATAACATACCTCTGAATAAAATAAATCAGTATTTATCGGTGTGCAAAATTTCATTTGCTTTTTTAACTAAATCTTCTGACGGCGGTTTAATTCCGTCAAGTCTGTACGGTATCTTCAAATTATCCCACTTGAATTTACCGAGCGTATGATACGGCAAAATCTCAACCTTTTCAACATTTGACAAACCTGAAATAAAATCGTTCAATTCTTTAAGGTCATTTTCATCATCAGTCAAAGTCGGTACAAGGACATGGCGAATCCAAACGGGTTTATTTATATCGCTTAAATATTTTGCCATATCAAGTATATTTTCATTTGGCTGAGCAGTAATTTGCTTATGCTTTTCGGAATTGATATGTTTAATATCCAAAAGTAACAAATCGGTATATTTCATCAATTTCTCAAACTTTGAAAAAAACGGTTCCTCTCTTGTAAAAGCATTTCCCGATGTATCTATACAGGTATTTATGCCGTTTTCTTTTGCTTTTTTAAAAAATTCAAGCAAAAAGTCAATTTGCAAAAGCGGTTCTCCGCCGCTTACCGTAATACCGCCGTTATTTTTCCAATAACTTTTATATCTCATAGCCTTTTTTAAAAGGTCATCTGCACTTATCAATTCTCCGTCGTCAATTTTCCAAGTATCCGGATTATGACAATATGCACAACGCATTTTGCAGCCCTGCAAAAAAACTATAAAACGAACACCGGGGCCGTCAACAGAGCCGAAACTTTCTATTGAATGAACTCGTCCTAAAACAGAATTTTCCATAAAATCACCATATTTAAAAAAACGGCGGGTATATAAACCCGCCATTTAATTTTTATTTATGCCTTACATTGAAGCGTGGCAAGTTCTTGAAATAACATCTAATTGTTGTTCTCTTGTAAGGTCGATGAACTTAACTGCATAACCTGAAACACGAATTGTAAAGTTTGCATATTCTTCTTTTTCCGGATGTTCCATAGCGTCAATAAGTTTTTCTTTACCGAATACATTTACATTGAGGTGATGAGCACCTTGTGCAAAGTAACCGTCAAGAACATTTACAAGATTGTCAACTCTTTCGTCTTCGCTGTGGCCGAGAGCGTCAGGGTTGATTGTCTGTGTATTTGAAATACCGTCAAGAGCATATTCATACGGAAGTTTTGCAACAGAGTTAAGTGAAGCAAGAAGTCCGTTTTGTTCTGCACCGTAACTTGGGTTTGCACCGGGAGAAAGAGGAGCACCTGCTTTTCTTCCGTCCGGAAGGCTGCCTGTTGCTTTACCGTAAACTACATTTGATGTAATTGTAAGGATAGAAGTTGTAGGTTCAGAATTTCTGTATGTGTGATGCTTTTTAATCTTGTTAAGGAACTCTTTAAGAAGCCATACAGCAATATCGTCTGCTCTGTCATCGTCGTTACCGTATCTTGGGAAGTCGCCTTCAACTTCATAGTCAACAACAATACCGTTTTCGTCACGGATTGTCTTAACTTTTGCATACTTAATAGCAGAAAGTGAGTCAACAACATGAGAGAAACCTGCAATACCTGTTGCAAATGTTCTTCTTACATCTGTATCAATAAGTGCCATTTCAGCAGCTTCATAGTAATACTTGTCATGCATATATTGAATGAGGTTGAGAGTGTTAACATAAATGTCAGCAAGCCAATCCATCATTGCATCATATCTTTCCATTACTTCATCATAATCAAGATATTCTGAAGTGATAGGTCTGTATTTAGGTCCAACTTGGTCTTTGCTCTTTTCGTCGATACCGCCGTTGATAGCGTAGTTAAGACACTTTGCAAGGTTTGCTCTTGCACCGAAGAACTGCATTTCTTTACCTGTTTGTGTAGCAGAAACACAGCAGCAAATAGCATAGTCGTCGCCCCATACAACACGCATAACATCGTCGTTTTCGTACTGGATTGAACTTGTATCAACAGAGATTTTTGCAGCGTATTTTCTGAAGTTTTCAGGAAGTCTTTCTGAATAGAGAACTGTAAGGTTCGGTTCAGGTGACGGTCCCATATTTTCAAGAGTATGAAGGAAACGAAAGTCGTTCTTTGTAACAAGTGAACGGCCGTCAATTCCGAGACCTGCAACTGAAAGAGTAGCCCAAACCGGATCGCCTGAGAAGAGTTGGTTGTATGAAGGAATTCTTGCGAATTTAACCATTCTGAATTTCATAACCATATGGTCGATGAGTTCCTGTGCCTCAGCTTCTGTGAGTGTGCCTTCTTTCAAGTCTCTTTCAATATAAATATCAAGGAAAGCTGAAATTCTGCCTACGCTCATTGCAGCACCGTTTTGAGTTTTGATAGCTGCAAGATAACCGAAGTAAAGCCATTGACAAGCTTCTTTAGCATTTGTAGCAGGTTTTGAAATATCAAATCCGTAAATTTCAGCCATCTTTTTCATTTGACCGAGTGCTCTGTATTGGTCTGTGATTTCTTCACGAAGTCTGATAACATCGTCTTTCATAGAACCTGAACCGCAGTTAGCATAGTCTTTTGCTTTTTCTTCCATAAGGTAGTCAATACCGTAAAGAGCAACACGACGATAGTCGCCTACAATTCTGCCTCTGCCGTATGTGTCAGGAAGACCTGTAATGATTTTGTTGTGACGAGCTTTTCTGATTTCAGGTGTGTAAACATCGAATACGCCCTGATTGTGAGTTTTGTGATAGTCAGTAAAGATTTTGTGAAGTTCAGCACTTGGCTCATAGCCGTATGTTTTGCATGCTTCTTCAGCCATCTTGATGCCGCCGAAAGGCATAAATGCACGCTTCAAAGGTTTGTCAGTTTGAAGACCGACAACTTTTTCAAGGTCTTTAAGTTCTTCACTGATGTATCCTGCTTTATGTGAAGTAAGAGTTGAAACAACATCGGTGTCCATATCGAGAACGCCGCCCTTTGCTCTCTCTTCTTTTTGAAGTGCTGAAAGAGCACCCCAAAGTTTGTTTGTTGCGTCAGTAGGAGCTTCAAGGAATGAAGCGTCGCCTGTGTATTCAGTATAGTTGTCCTGAATGAATTGACGAGTATTGATTTCTTCTTTCCAGAGATGACCTTTAAAGCCTCTCCAAGCATCATTTGCCATATATGTTTCCTCCTTAGAGATAATAAATTTAATAAAAGCGAAAAAGATGTAAATTGTCTCAACCGTCAGCAGAAGAACAATTGTAAAAATATTACAACTTAACTAATGTAAAAATACCACTTAACTACTAAAACTGGACATTTTCGCTTTTTCAGTGCGATTATACCACTATATATAGAATAATACAAGTGAATTTTTTATTGCCGATATAAAAAAATTTACTGTATTTTATACTTTTTTTGTTAAAAATCTACATTGACCATGATTATGTTTTGAGTATAATTACAATATACAAATAGTGATACGAGGTGCTTATATGAACAAATCAGACGATGAAAAATCAGTTTATATAAAATTACTTAACAGTTACAAAAATTTTAGGGAAAGTTACCCAAAACTTATCAAAAGCGGTTTTTTAGCAATCGTAATTTTGCCAATCATATTTTTACTTTTGATGTTCAGTTTAGACACAAAAATAGTTTTTCTTATTCTTTGGATAGTTTCTATCATAATTTGTGCAATATTCATTATTATAATTGAATACACTGACTATCATTACAGGGAGATACTGAACATTCCTTCCGATAAAAATTCAGACGAATTTCTAAAAGAAAAAATCAGCGAAATGGAAAAAGAAGAAAACAAGCAAGGTTTTAAGGAGACAAATAAAAATGAAAAAGGCCTTTAAAATATTTTTAAGAGATATTAAGCGTGTAGGAAAAAATGCACTCGCAATGATTATCGCAGTCGGCATCAGCGTTATTCCTGCAATGTACGCATGGTTTAACATTGCGGCAAACTGGGACCCTTACGGAAGCACGAACGGAATAAGTGTAGCCGTCGCAAACTGCGACAACGGTTACAATTTGACAGATACTATGAGTATCACAATAGGAGACCAAATTGTTGAAAATCTGAAAGCGAACAACCAAATAGGTTGGAAATTCGTCAGCAAAGACGACGCGCTTAACGGTACTGAAAGCGGAAAATACTATGCAAGTGTAATCATACCCGAAGACTTCAGCAAAAATATCATAAGTTTTTTAAGCGATGATATTCAAACGCCTAAAATAGAATACTATGTAAATGAAAAGAAAAATGCAATCGCACCGAAAATCACAGACAAATGTGTAGAAACCATACAATCACAGGTAAACGAAACATTTATAGACACAGTTGCAAAAACCGTTGCAAACATTTTAAACGAAGCAACTAACGACGGAGAAAATCCTATTGAAACGCTGAAAAACTCATTAGGCAACGCTTCAAATGATTTGGCAATTATGAAAAGCGGTATAATTTCACTTGAGCAAACGACGGAATCGCTCAGCAGTCTTTCAAAAAATGTACAAACGCTTTTACCGCAGGCATCAGGTTTGGCAAGCGAGACTTCTTCTGCCGTAACAGACTTGCAAACCGTAATCTTATATACTAAAGACTCTACACAACAGGTAACGGAATCGTCTGCAAAACTTTTAGACAATATAAATGCAAGGGCAGAAAGCATTAAATTTTCCGTTTCGGAACTTGAAGAGCTTGCTCAAAAAAATAATTTGGCTGCATACGAAAAAATCAATTCAATCGCCGACAAAGTGGAAAATATAGTTTCAACAGAAGTCAAAATTTCTCAAATAATTCACTCATTAACAGACAATATAAAATTACCCGACAACATTCAAAACAGTATAAATAAATTTGATAAAAATATAAATAACCACAGAAAACTGTTGAGCGATTTGAGAGAATTTGCATCTGAAATTAAAGAAGGTAATTTTTCTAAAGGAACGGCTGAAAAAATAAATAAAGCAATATCTAAAATGCAAAATGAAATAGGCGAATTTGACGCCGCTTTTTCAACAAAAATAAAACCGTCTGTTGATAAAACATTTTCATCTTTCTACTCCGTTTTAGGAAAGACGGCAGGCATACTTGACTCACTTGCACAAAACAAAGATATTCAAAACACACTGACTTCTGCCGACAAAGCATCACAATCAGGCAACAATTCTTTACAAAACGCAGAGGCACTGCTTACACTTTTGCAAAATAAAATCGACTCATTGATTTCGGATTTAGATAAATTATCCAACAGTGAAATAGCAAAAAAAATATCGTCAGCAATTCAAAACGACCCCGATTCAGTAGGAAAATTCATCTCCTCCCCTACAGAAATAGAAATCAACTCACTCTACCCTATTGAGAACTACGGTTCTGCAATGACTCCTTTTTATTCTGTGCTTGCGATTTGGGTTGGTTGTATAGTTTTGGTTGCCATACTGAAAGTTGATGTCGATGAAGACGACAAAATTAAAGCAATCAAACCGAGAGAAGCATACTTGGGCAGATACCTGTACTTTATGATGTTGTCGCTCATTCAAACGACAGTAATTTGTCTCGGAGATTTATATTTCCTTCAAATACAATGTCCAAATCCATTCTTATTTGTTTTGGCAGGCTGGATAATCAGCATAGTATTTTCAAATATAGTTTACACTTTAACGGTATCTTTCGGAGATATAGGTAAGGCTCTTGCAGTAATATTGCTTGTACTTCAAATTGCCGGATCGGGCGGTACATTCCCGATAGAAGTAACTCCTGAATTTTTCCAAGGACTGTATCACTTCCTGCCTTTCACTTACGCAATAGATGCAATGCGTGAAACAATCGGCGGACTTTACGGAAATAACTACGCACTGTGTCTGTTAAAATTGTTTGCTTTTGTTCCTCTGTCACTTTGTTTGGGACTGTTTTTGAGAAATCCTCTAATCAAGTTCAAAAACTTCTTCAGAGATAAAGTAGAAAGCACTCATATAATGTAATAAGTATAAATAAGATAAAATAGCACAGATACCAAAAACAATTGACTTTTAATGATATCTGTGCTATTATCTAACTTGTTTCGCGGGCGTGGTGGAATTGGCAGACACGCCAGATTTAGGATCTGGTGGGCGACCATGCAGGTTCAAGTCCTGTCGCCCGCACCATATTATGACGTCACACTGATAGCGGTGCGGCGTGAGAAAAGCCTCCGATTTCTCGGGGGTTTTTCTTTATTTCTGCACCAGTTTTTATTTTTTTGATAGGCTTTTTCAATTTACAGAGCCACTCATTTTTTGTCACGAGTAGGTGACATTTTGTTTTTGCACCAGTTTTTCAAAATTACATTAACATGGAAAAAATAAAAATTGGTGCAAATAAGCATAAGTCGCACGGCTTTTATAGACATAGCACATTAGATCATTTCAAATATCTTCTCTTGCCAGTTTGTGCTCCAATATTCTCTTTTAGCAATTTGATTTGTTATAATTAGAATAAGAAGTAGGAGGATATATGAATATTATTGTTAAACATATTATAGGCGGAGTGATATTTCTTGCTGTTTCTGTAGGTGCAGCATTTGGGGCTTTTAAGTATGGCGAATATGTTGGCAATGAACGTGCTACGGAAGAACTAAATCGCTTCAAGGGTATTCTATCTAAAACAGAAGAAACAAAGTACTTAAACGGCGAATGGTGGTTTTACGTGGATTTATATGGTTACCATCAACGATCTGATGATAATTATGATAGCTTCGATGCTTGCAAAGAAGCTTTCTCAAATTATACGACTGGCGAATTAGAAGGAGCGGCAGGCGGATGCGCCAAAAATTGCATATTAAACATTGGCGAGAATTATAGCTTATCTCTCTCAAAGTGCGAAGAATATAAGCCGTTATAATTATTAAAACGACCAAGTCATAAATATTCTTGACTATAGTCGCAATACCGTATATTAATCTACATCGTCAAGCTCATAAGAAAGCTCTGTCATATTTGCGTTCATATTTAATACACTCTTTATTGCTATGAAAAAGAGCGGTCATTACTGGCCGCTCATATTTTTGGTATATAGTTTGCCGAGAGATTAGATGGAGATTTTTATTTTTTCACCATTCTTGAACTCAAAGATAAGATTTCTCGGATTTACAAGAACTCGCTCAACGAGAGAATTCCATGTCGCAGAGTCGAATGTTGGCTCCGCATTAAAGGATTCAAGCGCCTCAATAAATCTGGATAATTTTTCGCGAACACCTACGAGGCGAAGTTCCTGTTCTTGAAGTTCTGCGATATTATTCTTCTGCTGCTCAATTTGCTTAGACATCTCCTCGAATCGCTGGCGGTAAACCTGTTGATCTTGGGATATGTAGGCGTTTTCGCGCACGAGGGCCTGGATTTTAGCCATGTCCTTTGCTAGCGCTGCCTCCGCCTTCTCGCGCTTAGAGCGCATTTTTTCAAGAGTATCCGCTTCGTCCATCTGCGTTCTACATGCTGAGATATACTTATCCTTGTCTGCTAAAATCTCAGACAATGCCTGAAGGTAGTATTTAACCAGATCGTCCTCAGAAAGAATCGGCGTGGAGCAGTTGTTGCTGCCCTGGTAACGTCGATTGCAATACCATACATCCTTACTATGCTTTTCTTTGGCGTGATAGATTTTATGCCCATAAAATGAACCGCAATCTCCGCAGGCCAATTTTGTGCAGAATGGACTGCTATTTCTGAGACCTCGGCGCATTTTAGAACGTCGCTGTAATTCAACCTGTACCAGATTGAAAACATCTTCATCAATGATTGCTTCGTGCGAATTAGTGACGTAATATTGCTTAACTTCACCATTGTTTTTCTTGACTGTTTTTGAGAGATAGTCGAGAGTATAGGTTTTCTGCAGCAATGCATCGCCCTTGTATTTCTCATTGGAAAGAATGCTCCTGATTGTGCTGACAGACCACACATCCTTACCGCCTGGGGTTTTAATTCCACGTTCAGTAAGTTCTTTTGCAATATTACGGATGGTCATGCCATCAAGAAACATACGGTAAATATCCCGAACAATTGCCGCCTCTTCCGGCACAACTTCCGGGCGTCCATCCTTGCCTTTGCGGTAGCCGAGAAAATGGCGGTATCCAAACGACACATTGCCGTCTTGCATACTTTTTTGCTTTCCCCAGCGTACATTCTCTGAAATAGAACGACTTTCTTCCTGGGCGAGTGAAGACATGATCGTAAGCATAACTTCACATTGCTTATCCAGGGTATGGATGCCCTCCTTTTCAAAGTAGACTTCGATTTTTAAAGCCGATAATTCACGGATTGTCTGCAAAGCATCAACCGTGTTACGGGCAAAACGCGAAATTGATTTTGTGAGGATAAGGTCAATCTTTCCGGCTTTGGCGTCAGCAATCATCCGATTGAAGCCATCACGCTTCTTTGTATTTGTTCCAGTGATACCTTCATCGGCGTAAATGCCAACAAACTCCCACGCAGGATTATTGCGAATATATTGGTTATAGTAATTTACCTGGGCTTCATAGCTGGATTGTTGTTCGTCCTGCTCCGTTGAAACACGGGCATAGGCTGCAACTTTCAGTTTGGGGGCTTCGGTAGTGTTATCATAAACGACCTGCGAGCTAATAGGCTCAAGAACGGTCACTCGTTTTACTGTGCTCATAGGCCACTCCTTTCTAAAGTTTTTTGTCGGGCTGCCTGTTTCATTTCCTCAGTCCAACTGTTTTGGCGGGATGAGTTGCTCCACGCAACCGTTATTTCGTCGCCATCCGTCAGGACAAAAGTTATATTTTGCTCTTTGTGACAGATAATCTCGGATATGTAGTCCTGTAGATTAATACCGTCTAAAGAACACAGCCCCAACACTTCTTTTGTTTTGCTTATCAGAATCGCTTCCGGTATTTGCTTATTGTTGCAAAAGCGTTTACCTCTGGTTGCGAAAGTCGAGCAAAGCCATGCAGGTTTTGCATATTTTGAACTTGCATTGGCAATTCTGCGTCTGAAATGCTTGCCGCAGTTTGCACAAGTCAGCAATCCGGAAAATTGACCTTTAAATGTATGCGTGGCCATCTTTATTTGAGATTGCCGACGGGCTATTTCTTCCTGAACTTGCTCAAAGACAGTTTTCGAGATAATGGATTCATGACTTTTTTCTACAAGATATTTTCGTCTTTCTCCGTTATTGATAATACGTTTTTTACTACGAAAGTCTTCTAAATAGGTCTTTTGCAGAATCATGTCTCCCGTGTATTTTTCATTCCGTAGAATCAGATAAATAGCACCCTCTCGCCATTCTTTGCCTCCACGAACAGTAGGGACATGCAAGTCGTTTAACTTGTTTGCGATAGCCAGCCTTCCCATGCCAGACAGATAATCCTCAAAGATCATACGAACAATTTCTGCTTCTTCAGGAATAATGGTTAGCTGTCCGTCTTTTAAGTAATAGCCCAGCATACGGCCAGTATTTGGTCGTCCTTGCTCAAACATCTTTTGGATACGCCATTTTTGATTCTCGCTGGCGGATCTGGATTCTTCTTCGGCATACATTGCAAGCAAGGTTAGCATAAGCTCACCATTCTTGCTGATGCTATGCATATTTTCTTTTTCGAAGAATACGTCAATCTCCAACAATTTTAACTCTCGGATAGTGTCCAGAAGCACTACTGTATTTCGAGCGAAGCGGGTAATTGATTTAGTGATTACCAGATCAATTTTTCCCTTCCGGCAATCCTCCAACATACGCAGAAATTCAGGACGATTGTCTTTCGTACCGGTAATACCTTCGTCAGCATATACTCCGGCAAATTCCCAGCCAACATGATTGCTGATATATTCGTTGTAATAGCTGATTTGGGAAGACAGCGAATGGATTGCGGCATCCTTATCTGAGGAAACCCTCGCATAAGCGGCAACCCGCTTTATTCCGATATCCGGTAACTTCGTTGCGCTAATCTCTTTAATCTGCATAAAATCCACCTCCTACAGACATTCATCACTCTCTTCGGTAAAAATGTCGAGTCTAAAAGCAAATATTTAGTTACTTTTTTCGCCTATCGGCTTTCCACCACTCAATGCGGCACTTATCCGAGCAGAAGTTTTTCTTTTGCCCAGCCGTATTATCTAGCGGTCGACCGCAATGCTTACATAGATTTGGCAATGCTTTTTCGGCTTTTGTTTTTCGTTTCCCAAATGCTTCATAGCCGTTCCTTCGGCAGATTGATTTCACCGTATTGGGCGAAAGATGCAGTGTTCTTCCTATAAAAGCGTAGGAATAGTTCTCTTTTCTGAGTGAAGCAATTCTTTGCTTTACCTCCGAGCGCATGGGTGCCTCCTTTCTGTTAATGTGCGATAGTCTTAACTATAGAATTGCCAGCCCACTGGGGGCTGGCGTGTAAGTGGGTATAGCCCTAAATTTTGCGGATTATATCCTCGCCATAAGCGACACCCAGGCCGGAGCCGCAGTCCCAGTTGACAAAGATTGTTCCGATATCGTCAACGAACTGCACAGTTCCTTGTTCTCCGGGCGTTAGCTTCGTAAATGGATCGCTCATAGAAACGAGTTCTATGCGTGTCCCGGCTGGATATGTTTTTCGTAGTCTTTCAACCGTTTGTTTATTCGGAAATCCCTGCATCAGCTTCACCTCCTTCGATACTTGCCTGATTGATTGTGACTTCCGGTGCTTCAATTTCGGTTCTGATTTTATGGGCATCATGTCTTGCTTTCGCCTCCTCGGTTCGCCAACCGCTGTTTCCAGACAGGTTGCGAAGCAGGAATTTACGGGCAAAGGCATATTCTGGCCCTTTGAAGTTCAGAGATACGAGAAAGAGTCGCATCGTAAATTTGTCGTTATCTGACGGACTTTCCGTAGCCGTAACGCGAGTGAGCATTTTAGCTCTCTTCGCAATACCGGATACAAGCTGCATGTAGGCTTTCGCCTCTCCATCGATGCCATGGTCAGTAAACCACGGGAAGCAGATTTTATTCTCTTTGCGCTCAATGGACAGATTGTCTGTTTCGAGCGCTTTCTTGAGAACCGTTGCTTTACTGGCAACAATCGCTCTGACTCTGCCAAGCTCAGCTTCATCAAGATAGGAGCCCGGCAGTTCAATCACGATTTTCTTTGGCTCGGTCGCTTCCGGAATAGAAGCTTCCTCTGATTGCTCGTCTGTGACTTCTTTCGCAGCTTCCGCTGATTCAAAACTGCCTTCCGGCAAAGCGGGTTCTTCCAGCTCCTTTGCGAGATCTTCAGGTGCTTCGTTGGAAGTGTCGGAATTCTCAGTTGCGCTGATTTTGTCTTCATTAACAACGGTTTCGTCTAAAACATCTTCAGATTCTTCGACGGTCGCTTCCACGGCATCGGATACATTTTCCTCAGTCGGATCTTCTGCCTTGAGAGCAGACTCTTCCAATGCAGGTGCGCCGTCGATTTCTTCCGCAGACCCGTCCAAAATTCTTTCAAAGCCATGCCAAGTTAGTTTCTTGACGATGGCTTCAATTTCTTCTTCAGCCATATTGTCCGGGAATTCAATATCCCCAGTACGATTAACAATGCATGAACCAACTTCATATCCATAGCTCGGAGCTTTGAGATATTTAGATTCACATCCAATAACCTCAGATAATGCGTTTACGAGTTGCTTCCTCTGTTCGCCAGATGCGGCATATTTCATAGTAGTCATAATAGAGACCTCCTTTAATTGCGTCGGTTTAACAAGATACAAAGAGCAAGTTCAGCTTCCTTAGTGGTCGGACAAATATCCCAGCCACGATCATAATTAGCAACAATCTCGCCATCTTGCCTTAATTCCAGTTTTGAAATCTTGCCATGGTTGATGCCGAATTCGCTCGGTTCATCATATACCTTTAAGGCGTAATGAATCGTTATGTAACTTTTTCCGGTTGCTTTGTCTACCGGAATGCCAATAGATCCTTCTCGCCACATAATTTATTCCTCCTTACACATTCATCACTCTCCAGCATTTTCTTTGCAAGTGAGATCGTCAGGCTTTTTAAGTGTAGCCTGCGAGATAACATGAGTGCCTCGGTGATAAATATATGCGCTATCGCTGAGCTGCTCTTGCGGTAATACAACAGTCCGATTCACATCCCGTACAATTTCAATGATTCTTGCAGGCTGGACGAGAGAAAGCGGGAAGATGAGAACCTCGTGAATGCTTGACGGTGCAATACAGAGGTCATCCTCTATCTGCGCCGCAAGATTCTCAAGATATGTCTCATACATAAGAATGGAAGCTCCGAGTATGCGTTCAGGATTTGTCCCAACATACATCGGACAAAATGCGTTGCTTGAGATCTCCGTTCCGGTAATCTCAGATATGGTATCTTCCATAAGCATGATATTGTACCCGGCTTTCTTGCAGTTCTCATTGGCAGCTTCCATGATCTCATTGAGCTTAATGTCTAATGAAACTATATCTACTGCATCAATAATCTTGTACCTAATTCGATATGGATTAGAAGTGTCAACTATAGCGAATACAACTGCCATATCTAGAAATTCAGCGGAGAACGCATTGTCTTGCAGTGATTTAGGATCAAACAATGCGTATCTAACATTTTTGAGAACTACATCTTTGGTGCAGGTTCTGTCGTCGTTAAAGTCTAACGTCATAGAAATATCCCCCTTTCTACGCTTTTCGGCTACATTTCGCCGTCATCATTTTCAAGCCCCGGTGCGGTACCTGTCATGATGAAGTTACTGTACTCTTTACGGTTATCCATCAGGTAAACAACCAGTTCATAGTATCCTTCGCGGTTTGCGATATGCTGAACTGCGTTTACGTCAAACATATTGGTTTCTCCGGTATCCCGGACAGCCAGAATTTGTTCCTTAATGGTTTGCGTCATCATTGTAATGTCCTCCTATCTCAAAGATTTGGATTTGTGCAGTTACTCCTGCAGGTTACGGTGTTTTCTCAGAACTGTCTGAGACTACGATGTTAAGGTGCGTCCGAAGTAATTCCAGATTTTAGAGAATGATATATCCACGAATCTTAACCTCCTTTCGGTGTGGCTATATACCTTTAATGTGCTGTCGTTTATTCTTTGGAAAGCGGCAAGAATAGATAACCAAACGACCTGAGCTATCTTCTCTTAATGCCGTAATTGCTACGACATACCGTTTTCCTCAAAGTTAAAATGTAATGTGTGGTTCATAAGTTTCCTTTACTGATATGTTGTTATTTTCGAAGACCTGAAGTATGCAAGCCGGAGGCAAACGCCTCAATTCACGAAAATCCTATTTTGATTCCGGCTCCTTATCTTTATTGTCTTGAAATTCAATAATGCTTTTGTAGCAACGCTCCAGCTTATCTATAAGCTCGCGGAGCTGTTCAGCTGTGCTAATCAGCGAGATGTCGTAACTATGCATATCTATAACTGCTTGGTTAAAGTGTTCGCAAGCGTGCTCCAGCTCGCTGACGGCATCGCTATGCGCGTCATATAGACTGACGAGTGTGTGGTAATCCATATTGATCCTTTCGTTAAAGTTAATAGTCTAAAATAGGTAGGTTTTCGTTTGCTGATTATGTTTGCCCGACTTGCACGCTTCAGGCCTCCGGCGACTTTAAGAATGTTCTACTATGAGCTAGTCTGTTTTTGGGGGTGTATAAGGTACTTAGCCGGAAACGCCGGTTAATCCGTTCTTGATCAAGCGTAATTGCATTTTTGCCAAAGGCCTGGGGTATGCAAGCCGAGAGCATCTTTTGCATAGATTACAAAAGGCTCTAATGTTTTGTTTTTGCTGTGTTTGTTTTAAAAGGTGCTTGCTACATACAAAGCTGCGTAAATTCTTGAGTGAAACAGGCTAAGTCTTCTTTGATGGGCTTCGTATCCATATTGAGCACTTCTGCATCTTCCAGTATTCTCTTGGATTGGATGTAGCAGATAGCAAGGCATTCTGAAATAGCGTTGTATTTGCTCTTAATTTCTTCTTCGGTGAGAGTTTTTCGCGTCATTCTTCATCCACCCCGTATTCGCCGCTATTCAGATCTTTTTCATCGAGAATCAAGACATAGATGAGATCTACGACATATGGACGGATGGTTCTTTTGATTTCAGCGATATCTTCCTTAGAATCAGCTAAGAGCGTTCTGAGCGAACAGATTGCCTTATAATCAAACTCCAAACAATTCGTGATGTTTCGGAGCAGTCTTTTGTAGTCGCCCTTAAATTCCGCTAAGCCTTTTTCAAGCTCTTCTTGGCGTGGTCTTTGTATCATGTAATTCCTTTCGTTAAATTTAGTAAAAACAGTCATCGGGCCTTTTTCGCCTCAGCATCGATGCCTCGACTTGCATGCCGCAGGCCTTTGACATCTCTGCCAGAGGATAACCACTAGCAGAGATCTTTTGCGTCAAAGCCTTGCCGGATCAGGCGTTCAAATTCATCTGCCGTAATGACAATGAATAGTTTGCCACCTTTCGGATACGCTTCTTGAATAGCGGAACGAAGCCGTTCTTTGCGCCCTGCATCCAGCACCAACCACACAACCACCGGGAATACGCCGAATTGCTTTTGCTCCAACCCGGAGCGGTAGTAATCGCGATAGCGGTCACATTTTCCGATAATAGTTGATGGTGATTCTGTGCTTAAATCAATCTCAATAAACCACCTGTCCTCGTAGCCATCGCTTTTCGTGGCTACGAACAGATCTGGCTTTAATGAGACGATTTTGCCGTGCTGGGTATATGGTCGCCAGCAATCCGGTTCCCAGTCAGCGGCAAGTAATGTCAGCCCCAGAGTCCTGCGGCATATCTCTACAAACTGAACATAGCATTCCGATACAGCCAAAGAATGCCGCAGAAACATTCGTGAGGGTTCGAGATAGCGTCTTCGCGTGTATTGCTCAGAGTTTTCCATGGCCAAGAACCGTTCTCCGGCTTCTGTGAGATGCCAGATCAGAGAGCCTGACCCGGCACGGGTTCCACCAATCCTTCGCTCAAGCGTATTTACAAGACCATAGTCTTTCAGCTTGCGAAGTTCTCTGGCGGCAGCTCGCCGGGCAGCTTTTTGCGTAGAGGCATTGGTTATATGTAAGCGCTGAATCTGTCCAGTGAGTAGAAACTTGCACTTTTTCAAAGAGACAAGAATCTCCCGGTCGCGCCCCGTAAGCTCCTCACTGTATTTTTCCAGTTGGCTCCTTCCGACTCTGACTCCTATGGGGATCACCTCCTCGCCGGTGGAATAGGCTACCGCTACATGGCGGTAGGGGTCGCTTCCCTTAAATGGTGTTTGCGCCGGTATTTCGGGGAAAATACCGGAATGTTCATCGCTGCGGAAAGTCGGGCGGTTCGTCTTCATAGTTTCCTCCGACCGATAGCAGAATCATCAAGATCTGGCCCGATCAGGCTTGGAGCTTCCTCAAACAGCTTGAGATATTCTGCCTCAACCTCACCGCTGGAGCGGCCATAGCGAGTCTGACTTTTTGCCTTGATTTCTGCTGCCGTATGAAGCGATGGCGGAGCAGGAATTGTCTTTCCCTGTATCCAGCCCGTCTGCCTGCCTCCCGACATGAAGTTTGTATAGATCTGGTATCTCGGTAAGAGCATAAAATCTAACGCTTCCAAACCAGGAGCCATCGTAGCAATTTCTCTGGCATCGCTGGCATTCAGTCCAAATATGATTTTGTTCCTTGCATTAGCATCGATACCGGCACGAATCTCGTAGGGGAGCTGTGCGCGATATTGATGCGCCATTGTAATTCCCACGCCCAGACCTCTGGCCTGTGCTAAAGCATCGGATAAATCCGTAGGCAAGGTCAGGTAATCTTGCAGCTCGTCGATATACAGGGATACCAAATGGCGGCGTTCCGGCGCGATGTTCGCCCGAGAAAGGGCTAATGTCCAGGTAAGGCCTACCACTAGGCTGCCCAGCAGTCTGGCGCTTTCTGCGCCCACTGTGCCGCGATTCAAGGGGACAAGGACAATCTTACGTTGGGAGAACAAATCCGTTAGCTGGAACTTTGGATGGCTCTGTCCCAAGATGCCCCGCAGTCCCGGTCGAAACAGAAACTGACGCATTTTATTAAGCACAGGTGCAACCCATTGTTCACGCTCAGCGGGACGGAGGTTATCAAAAGTGTCCCAAAACGGTTTGAGCGTAATTTTATCTTTGACGTCCTTTGTGATCTTATGACGGAAGTTCTCATCTGTCAGAAGCGGTGGCAGCCAGAGCAGTGATGCGCCGTCCGTCTCAACCAAGGTTAATAGTGCCGCACTCAGTACATCCTGACTTCGAACACCCCAGCTATCTGAGAAAATCTCCTTAAAGACCGCTAAGATAGCATCTGCCATAAGTGTGGGGTTGCCCGGCAAAGCCAAGGGATTGAAACCTACAGGGTTATCGTCGGAAGGGTCAATCACAACGACATCATCTGCACGGGAGGCTGGAACGCGTTCAAGGATACTTGTAACCAAGTCTGCCTTTGGGTCAATCACTAACACGCTGCGCCCAGCATTGATATCCGCGAGAATCATGGCCTGCATCACAGTAGTCTTGCCGGCGCCGGTAGGACCTAGGATGATTGTCGGCCTTAAACTATCGTCCGGAGAGATACTGAGCTTCTGACTGTTTGCTGGGTTTAAGGTTGTTCCAAACGAACGGTCATTAAACCGGTTTGTCGGCTCCCTATACCATGTCGGAGGATACATTACCCGAGGATGAATATCTGACATTCCCGGCAGTTCCTCATCGCCAGACGGCAGCATTAGGAATCCTGCAAGCTCTTTAACGGATAGCCTCAGCGGAAAGTGCCATGGTACATGGGCGATGTTCAGCTTCGCAGGTTTTTCAAGTTCATCATAGATTCTGACGCCAGCCGCCTCCAAGGTGCGCAAAGCACTCAGAATGCAATTGGTGCGATACCTTGCGCTTGCGCCGGAAACACCGATACGAATTGCAGCTTGAAAGCTATGTTGCTCCGCTTTCTCCTTGATGGACTTACGAGTTTCGGCGGAGGCCTGAGATACATTTCCAAGCACTGCCTGTAGCCATCCGGCATTTGGATCGGGAAGATTCTTCGGAATTGTGCTGGGCGGATAGGCTGCACCGAGAATGATCTGTAAAACCGCTTCCTCGCCACGGGCTGTGGCAGCCATAGCCGCCAGCCCCGCTCGGATTGTAGATTCGGCGATATCTGTACGAAGCGATAAGCTCGGATGAGATACCTTGATCTGCCTTACCGTATCAACTGCCTTGCGGTTATGTTCGTCAACCGGATAGAATTCAATCTCTCCATGTACTTGGAGTGCTTCGGTGATTTTGTGGATACTTGCCGAGTCCGCTCCAAGAAGATGCCTAACAAATCCATCTCTTGCACGGATCTCCCAGATGACTGCTCCACGGGAGGATACGGTAGCCAGGTGTGCCAGCATCTCATGGACCTGTTCCAGTTTGAATGAGCGCCGCCAGACGAACTCTTTCCAGCATATGGTTTCTATTTGATGCCTGGTCATAGCTCGCCCTCCTTTCTTACCATTGTCCTCCATGACGGTTCTTCCAGACACGAAAAGCGACATAAATTCCAATGCCAATGGCGGCGAGGAGTACGAGTACCCACCAGATTTCCATGATGATACATACAGTCCAGCGGAGTACAATCGCAGCAATGAAGAGGGCAAAAGCCCATTTGAGAATTCTGGCAATAAGGCTTTCCGGTGAATTCATACATGATCAGACCTCCTCACGTTCTTTTGCTTTATCGCTGTATTCCGGTACGGGGTAGCCGGGAATCATAACATCGGATGCAATTTCGTTGCCCCATGCATCCCAGTTTGGCTGTGGTCTTCTGGCAAACAGTTCCAAATACGGACCGGGAGATACACGCTCAATAATGGGGTACATTTCCTCCGGCTTATGGGAATGATCTTGAAGTGGCGCAAAGAGCCAGTTTGGCTGAGCTTTAAACTTCACAGGAGCTTTTCCACGTGTTCCAAACAGAACCGTTTCGCTTGCATTTCTCAGGTAGTTTCCTAACCCGAGACGGGGTTTAATCCAGTAAAAGGGGTCGCGATATTTAAATCCCCAGGCTTTCATGACGTCTAATCCCTCTTGGAGCAACCCATTTGGAATCCACAGCCATAGATGTGCATTTTCTTCCGCTAGATCGGCGACGGGCATATTTTTGATATCTTCTAAAGACATGAGTTGATAATGCATGACAGCTCCTCGCTTCCCTTTTTGATTAATACTCCAAGGCGGATCGGCAAGGATGGTGGAATATTTTTTCGTAGGCATGATAGTTTTCCTTTCCGGGCGGTCACAGCGACCGCCCAATCGATTTGTTAATGTGCCAGGCTTTGTCGGCCTTTGCAGTGAGTAAACCACAAAAGCAGGTTGACAAAAAGTCAATTTTGTTTTCACTTTTGAAGCGATGCGACACCCGCTAACAGAGGTGAAAATGCATTTTGTGGTATATAAAAAACGATGTTGTAATATTTGCGCAAGTGCTTGAAATATGTTGTTCTACGGTATTATCTCGCGCGATTTTCGGCAATCATCCGTGGCTCGTCCAGCGTACCTTCCAGTCGATATGTTCGGTTTTCTATGATTTTCGTGCTTGCAAATACAGGAGCTAAGTAGCCTTCAATCACTGACTTGAATGAGCGCACCGTCAGGCTGTCGCCAGACATAGCTGCATCAATAAGGCTTTGCATAATATCAGGCGAAACGTAGGAGATGGCATGGGAATACTCGAAGCCCATCTCAATGATCTGTTTTGCCAGAATATGCGTTTTAGCCTTGGCGGAAAGGGGTTTAAAATTAACAAAACACTGAAATCTGGAGGCAATCTCCCGAAGTACTCCGACACTAACAAAAGCCCTTCGTGCCGCCTCATTGTTCCGATAAATACGCATAGGCAAGGATGTATCCGATACAGAGCTGTTCTGTTTATCCCGGTAGCTGACACTTACTTCATTTTCCTCCAGATGAATATCCTCAACGTCATCCGATACAGCAAAGCCGATCTTCCGCTTGGCAGGCTGGTTTAATCTGAGATCGTAATTGGAAGTAAAGAAGAAAATACAATGTTTAAAATCAAACTCCCTCGAACCGTCGCTGAGTGCTTTTCGGGAAGCACAGCGGCCTTCGTCCAAAATGGCCATGAATGTTTTTAACACCTCGGGATGCGCCTTATCCAGCTCATCAAAGATAAATATCGTGTAGGGATTCCTCTCGACCACTTCAAAAACAGCTTCGTCCTCGTAACCGACATATCCGGCAGGAGCACCAATCAGACGGTAGACCGAAAAAGCTTCGGTAAAGTTATTGAGATCTGTCCATGACACGGCATATTCCTGCCCGCAGTCTTGGGAGAGAATCTTCGCCAGCGCTTTTGCAGTTTCGGATTTACCGACACCTGGTGGCCCGGATGCCAGGATGGAGACAGGCTTTGTGGGATTCTTCTTGGCAAGGTGCTGTGCGACTACATAGGCGATAGCTTCGGTGGAATCATCTTGACCTATAACCATCTTTTGCAGACGTTCTTTTAAATGCTCAAAGCTCGGTGTCTTTAACTCTGACGCCTCCGGCACAGATATTTCATCCCAGTTGGTCAAAGTATCGGGAGTGGCATTACTGGTTGTAGGTTTTATGCCTTCTTCGGATAAGTTCCGGAGAGCATGTTCGGCGTCCTGCCAGGAAGAAAAAGAGACTGCGCCAGTATCTGCAAGTATCCCCATAACGGAATTGCTGCCGTCGTATCTAAAGTGGGGATTTACTCGAAAGATATATTTATCAGCCGCCTTGATGAAGCTCAGACAAATTTCTCGGGGATTACAGTTTTCAGGAAACAGGCACTCATAATCGTAGGACTGATGCTGCGGGTCTGAGCCGGTCATATCTACATAGCTTTTGAGCTGGAGCATCCCTTCATGGGATACTCCGCTAAGTACAGATAAGTTTATTCTTTCCATTCCATACACCTCCGCGTATCTGTGATTTTTCCTATAAGGGTCGTCAAGTCACCACTGCCGTGGCAAAGAGGACAATCCTCATCAAAACCATTTGCCTCGCTGACAGGGACTTGGGGAATCCAGACTACCTCACCGAAAAAGGAATATGCATCATCCACAGCATCGTGGAACAGATTAATGCCAAGCACATTTTCTGCGTCCGGAGACATCTTGATTAGTGCCAAGTTGCGGTTGGAAACCTTGTCCAGCATGGTCGCGTATCTGTTGTCACCCTCGTGGTATAGCAGAAGCATCAGCGCAATCTGTCCTTCCAGCGCATTGGCGTGCGTGATAGCGGAAATAGGAGTACATTCTGAGGTGACGGTATTTTTATAGCCGTTCTTATATGCATCGTAACGAGATTTCAGCACACAGCGAGGGCAGCTCGGGGTCACACCCGGGTAGCTGAACGCAACCTCTGCACCAACACCTCCCGCATAAATCTGCGGAGCCATAAAAGGCGTTCCATATTTCATGGCCAGTGCAGCCAATCTCGCCTGAGCTTCAAAGCGATCCGTGCATGCGCAGATGAGGATATCTTTTGAGTTTTTATGAAGTTGATCGCCAATCAGTTTCTCGAAATCCTCATCGGTGATAGAATTGTCGAGAAATTCGCAAAAGTTTCTCACTTCTGCCTCCATGTTGATGTTCAGAATTCGTTCTTTAAGTGCTTCGACCTTGCTTTTGCCAATATCGCTGTAGGTCACTCGCTGGTTACTCATGTTATGAGGCTCGAACTTATCCCCATCTACGAGAATAAAGTTCGTAACGCCGGAACGTGCCATATCCAGAACAAATCCAATAGAGCCGCCTGTGCCGAAGACGACAAGCGTCTTGCGTGCAAGCACATTTGCTGGGAAGAGTTCCTTGTTTCGTTCGTTGAGTTCATCCTTAGAGAACGGGTACTTCTTCGCCAGCGCCTCCTGATAAGAACAATTCCAGTCTGCATCAAGATCGATAGCAGGAAATTCAAAGCTGGGGTTTTTCTCGTCAATCCGTCCAAATTCAAAATAGTGACAAGGGTCTGCAAGGTAGTAGCCATAGGCAAAGAGTTTTGCCTTTTCGCCTTTAAGAGATCTGTGCACTTGCACGATCAGTGATACAAACCACTCCATCTCAAACGCTTTCATAATCTTTGTAGTGTAAAGATTGTCCGGATCGGACGGCTTAACGGCTCCTCGAGGGTGGGAATGGATGAAGCCCACGAAATCGATGCCCTTCTCGTACCATTTCTGGATGATGAGATTAAGCTTGTCGCAGTCAGGTTCATAAGTGGCTCCGGTCACGCTGGCAGTTACATCAAAGTAAAAGTGGTCAACATGTTTTCCATCGGAGCTGCCAAGGATACCTCCGGTCTCTGGGATTTGAGATCCGACAGTCTCGCGGATTCGAGAGAGAACTTCCTCGGTGATAATGTAGGTTTTAGGTTCTTTTTTGTTTGTCATTTTTTACCTCCGTAAATTTGTGTATTGATAATAATAATCATCTTCCCAGCTAAATTGATCTTTTAGCTGGCTGGCAATATTATCGAAGCTCTTGTAGCTGCGAATATACTCAGTGGTACATTCCGCCCAAAGCGAAGCGACACTTTTGGCCTGTTCCAGTGTTGCAATGTTGCCATTCCAACAGATGTAAGGATACGAACTGTCGTTATCCTGAAGCCAATGCGCCGCATGAGAGGAACAATCACGGCCTTGGTAATCTATGTGCGAAATAATATATATTCGCCATCCACGTTCGCCAAGATCCCAGAATACATAGTCCACAACTAAGGAGCGGTCTGACGTCCAGTAGTTTAAGCGGATATAGTCTCGCTCCATTTCACATCACCTCCGTCTCATTAGAATGAAGATAGGCAGGAGCCTCATTGGCTGAGGCTCCGCCTGCACTTGGTTTATCCGAGATCAGCAGAATATACCGCTCGGAAGTTCCTGACCCTCGCGGCCACCATTAAAGATGCCCGCAGGAAGAAGAGTCACCTTCTTCATATAATTTCACCTCCTTGTAATGGATTGAAGAAAAGCGAGAAGTATTGTATAATATAAGAATCTGGAGAGTGGTTAAATCTCGCATTTGATGCCTCTCGCTTTTCTTGAGGCTATTATATTGCAGGCAAATCTAAATGTAGCTGACTATGAGGTTGACATAGAGTTGGCATTTGAGTTGACATGAAACGAAAGGTGGTTTTATGGGGTGCAAGAGCTGAATTACATTTCATTTGAAAGCGAATTTGTAAAATTTTGCAGTGGCTTTTTTAATACTCTGCTAGAAACTGACGGAATTGTTAAGCCTACTCGTGAAAATGTAGATAGATACATTCTTTTGTCGGCGGCTATGACGAAAGAGGAAGAAGTGGAATTGCTTGGGCGCGACAGAAGTTCATTTGATAAGACGACGCTTTCAAAAATGAGAACTGGAGAACGTCCAGTAGTGAAAGGTATAGTAGAGACATTTTCAAGAGACAAAGCAATTGATATTGCCGTAGAGCGTTTCATAAAAATAATTCCTGAAGTAATATCGCCATATGAGTATTCTGACCTTTCGGCAGCAATATGGAATATTATTCAAACCGATGTATTTATTCCAGAGGAAGTATCTATAACTTTAGAGTGTTTGGCAAGAAGTTCAGAAATATCAATTGGAAAAGGGAAAGTGGAAGGTCTATGTTTATTCCTAGCCACTGCACTGAAGTTTGCAATATTAAGAGATACACTTATTAGAGGTACGCCAAATTTATCACCAATGGTTGCATTTGCGATCAAAGAATTCAAAAAGGATAAAAAGGAATCAGAATTTCTGAAAGCGCTTGTTTGCGATATGTTTGCAGAACTCGAAAAGCAGAAAATACGTGTCGGTGATAAATTCGCGTTAGATCCGATCAATCATACGAATTATACGGATGATGATTTTGTGGAACTTATGGTTGCAATAGCTCCGCTACAAGATAGTTTTTCAGAAGAGTTCATGCATTACGCATCACTATTACAAATATTCGCTATTGAAATTGAATCCACCAGAATCCCGCCAATGGCCTCTCAAGAGGGATACAATAGTCTGTTTGCAAAGTTTCAGGTGCCTCCGGCAACCTTTATTGTATTTCCGCCATCCGTTATTGAAGCACAATACGTGGATATATCTAGCGGAGAACCAATTCGGTATTCAATGAGAGTCGACGAGCAAGGAAGAATGATTTGCGAAAATGCTGAAGTCTTAAAAGATTATAAATGGACTTCGCGACAAGAGTAAAATAATCCGCCAAGACTTTTTACATCTTGGCGGATTGTTTTACTCTATTTTTGTTTTTGAACGCTAACATATATTTGAAATTTCGGATTTAAAGTGATATAATAAACAATAACAGTTTACTGAGTAATACTTAGCGAGGTAAGGACTATGAATGTAAGCTATAAAAAATTATGGAAGCTACTCATTGATCGAGACTTGAAGAAAAAAGATCTGGAGCAGATGGCCGGCGTGAGCCACTACGTCATGAACAAACTTACGCATGGAGATAATATCACGACGGATGTGTTGGGGAGAATATGCAAAGCCCTTGATTGTTCGTTGGATGATATCATGGAGTTTATCGACGAATAGGCTTATTCTGATAAAATAGATTATAAGGGGATGACACAATGACTCCAGAAGAAAGAGCTAGAATTGAAATAGATCGGAAACTGGTTGAATCTGGCTGGTTGATTCAAGATATGTCAGAGATAAATATCGGTGCAGCACCTGGCGTTGCCGTCCGCGAATTTCCTACTAGCACCGGTGAGGCTGACTATGCGCTTTTTGTGGATGGTTCTCCTGTTGGAGTGATTGAAGCAAAACGAGAAGAAAAAGGAGAGATCCTAACATCCGTTGAGACTCAGTCTGCCCGTTACGCAAATAGTACTTTTAAGTGGATCAAGCAAGATTACAGGATTCGTTTTGCGTACGAGGCGACGAATAAAATTACGCGCTTTACCGATTATGATGATATTAAATATCGTTCCCGGGAAGTTTTTAGCTTTCATCGTCCGGAGACATTGAGAGCTCTTTTAAATGCACCAGATACTATCCGTAACAATATGAAGCACTTTCCCGAGTTGGATATTACTGGATTCCGTAACTGTCAAATCACTGCAATCCAGAACCTGGAGGAATCCTTTGCGCGCAATAAGCCCCGTGCGCTGATTCAGATGGCAACGGGTGCTGGAAAGACATTCACCGCTATTACTGCATCTTACAGATTACTGAAATACGCTAAAGTTAATAGAATTCTTTTTCTTGTTGATACAAAGAGCCTAGGGGAACAGGCCGAACGAGAGTTTATGGCGTATATCCCCAATGATGACAATCGCCCATTCTCCAATATCTATGGCGTGTACAGGTTGAAGTCCCCTATGATTCCGGCGGATACGCAGATCTATATCAGTACAATCCAAAGGATGTATTCCATTTTACGCGGCGAAACCTTAGATGAATCAGCCGAGGAAACTTCTTTTGCAGAATTCGCTGCCGCCGATATGCAAAAACCAAAGGAAGTCGTCTATAACAGTAAGATTCCTCCTGAATTCTTTGACTGCATTATTGTTGACGAGTGTCATCGGTCAATTTATAACGTTTGGAATCAGGTGTTGGAGTATTTTGACGCCTTCATTATAGGCCTAACTGCGACACCAGATAAGCGAACATTTGCATACTTCCAGCAAAACGTAGTTAGTGAATATTCTCGCGAGAAAGCAATCATTGATGGCGTGAATGTTGGAGAGGATATCTTCCTAATTGAGACAGATGTCACCCGTAATGGCGCAAGGTTAATGAAGCAGCTGATCGAATATCGAGACCGCCTGTCTAGAGCTCGGAGCTGGAAACAGATGGATGACGATTACGAATACTCAAAACAGCAGCTCGATAAAGATGTAGTCAATCCTAGCCAGATTAGAACTATCATTCAGAACTTTAAAGATAATTTGTATACGACACTCTTTCCAAACCGCAAAGAGGTTCCGAAGACACTTATCTTTGCTAAGACTGACAGTCATGCTGATGATATCGTGCAGATTGTGCGAGAAGTATTTGGTGAGGGCAATGAGTTTTGTAAGAAGATTACATATAATGCAGACAATCCCGATCAAGTACTGAACTCCTTCAGGATCGACTATTATCCACGCATAGCTGTGACCGTGGACATGATTGCGACTGGCACTGATGTAAAGCCAATTGAATGTTTGATCTTTATGCGCGATGTCCGGAGCCGTAATTACTTCGAACAAATGAAGGGACGCGGCACGAGAACACTAAGCAAGGATGATTTGCAGAAAGTTACCCCATCCGCAACGGATAATAAGGATCATTTTGTCATTGTAGATGCTGTGGGTGTTACGAAATCTAAGAAGACTGAAACCCGGACATTAGAGCGTAAGCCTACCGTCAGTATGAAAGAACTCATGATGAATGTTGCACTTGGGGCAAGAGATGAGGACACCTTAACATCCCTTGCTAACCGCGTAATTCGTCTTAGCAGCAAGCTAACACCAGCGGAACACAAGGAATTCAAAGACACGGTTGGTGTATCCGCTAGTAATTTGGCACAGAATCTTTTGGATGCTTTTGATGAAGAAGTGATTGCTCAAAAGGCAGGAATCATTCTTTCTGATGATGGCCGAGCTCCGACCGAAGAAGAAGCTCAAAAGCTAGCTAGCGTTAAGAAAGAGTTGATCCAAACAGCCGTAACGCCGTTTATTAGCGCAGAAGGTAGAGATGCGATCGAAGGTCTTCGCAGAAAACATGACCAGATAATAGATAATGTGAATGTTGATAGTATTGTCTTCTCGGGATACGATTCTGATCAAAAAGAAAACGCCGAAAAAACGATTCAATCCTTCCGTGAATTCATCAATGAAAACAAAGATGAGATTATTGCACTTAGAGTGATATATGACCAAAGATATGCGGATCGGCCTATGGCAATAGAGGCATTAAAGGCACTGTATGAAAAGCTGAAGAGCCGTCATATTACTGTTAAGCGTCTTTGGAATTGTTATGAAATTAAGCTGCCCGAAAAGGTCAAGAAAGGCACGATGGCTCAACTGACGGATTTGATATCTATGATTCGTTTCGAACTTGGCTATCAAGACAAGTTGACGCCGTTTGCAGATCAGGTAAACTATAATTTTATGCAGTGGACGCTAAAGAAGAATGCCGGCGCAGATCATTTTACAGATGAACAAATGGAGTGGTTGCGTCTAATTAAAGATCATATTATTGCATCGCTTAGCGTGGAACCGGAGGATCTGGATTTAAGTCCATTTGACCGTAAGGGTGGACTTGGTCGGTTCTTTGAGGTGTTTGGTGAACGCTATGAGACAATACTGTATGAGATGAATAGGGAGTTGGTAGCATAATGGCGATATATAAAACACTTGTGAAAAAAGCATCTGTTCCTGCTGAAAAGAAAACAAAGCAGAAAGAATATTTAAAAGATGGTGAGCTACCAATTATTGACCAAGGTCAAGGCCTGATTGGAGGGTATACTAATGAGCTAGACAAGAAGATTGACTGTAGTCTCCCTGTTATTGTATTTGGTGACCACACGAAAAATGTGAAGTATATCAACTTTGAGTTTGCTCCTGGTGCCGATGGGATAAAAGTTCTTCAGCCATCATCCGACATCGATCCGAAGTATCTCTTCTTTGGCACATTATATTTGACGTATCGTCTGCGAGACCATGGCTACGCCAGACATTACCAGTATATCGAAAAGATGGATCTTAATGTTCCAGGTATAGAGGAGCAGAAACAGATCGTTGCTCGTATTGAGGAATTATTTTCTGAACTTGATGCTGGCGTAGAGACTTTGAGAAAAACACAGGGGCAGTTAGAGGTTTATCGTAAGGCCGTACTAAATCAAGCATTTTCTGGTTGCGAGACAGTCACGGTTAGCTCCGTTTGTGAAACGGTTTCGGATGGCGACCATATGCCCCCACCTAAAGCAATAAGTGGCGTTCCTTTTATTATGATCTCTAATATTGAGGATAATGCAATAAATTGGGTGAATACTGCTTTCGTAAATCGCGAGTATTATGACTCTATTGACGAAAAGAGAAAGCCGCGCAAAGGTGATGTCTTATATACCGTAACAGGATCGTACGGTATACCAATCTTAATAGAAGATGAAAAAGAATTCTGTTTTCAACGTCACATTGCCCTACTAAGACCAAATGATAAAATTAATCAGAAGTTTTTGTATTATGCTATGATGGCTCCTGTTGTCTATACTCAAGCAGCCAAGGTGGCTACTGGGACTGCACAAAAAACAGTTGGCTTGACAGTTCTAAGAAAAATAAAAATACCTTTTGCAGAAGATTTATCTACTCAAATGAATATACTTTCAGGAATAGAGAGCAAGCTTTCCTTATGTAATAATATTGAATCAATAATATGCGAATCATTACAGCAGGCATCCGCTATGCGTCAAAGCATACTGAAAAAAGCATTTGAAGGAGAGCTATAATGTCTAGTGTTACCGATTGGTTAATGGTCGCCATTACTGCCGTATATGTTATTGCTACAATCTTCATCTGCTGGGCAAACCTAAAATCTGCTAAAGCATCGAAAGAACAGTTGGATGAGATGCGCAAACAATACGCAGAAGATAATAGACCGATTCTGGATGTAGAATTTCATTACGAACGCAAGGCTTGGTATATAGTGCGTTTTGTAAATCGGGGAAAATACACCGCCCATCATACTATGATTAATCTTGAACAAGGGTTTATCGATAGCTTACCAGAAGAGCCTTTCCGGAATGAGCTTGAAAAACTCAAAGGAAAAGAATGCCTGATTGGCGCAGGACAACACTACGACCTCTTTATAGGGAGTAACAAACTTCGAGGCAATCCAAATATGCAACCTGTCGAGGGGACCGTTACATATCAGGCCAATGGGCAAAAGTATTCTGATGATATCTTCATCGACCTTGAACACTATATGGCCTTTTTGAGTGCTACGACCGATCAGGATGATTTACTGAAAGCTATTAAAGACAACACAAGCGAAATAAAGAATGTTGGTCGCGAACTGAAGCGTATGAATAACAAAGAAAACGAGGAAGAAAAAAATGAGTGAACAATCTTCTGCAATAGTCTCCAAGGTATGGGGGATGTGTAATCCTCTCCGCGACGATGGTGTATCCTATGGCGACTACTTGGAACAGCTTACATATATGATCTTTTTGAAGATGGCGGATGAGTATGCGAAGCCACCATATAAAAGAGATTCCGGTATTCCTGTTGGGTATGGGTGGTCGGATATGAATACACTTAAAGGTGCTGAACTTGAAACCAAGTATAAAGAGATTTTGGAAAAGCTTGGCCAGCAACCTGGTATTCTTGGCCGGATTTTCTTCCAGGCAACGAATAAGATTAGTAATATTGCAATTTTGTATCGTGTTGTGCAGATGATCGACAAAGAAAAATGGGTTTCGATGTCGTCGGATGTCAAAGGTGAAATCTACGAAGGCCTTTTGCAGAAGAACGCGGAAGATGTAAAGAGTGGTGCAGGCCAGTACTTTACGCCGCGCCCGTTAATTCGAGCTATGGTCAAGTGTGTGCGCCCAGAACCGATGAAGACAATTGCAGATCCATGCTGCGGTAGTGGCGGTTTCTTCCTTGCTTCTCAGGAATTTGTATCAAATACTGATAACTATTCCCTATCTCGTGAACAGAAGGAGTTCCTAAAAACCAAGACTTTTTATGGGAATGAGATTGTTTCGATGACCTATAAAATGTGCTTGATGAACTTGTATCTGCATAACATTGGTGATATTTATAAAGACTCACTCATCTCTTACGGTGATGCACTACTGACCGATCCGGGATACAGAGTTGATTATGTATTGACTAATCCACCATTTGGAAAGAAATCATCCATTACTGCCGTTAACGAGGAGGGCGAAACCGAGGAAGAAGATCTCGTATATAATAGGCAGGATTTCTGGACAACGAGCTCGAACAAACAACTGAACTTTGTACAGCATATTAACACATTACTCAAAGCTACCGGCAAGGCCGCTGTAGTTGTTCCTGATAATGTTCTCTTCGAAGGCGGTGCTGGAGAAATTATTCGCAGGAAACTACTCCAAACAACTGATTTGCATACCATATTGAGGCTTCCGACAGGGATTTTCTATAAGCCGGGAGTAAAAGCAAATGTCATATTCTTCGATAAACGGCCCGCTGGGAGCGATACGAAGACGAAAGAAGTTTGGGTGTATGACTTCCGCACGAATATGCACTTTACGCTAAAAAAGAATCCGATGTCCGATGCAGACTTAGAAGATTTCGTAAAATGCTATAATCCCGAGAATCGCTACGAAAGAAAGGAAACATGGTCAGAGAATAATCCTGATGGCCGCTGGCGCAGGTTCTCGGTCGAAGAAGTCCTAAAGAGAGATAAAACGAGTCTGGATATCTTCTGGATTAAAGATAAGTCACTGGCGGATCTTGATAATCTGCCTGATCCAGATGTACTAGCGTCTGATATCATTGATAACCTTCAGAGTGCGCTTGATAGCTTTAATGAATTAAAAGCGCAGCTTGAGAAATAACCGTCATAGACAGAAAGAGGGATGTTGATGCTAAGAATTGATAAGGCCATTCTTGATGCGAATGGAGTGATCTGCGACAACATAAAGCAGCTTAGTGGAACCGATAGGGGTCTCTTGAGCCAGAATATTCTTGGCCAGATCCGTAACTTCGTCGAATACATAGCGATTAAGGCATACTCCAACGGACAAGATGTGAATCCTAATGATTACGATCTGAATGTTGCTGCCTTAAAGGATATGCAACGCCGTGGCGATTTGCGATTCCTGTATAGGTTTCACGAAATGCTCCAGAAATCTGTGTCGCATTATACTGTTGACAAAGATGGCTCAGAGCGTCTCATGCTCAAATACTATGAGCATCTTCTAAAAATAAAGCTATACCTGAAGCGAACTTTTAATCTGGATGTGCTGGAGAATATCAGTGACTTCCCCCTGAATATGGATACTGAACTTTCGGATTATTATGAAAAGATTGCGGAAAGAATCAATTCTCCGAGTGCGCATAGCTATCCGGTTACCTATAATGACCGTTATTATGTACAGAAAGTGAAGCCATTTTTTGTCAATCAGAAGATATACTATGAAGTCACATTTACTGCAGCGAATGCAAATGCAAGTAAGTTTGATCGGGTGATTGCGTTTACGCGACATGAGATTGTGGATAACTATGCCGTTAAGTTTTCAATTCACAACGACATGATCCGTATTCTAGACAAAGATATGTCTATTCTCGTGATTGACGGCTACGAGGTGTCTATTCGCCCATGTGAGTGGGATAATTTGTCTGAAATCTTCGGTCCGAGAGTTAAGCATAGTACGAATTCTAATGAGTATAGAGAGCTGATGAGATTCCTGTCTGTTGTTAGGATGTCCCTAACTGAGCTCGTGAGTAGCGATCAAGATTACTATGATTTCGTAAAAGGCAAGATTACCGAACGCGCTCAATCTACTAAAATTTATGAAATGCTAGATCAGTGCCGTGCCATAATTATCGGCAATAAGCCCGGAGCAAATGTGTTGAGATATTTGCTCCATAAGATGAACAATAGAGTCATTAAGTGGCAACTGTGGAATCAGCGATATGACGGGCTGTCTGGGCTCTATCTCCACTATGGATGTAAACCCTTTGATGAAATGCCATATTGCAGCTCTCCAAGACAACATAATCCAAGAATATACGATTTGTTCGAATCTATTCCTGTTTCCGGACATGAGCACGAACTGTTCGCTAGATACATTAAGAACAACACCGAGATAGAGGGGCATCTGTTTACGCCCAAAGCTGAGATTGAGGGCTATGATGATATTGATGGTTTGATAAGGAAATATAATTCTTCCCTGTACTATAAGCATGCTGTGCGCAGAATTGAGGAGTACAAAGGCCATCTGTATATTAAAGGCTACGTTGAAGATAGTACTGAAATTATCAAGAAGTTGCAGGAGCTGGCGTCATCAGGCGTTTCTCAATATACAGCATCTGTTGATTCATGGATAGCCAGAGAGTCTTATGTGATTGATGATGACGGTAAGAAAGAAGCTCTTAGGCAGATGTTTGCCAATTCCCACGTTGCACTGATTTACGGTTCTGCTGGTACTGGGAAATCTACACTGATCAAGCACATCTCTAATTTCTGGGCGGACAAGGATAAGATATTCCTAGCCAATACACACCCTGCCGTAGATAATATGCGCAGAAAGGTTACTGCCGGAAATAGCGAGTACAACACAATTGCGAAGTTTCTCTCAAAGCGGAACAACAATACGGATTGTGATGTTCTCTTTATTGATGAGTGTAGTACGGTCAGCAATGACGATATGCGTCGTGTGCTCGAAAAAGCAAACTTCAAGTTACTTGTTCTTGTTGGCGACATCTTTCAGATTGAGTCAATTTACTTTGGAAACTGGTTTAGCATCGCTCAGAAATTTTTACCAACGACTTCAATATTTGAGTTGACGCATCCTTATCGGACGACGAATAATGATCTTCTGACTGTATGGGATCGCGTGCGCAAGCTCGACGATGCGATCCTAGAGCCGCTAGTAAAGAACGGATATGTAGCAAGACTTGATGAATCCATCTTTGAGCATAGCGATGACGATGAGATTATTCTTTGCCTAAACTATGACGGTCTGTATGGTATAAATAATATCAACAGGTTCTTGCAGAATAGTAATCCTAGTCCAGCCATCGTATGGGGGATTAATACCTACAAGGTAGGTGATCCGATCCTATTCAATGAGTCGAATATCTTTTCTCCGCTGATTCACAACAACTCAAAAGGCAGAATTGTCGATATTCGCCCAGAGGAACAGCAAATCTGGTTTGATATTGAACTTGAGGAATCGATTAATGAAATCGACGCATGGAGTTATGATTTTGAACTCATCGGGGAGTCCGAGGCAGGAAAATCCATCATTTCGTTCAGTGTAAATAGATATCGGAGCACCGACGAAGACGATGACGATAATAATTCGACGGTCGTCCCGTTCCAAGTCGCATATGCAGTTTCCATCCACAAGGCACAGGGCTTGGAATATGACTCTGTGAAGATTGTAATAACAAATGAAACGGAAGAACGAATCACGCACAATATTTTCTATACTGCGATCACTAGAGCCAAGAACAAATTGAAGATTTATTGGAGCCCTGAGACGGAGCAATCTGTGCTAGGTCGGCTCGAGGTGAAAAATTCAAACAAGGATGCCTACTTGCTCGCACAGCTATCGTCTCTTGCGATGTCATAAACATTGAACTCATGCTTTCTTGTTTCTTTGATTCGGGTTATCTTGACTTAGCAAACTAAACAGGAGATCCCAAATGATCGAAAAAATAGTATGGTGGGTTGGTGCTGTGTGGGGACGCTACAAATTGACCTGGCGTAGTAAAAAATAACCTGATATAATTATGACATGTATCTAGAGAGTTGGCATATAAAAAAAGAACTGATATATCATTCTTTTTTCTCGGATACTCCTAAGCTTTGCTCGTGTTTATCTTTTAAAGAATGATATAATTATTTAAGTATAACCGGAGAGATGTATGGATGTAAGCTTGGGGTCTGAACGAAAATACGGTCTTGATCGTGAGGATTCCCCTTCGAAAAGGTCAGATAAAATAGATGATGTCCTAGATAAACTTGACGACCATCTAAAAGATGGAATATCTCGTGGCCAACTCGAAAAATGTCAGCGTGTATTAGATAAGCTAGCTGACCAGTATAAAGACTCCTGCTCGAAGTCTCAACTTTCGCGCATGTATAAAATACAGGCTAAAATATATAAGATTTCCGGTGAAGATAAGCTTGCTAGAAGAACGAAAAAGGCCGCTGTTGGCGTAAAAAGAAATAAAAAAGCGATTGCCCTTCTCTGTGCCGTTCTCATATTATTGTGCGGCTCATCTGTATTTGGATATCTATACTACGATGGCGAGATACGCGAAGCGAATGAGGCGAAGTTGCTTAGAGTTTGTAACGAACGTGCAGATGAAGACGCTAAGAACTATGCTAATTCTTTGACTGAGGCTGAGGGGCTAGAATTTCGCGAAGAGGGATATATGGATCTTTGGTCATATAGTTATGACGTAGCATTTCAAAATGGCGTCATTAAATGCAACGAAGAACATGTAACTAAAGCTAAGGATAATAACATAGCCGAAGCAAATAATAAAATAAGTTCAGCTAAAACTAGGTACGACGAAGCCGTGTCTAAGCTGGAGGAAAAACGTAAAGAACAATCCGATAGGGCTTGGGACTTAACTCTAAACTCTTTGAATAGGATAAGAAATTGTAATATATCTAGTTTCGGAGATACTGCCCACGCAACTTGCTACTAGTTAGATAGGATTATTAAGGTAAACTTGATGGTGACATTCAAAGTATTGATGCGGGTTTGCAATTTACGGTAGATGGTGCTCTTAATAGCGGTGATCTAGCCCCGAATGGCAAGAAGTCTGCCGATCTCTATTTTCAAGTTCCGAAAGATGATGCTAATCTAATGCTTCACTATAAAGCTTCATTCTGGCAAGACAAGACGCTAAATATTAAGTTATAGCGCTACCATTCGCCAGCTAATACAAAAATTGGTGCAAAATCTTATTTTCTCACGGCTTTGTCATAGGCATGGCTTTAAAGGAAAGCCGTGAGAAAAGTATACTTCCGCTATCAGTGTGACGTCCTAACACAAAAAGAGTTTAAGCACACTTGTGTTTAAACTCTTTTTTTAAATGACAAGCAGCGACGGTTTAATAATAAACCGTCGCTGCTTTATCATAATTATATAAATAAATTAGT